>JGI1358J11329_10003278_pt1 | contig 12130 bp, 13 predicted proteins | sample Subgroupgradi54m_FD_11329 | JGI IMG/M metagenome (IMG submission 11329)
TGAGACGTAGTAATATCCACCACCGGTGGCAGCCGTCACGCTGATAGCGGCCTCGCTTGAGATGGACCACGGGGTAGTGGATGCGGAACCCGCCTTGAGACTCGCCGTGCTGGCCGCGTTATCCCCGGCATTAAACGTCACCGCCGGGATATAAACCATCTCGGTGCCAAACACCTTAACCAATATCGTATCGGTATTTACGGCCCCGGTTGCTCCATAATCTAATTTTAACCGGACATTGCTGGAAGCCACAGTCCCCGACCCCGGCGCCTTCCAGCGAATAAAAGCCCCATTTTTATCCGAAGGGACAATGATTTCTATTTGTTTATTCATAGAACCGAAGGATGTCCCGGAAGGGTCAGCCCCAGAAGCATACAAAACGCCATGAACGGGTGTGCCGCCATTGATCGAAACCTTAAGAAACAACCACACGGCATCGTGGTTGGTCGTCGTACGCCATGAATTGTCCCAACTGATGTCAAACTCAACGATCGCCGTCTTCAGCGTCGAATCACGGTCCTCCAACGAAACATTCGAAATCAAAAGATTGTTGGCGGAGGCGGGAAAAGGAGCGAGGCATAAAAGGGAAATCCAAAGGAAGATGAAGATAAAGTTAAATATTTTTAAGTGCATGACTGACTCCCTATGTCTTAAACCTTCTTACGTTAAATCCGAAACTCGAAATCCGAAACTCGAAACAAATTCAAATGACAAAAATCCGAATGTTGATGAATGATGAACCTTGAGTAACTATCTGTTATCCGTGGCCGCCATCAAAGGCGCACACTCGATGAATCCCACTCGATGAATCACATCTTGACATACGATGAAGCGTTATGTTATACTCGCGCCATAACAACGAAAGGAGAATAACATGACTGTGATTGCAATTCCAAAAATTCTTAACGACCGTCTTACCGACGATGGTGCCCGCGCTTTGGTGGACATTCTCAACACGGTTGAAAATTCTACTCAAAAAGCCACCCTTGAAATCGCCGAAGAACGTTTCGAACGAAAATTGGCGGACACCAAGGCCGAACTCATTAAATGGATGTTTATCTTCTGGATTGGCCAGTTTGCCTCCATCGTCGGCGCATTGACCGCCATCCTTTTTGCTTTCTTCAAACATTGATTCCCCAACATTCCCATCCCCTATTAAATTTTTATTAATCTTAGCAAATTCCCTAACATTTTTTGCAAACAAAAACGTCCGATCTTCCAAGTCGTATTTTTTAACTGTTTCTGTCATTTAGAGTTTCTGTTTTGAATTTTGAACATTCTGATTTTGAATTTGTCCTTCGACTTCGCTCCAGGATGATTCGAAGGATGGTGAGCAAAGTCGAACCATTTCGGGTTTCGATATTCGGATTTCGAGTTTATATAAAACTCACCCAACTATGGACACAATGGCACAGCATCACTACACGTCCTTACCCCGCGACCACCGCTGACCGAAGCCGTAATATCATCGGTTGCAATAGCACGATCCGAAATCATCAGATATGTGCCTCCGTTAAACCAGTCCCCACCTTTAAAACCGCCACCAGTAGCCCCGGTGACACCCCGGGCCGTCGTGGCATCTATACCAGGCCAATCGGTGTTGGTTGCGTTCCCTTCATAGGAGGCCGTGGTTGTCAGGACACCGTCCCCGTGCGTCCCGGTAAAACTACGGCCAGTGGAGTTTCCTATCCCCACTACCCTTTCCCAGAGATTCCCCGAAAGCTCCATAGCCCCGTAATATCCTGCGCCGGAGCTGACGCGTGTGGAAGACGCGGTCGCAAATATCCCCCCCCGTAAAGGACCGGTTCCACCATCTCCCCCGGTAAAAGTTAGATTGGCAACGTTGGTATTGGCCCCCACGACCCCGGCGGTTTCGGTTCCATCTTCGGACCCGGAAATAGTAGTTGCGGCCGTACCGGTCGTTGTGCCCCAGGCATACTCCGAGTTAACGGATGAAAGCGACCCACGGGCCGTCTTTTCAAATTCTAATTCCGTCATCGGCCGCAGGGCAGCCCAATCAAGAAAAGCCATTAGATCCATCCAGGTTAAATAACCCAGGGCGCGATCCGGACGCGTGGTGGAACACACCAGGGGCCCCCCGAGACCGCCCCCGGTACAGTTCAAGGTATTTCTATTCACGACGGCATCGCTGTTTTTATGAGAAGCATCCGTTAAATCACGCTTCCCACCAGCTGCCGCAGACAGGTTATTAACGAAATCCACCCACTGGCCTTCGGTGATTTCATATTTCATGCAGTAAAAAGCCGCATACCCTTTCGGAAAGGCCGCCGGGATGGTAAATGTAGAGCCGGTTGCAGCCTCTCCGGCGTTTCCGCCTGAGACGTAGTAATATCCACCACCGGTGGCAGCCGTCACGCTGATAGCGGCCTCGCTTGAGATGGACCACGGGGTAGTGGATGCGGAACCCGCTTTGAGACTCGCCGTGGCGGCCGCGTTATCCCCGGCATTAAACGTCACCGCCGGGATATAAACCATCTCGGTGCCAAACACCTTGACCAATATCGTATCGGTATTTGCGGCCCCGGTTGCTCCATAATCTAATTTTAACCGGACATTGAGGGTAATCGCGGTCCCTGGTAGCCCTGACGCCTTCCGGCGGATAAAAGCCCCCATTTTATCCGAAGGAACAATAATTTCTCCATCTGGATTCGTCCCGGGGGATGTCCCTAAAGGGTCAGCCCCCGCACTATACAAAATACCATGAACGGGTGTCCCACCATTGATCGAAACCTTAAGAAATACCCACACGGCATCGTGGTTGGTCGTAGTACGCCAGGAATTATCCCAACTGATGTCAAACTCAACGATCGCCGTCTTCAGCGTCGAATCACGGTCTTCCAAGGAAACATTCGTAATCTGGAGATTGTTGGCGAAAGCAAAAGGGATAGGGCATAGAGTTAAGAGGCAGAGGAAGAGAGAAATTATTGACCTCTTCAGGATAAATTTTTTAGGGTGCATGGGTTCTCCACATGAACATCTAAGTTAATTTCAATCAAAAAACTATTGACTTCTCACGCCGAGATATGATACTCTTTGGCTATAAGGAGGTAGTGATAAATGATCCGCATTGCCAAAGCCAAACGACATATCGCCCGGGCCAGAGAACTTTCTTCCCGCATGAAATCTTCCTTTCCCAAAATGAAAGAATCTGAAATCATCGCTAAAATCCGCAGAGATCGAGAACTCATTTGGGGAGAAAAATTTGCTGCTCGTCCTTGATTCCAACGAATATATCTTCTCGCTTGGCGCTGTCCGTAAAAAATCCTGCGAAATACTGCTCGATAAAATTGTATCTTCTTTCCCAAAATATACGGTGCGTCTACCTCGCATGATTACGGAAGAGGTCAAACGCAACGTCTCTCCGGCGGCGTTCAAAGAATTCATAAGCTTTGTCCATATTTTCACAACCATTGATGAAGATATCCTTGTTCCCTTCGAGTTGGGTTCGAAATATGAATTCTGGGGATTAAAACCGGCGGACGCTTTTATCGCCGCATACATCGAATGGACGGGTGCAGAAATTTTGGTTTCCGAAAACCGCCATTTTCTATCTCGCCACAACGATTTACCATTCAAAATCTTCAACGCCGAATCCTGTTTTAGATTGTTGTAATTCATCATTAAAAATCATCATTGATCTTACTTTTCTCATTGAGAGGAGAGTCAATGGCTGATTTTAAGTCCATCCGGGCTTTAAGAATCTTTTCTTTCACAAAGGAGGCGTCTTTGGCGTTGGGATTTAAAAACAAATACTGTTGATAATGGAGGAGAGCGGCCTTCTGGTCATTTAGAAATTCGCCGCTGACGAAAGCCAAGTTATAATGATTGGCCGGGTCATAGGGCATCCACTTAAGGGCCTGACGGTATTCCTGGGCGGCCCGCTTGTAATCTCCTTGCTTGAAAAAAATATTTCCAAGATTATAATGAATCTTTGAAGACTCGGTTTTCAACTGATCATTTTCCCGATTGAGCTCTTGTATTCTCGAAGACATTTTTCTAACACCCCCCTCATAAAAGGGTCTCGCTTTTAATTTTACCGGGGCCTCCGTCTTCCTTATTTCCTGACTTAACTTCTCCTGCAAAGCGAGTTCGTCCTCGAGCTTTTTTAGTTTGGCTTCCCATTCCTGCGTTTTTTGATCTAAAGAAACCTGCAATTCTTTGATTTTTTGCGTTTGTTCCTGATTTTTCTTAAACGCTTCCTCCACAAGGTGTTTTAAATCTTGCCGCTCCTGGCCTAAAGCATTAAAACGGTTGGCATCCACTTCATGCTGCCCCCGCAGTTGTTTGACTTCTTTCAAAAATTGCTCTTTGTCTTTCATCAAGTCCTTATTTTCTACAATGGCATTTTTCAAACTATTGCTCAACTGCATCAATTTTTGTTCATCAAAAATGACTTCTTGTTTTTGAGTCTCTGATGCGACGGGCGCGGGAGAAGGCAGAACCATCTGATCCAAATCAAACTTTGTTTCCACGACCTCGGTTTTTTGATGTTCTTTTTTCTCCGACGCCGGAAATCCTTGGCCGACAAAAAAGAACATCAAGAGCCCTGTAAATATCCCAACTTTTATCAACATGACTTTTTCTCCGTTATTTTGGCTCACTATAATCTTTAAAAGGTTTGATGGTGCCTTTCATAGAGACATAATCATCGTCTTTGGACACGATGTGGGGTGTGATGAAGATAACGATTTCCGTATTTTCAATGGTGTCGCTGGTACGGCTAAACAGCTTGCCCAAAAAAGGAATATCCATAAGATAAGGGAATCCTGTTTTATTATGAACTTTGTCCTCTTTTTTTAGCCCTCCCATCACAATGGACATGCCGTCGCGGATCATCACGGTTGTCTGCAGTTCTGTCTTATTGACCTGCGGAATACCGCCTCCTTTGGATTGGATTTTTCCGACGACCGTTGAGATCTCGGGCTTCAAGCGCATCGTCACAAAACCATCGTCATTAATCGTCGGGGTAACGATCAGCTTCAAACCCACGTCCACCGTACGCACGTCTTCGCTGGTGATCGCATTATCTCCTGTTCCAGAAGTCGTTGAGATAATGTACGGAACGGTATCGCCAATATGAATTTGGGCTTCCTCGTTGTTCGTCACCAAAAGTTTTGGATTGGATAAAATTTTTGTATCGCTCACCTTGGCCAGGGCTCTTAGCGTTGACACAAAATGTTTAAAACTGCCGGGACCAACAACTATTTTTCCAAAAGTAGAAGCAAGGTTATCCGAACTAGGCAGCTTACTATCATTCAGATATGTATTATTAAAATTCAAACTCTGGAAAATTTTGTACGGACTGTCTTTGAAATCAAGATTCCAGTCTATTCCCACATCGTAATTCGGTTTAAATACGATCTGCAGGATCCTCGCTTCCACCAAAACTTCTTTGGTCGGAGCATCCAGACTTTTAATCACGCTTTCGATCTCTTTGAGCCGTCCCGGTAACGCCCGGATGGCCAATTGATTGGAACGAGCGTCGGCAGTAATCGAACCGACGGCGTTGGCATCAATGCGGGCTTTTAATTTTTCAGCCACCACATCCGCTTTGGCATACTGCAGATGAAAAACATAAACACCCAACGTCTCCTCCATGTTCTTGATGGCGTCCTGCATCCGCGCGATTGTTTGGGCCGTATCAATCATCACAACCGACCCGGTGTCTTCATCGATGATAATTTTTCCGATGGCGCTTTTAAGATCATTCAATGTGGCCAGAACATAACTAGGCTTGGCATAATGCAAGTGCACGATCGCCACCTCTGTCTTATCACTGAATTCTTTGCCATACATGGCCGCGTATTCCGCGGCGGTCATGACTTGAATAATGTCATTTTGAATATAATAGCCCAAATGATTGGAGATGACGGCAATGTCCAGCGCATCTTTAATGGAAACACTTTTCAGTTGTAACGTGGCCCGCCCTTCGATCGCGGAGCTGGTCACGACATTAAATTCACCATTTTTAGCGAGGAATCGGATGACATCCATGATATTCATATCTCGCACGTCTAAATTAATTTTTTTGGCTAAACGTTTTTCCAAGGGTTCAAGCGGTACGCTTGGCTCAATCGGTTGAGGACGAAGTCCCAAGGAATTGAATTGAGCAACCCTCTTGACATTCGCAGGATTAGGGCTTGCACTGACAGAGGTCTTGGCCGCACCAGAAGGGGGATTTTGCGGCGTTTTTTGGGCCGGCTTGGGTTGATTCATTTTGGGTTTATTTTTTGCATCGGCCTCGTTTCTGATCTGAGCAACGGCGGATCCGGCAAAAAATAGACAGCCTATCAACACAACAGCCACTAGAATCAAGAGTCGATTGAAGTTATTGCTTTTACAATTCGAGCTTATCCCAAAACTGTCACCCCCGAATGCTTTTGTCGGGGGTCTAGTCATAGCCTTATTTGGATTCCCGACTAAAGCATTCGGGGGTGACAGACTTTTAAAAATTTTGGGATAGCTTCTCATAATCCAATCGTAATCTCCTCGCCTTCGTAGGTTAAAATAACCTGGTCGGTGTAGATGGTTTTAACCGTCAACTCTTTTACTTTCTCTCCCTGATGGACAAAATAGGTAATACCGTTTTCCACATCTTCAATCATGACGGACGCGGTCTCGGGAGAATCCACCCACGAAATACCGACGAGTTTTAATTTTTCCGTCATAGCGGCGATCTTTTGAGTCGGTGATTCGACGAGCGATTTTTCCTTCACGACTTTTTTTTCGAAGGGCTGAAATATGTTTCTCTCTTCCACCAAAGCAAGATAATCACTTAAATTCTTAACCGGCAGGATGATATTCGAAGAAATTTTGGCGGTATTGGAATCAACGGCTAAATCAATTTTTTTCTGCAAAGACTTCGTGCCGTTTAAAACATCCAAGAGCAGAAAAACAAAAATCACGGCAATGGCAACCAGCAATAATTTGTTGATTTCTCTTAAGCCGAAGGAAAATTGGAAAGGACTGCCCGAGAAGGTTTTTGCCAAACCCAAAAGAGAACGTACGGCAGGAGGAATCGCGAGGCCCAAAAATCCATGACTATGAACAGCCTGCGCGATCTCTTGAGCGACTTTCTGTCCCGGCGCTTTTGCTGACTCCGAGGGAGAAGGACTCTCAATCAATTTGAGGAGTTTTTGCTCTGCGGTTTCTTTACCCATTGATCGGTCTTTTCAGTATTATTAAACTAAATGAATTTTATTAATATTTCTCGAGGAGAAAAGACCTGGTAATAATTACAGTAAATTCATTTAGAAAATCAGTGGATTAAAACTTTTTGCCGGGCAATTTCCGGATATGCCTCAAAACCTATGCGCTGCGCCTGCTGCTGTTTAACAATGACACTGTTCACCAACAGACGATTGACATAGTTTTTGTTTTGGATCACCATCTCCTTCATCAACTGATGACAAAGCATGGTGATGCGTCGTGGGTAGCCGCGCGAATAGCTGTGGATTTCAGTGATGGCCTCGTGGAGAAAAAGCTTAGCCCCATTGGGATGACCGGCCTTCTTAAGACGAAAGTGAATGAGTTCCTGCGTCTCTTCTAAACCTAAAGGGTTGAGGGTATATTTAAAGCTGATCCGGTCTAAAAAATTTGCCATGCTGAAGACCTTGGAATAAAGTTCCAACTGTCCCAGAAGAACCAGCTGAATAAGTTTGTACTCATTGGTTTCAAAATTTAACAAGAGACGCAGCGTTTCCAGCGTCGCCAGATCCAATTTTTGCGCCTCGTCGATGATAAGGATGACCGTTCTTTTTTCTTCGACACTTTTTTGGATCAAAAACTTTTCAACGGCGTCTCTTAAATCCATGAGATTATGCTGGGAAGGATCAACAACCGGCGGAAGATCTATATTAAAATTCCTAACCAGTGAGGAGAGAAACTGCGCTTCGCCGCTGAAGGAGGGATTGAGGATCATATGAAAAATCATGTCCCCGCGTTTCTTCAATTCCTGCACGATTTTTCTGGAAAGTGTAGTCTTTCCGGTTCCCACATCTCCAAAGATAACCGTCAGACCACGTTTCAAACGCAGTTCAATCAGAATATTCGTTAAAGCCATCTCCTGATCTTTAGTTGAATAACAAAAATCCGGGTCAGGACTCGTCGAAAACGGCTCTTTATCCAAACCAAACAGGGTATGATAGGGCATGGAAGCCATCTTATCATAAGTGCTTTTCGTTGCAACGATTTATTTGCTTTTTTTAAGAATTTTTTTAGAGAAAAAATAGAAAATTCCCGACGAGAAACCAAAACTGCGGGCAAAAGAACGCAACCACATGACACAAGAGAGGAAAAATCCTTCTGGAAGTTGGCGGGTCATGATAAAACCATAATAGAATTCAATAAGATATAATAAAAAGTTAAATAGGATTACTATATATAACAGATTCTTAAATAGAATTAAAATCGGACTCAAAATCAACAATAATACAATAGGAATTTCCACAATATCTTTCCAAAACGTATAATCATCCCCGCGGCTCATGGAGGGATGATCGGCGTACATCTTCACCCGCCAAAAACCGTGGCGGTATTGTTCTTCAAGATACCGCCAAAGTTTGGTAGGGTGATCGTGGGCGACCAGGGAATCACGGGCAAAATAAATTTTGTAACCGGTCTGTATCACTTTATAACTTAAGTCGTTGTCTTCGCCGCTGGGATAACGATAATCCGTATTAAATCCTCCCACCTGATTGAAAATTTTTTTCCGTATAGAAAAATTATAACTCCCGAAAACCTTTGGATATAACGGCATCAAAACCTGGTGCCGAAAAATAATTTCGGCATGAATGCACCGGGCCAGAAGACTCTCATTGTTCAGGATGTCATAGCTTCCCGCCACGACGGCAACCGTGGGATCACTGTAATGCGCGATATTCGTTTTGATCCAATCCGGTGCCGGGACACAATCCGAATCGGTAAAAAAAATAATTTCCCCTTTCGCACATTCAGCGCCTTTATTGCGGGCAGAGGCGGGGCCTTGATTAGTTTGACGAAAATATAGAATGGATATTTTGTCATTCTGAGGAGCGCAGCAACGAAGAATCTCATCCGGATTAGATTCTTCGCTTCGCTCAGAATGACGGGTAAATGTGGCGAGGATTTCGGACGTGCGGTCGGTGGAACCATCATCCACCACAATCACTTCCAACTCTGCTGAAAAATCCTGACTCAGGATGGCGGCCATCGTTTTCGCAATGGTTTTTTCGCCATTATAAACCGCCACCACCACACTGATCAAATCAACCGGCATCTTTTTTCGCTATGGTATAAAGCAGCATCCCGAAGGCGGCGCCTAAAAAACGATCAGGAGAAAACACCAAAGGAAACGTATTGACCCCGCCTTTGGCCATGACCTTAAAACCGTTTCGTTGATTTAAGTCGATCAATTCTTTCAAGACAAAAGGGGTTTCTTCAATCCCCGGCATGAACCAAGGACGGATCAATTCCCACGGGGAAAAACGGTTCGGTACAAAAGTAATCAAAACTCCTTGAGGATTTAAAATCGCCTTAAGATTCTGCAGAATCCGATCCTGGTCATGGGATGAAAAATGTTCCAAAAGCCCATCGGAAAAAATCAAATCGAAGCGGCCGTCTAAATCTTTAGCGATGTCGTCGGTCAATAAATCTTTCTGAACGATTTTCGCGCGCCCGGCACTCGCGCGGGAGGCAATCTCCAAAGCGCCGGAAGAATAATCCAAGGAGACCGTCGACATCCCTTCATCACAAAAATATTTCGAAAAAAAACCGCTACCGCAGCCGGCATCCAGTGCTCTTTGTTGGGAAACAACGTAAGGTTTTAATACCCGCAGGATGCGCCGTTTAGACCAGCTGACTTGGGTGAATTTTTGGGTTGAATCGTCATTCCAGAAACGATTCCAGTCTGAATGATTTGGGTTGGAAAGTTTATTAGAACTTATGCCAAAACTGTCACCCCCGAATGTTTTTGTCGGGGGTCCAGTCACGACCTTATTTGGATTCCCGACTAAAGCATTCGGGAATGACAAATTTTTAGTTTTAGAATGGTTTCTATTTTTTCGAATCTTCATCTTTCTGGGAATCTTCCACCAATTTATTTAACCGCTCAATTTCAAATTCTAAAATACCGATTTTTTGAGCGATGGTGTCGTTACGGTTATTCTGTTCACACAAAAAAATTGTAAGAAACAAACTTAAGAAAACAAAAAAGACCAAGAGCGAAAAGAAAATAAAATTGCTGGGGAGTTCAAAACCCAAGGTGTCTGCGATTCTAAAAAGCAGGTGATCGAACACCGCAAAAAACAACGCCGCAACTGAAATGACCAGCCAGCTCAAGGCGTATTTAAAGGTCAGCTTTTCTCGACGGACAAGCTCAATAACCGTCCACAAGATTCCACCGGAGATGATAATGGCCAGCCATTTTTCCATCCGATACATTCCTTTTTTATAATTGTTTAACGAATCCCGTCATTCTGAGGCCGAAAGGCCGAAGAATCTCAAAATTATGAAATCCTTCGCTTCGCTCAGGATGACGGGGAGTGAAAAGTTGCACATCGCGTTAAACATTTACCTTTTTTTCTTGATCGTGTTCAATAAAATCGCAAACGTTACCTTCACCATGTAATACAAAGTTTTTAAATACCGAATGGAACTGCTGCCGGAGGCGCGTTTACGCATTTCGACCGGAACCTCCACAATCACGGCATTCAAACGCTTGGCCATCACAATCGCCTCTGGTTCTGGAAAATCATGAGGATAACTTCGCGCAAAGGCCTCAATCATGGGACGATTAAAAGCCCTGAACCCCGAGGTAGGATCCGTGACCTTGCTGTGGATTAAAAAACTGATCAAGTGTGAAAAGAAATGAATCCCGATCCTTCGTACCAACGAAGAACGATACCCCAAATACGGCGGAAGAAAACGGCTGCCGATCGTCATGTCCGCTTGCTTTTTTAAAATCGGCTCAATTAATTTTTGTAAATAGCCAACATCATGCTGGCCGTCTCCATCCACTTGGACCGCCAGCGTAAACCCTTTCTCCAGCGCATATTTGAATCCTGTTTGAACAGCCCCCCCGATACCTAAATTAAAGGCAAGAGAAATGACATGCGCCGGAGTCTTTTTTGCCTCACAAGCGGTCGTATCGGTTGAACCGTCATTGACCACGACCACGACCAAGGGAATCGGTAAAGCACAAATCTCTTCAACTATCTTTCGAATATTCCCGCTTTCATTCAAGGCCGGGACAATAATCAAGATCTTTTCATGCATCATTTTACAAAACCACTATCTTTAAGACGAGAAGCCAGACTGCAATCGATTGAGAAATCATTTAATTTAATGATCATTCCACCTTTTATGCGCGGATCATTTTGAACGACTAAAGAAACGTTTCTACTGAATTTTTTGAAGGCGGCCTGTTCAATTCTTTCCTTCGCCTCGAGGGAAAGATCTTGGGGGATGACCACAACGATCTCCTGAATTTTGGGATCGATTTTTTCGGAAAACAATAATTCAAACTGGTGCAGGGCTGATTCCGTGAGGTGCCGATTGAGAATTTTTAGAAGAACAACAAAAATAATTACAATAATGACAATCTGAAGGACCAAAACTCCAACAATAAATTTTGGAAATACCATCTTGGTTAAAATCTCATTCAGATTTTTTTAAAGATGACAAATAAAGCGCCGCGAGATTGACCCAATCCGCCTTTTCTTCTTCCACTTTTCTATCCACAGAAAGTCCCTCGAAGCTGAACACCCGTCCGTCAGGAAAATGACCGGCGGCGGTCACCAAAAGCAGCATTGATTGATCTTCAAAATCAAACATACTTTTCAACAACACCTTGCCGGCGGTGTTGGTTCCCATCAAAATGGCTCTTCCCCGGCTTTGCATCACACCGGAAAACAATTCGGAAGCGCTTCCGCTTTCTTTATTCACCAAAATAACGATCGGGGCTTTGTAATGATACTGTTCAGGAATTTTGGGAACATCCAAAACAGCTTTAGGTTGATTTTTTCCTTCGAAATAGGCGAAATCCTCACCGGGCGTCAAAAAAAACGATGAAATCTCGCGGGCCGCCAAAGGCGGCCCGCCGGGGTTGCCGCGCAGATCCAAAATCAATCCT
>JGI1358J11329_10003279_pt1 | contig 12129 bp, 8 predicted proteins | sample Subgroupgradi54m_FD_11329 | JGI IMG/M metagenome (IMG submission 11329)
GAACATTTGTTCACAGTTACAGATAACTGCACATTCATATCTAATTAGGTGCAATTATCTTATATTAAACATTCGAGTTTAATATACTAATAAGCAAATGCGTGCTGTAATATTCGAATATTTCATACATTAGCTATATAACTCTTTTGCTAACCATTCCATCAATTTGATGTTTTTAGAAAAATCTTTATTCCAATTCCCGTTTCAAGGTCTTATGGGCGTGATTAATTGCTTTGAAGGTTTCGTGGTTGCCACCAGGCATATCAGGATGATGTTGTTTGGCTAGTTGTTTGAATTTTTGGTTGATGAGATTCAGGTCTAATGTATCATGTTCAACGCCTAAGAGTTCACGGGCTTGTTTGCGCTGGGTTGTGATGTTTTTATCTTCAGTGAAATCGCGGATGAAGTCTTCGGCGGTTTTTTCGCCGTTAAGAATAGATATAACTTCAAGTTCGATTACTTTGGAAACGACGTATAAATTTTCAACGAATTTTACGGAGCCGTTATAACTGTAGTATAAGCGATAGCCGCCAAGGTACCATAACGCAGAGGCAGGGGCGCGTTTGAGGGCCATGACTTCCATTGGTACGTCGATGTCATCCTCAGTCAAGCCGAGTTTACCAAGAGATTGAATAATGGTGTTCTTGAAGCCGATAGCACGACGATTAAATGAGTCTTTGACTAGGAATTGTTTGAATGTGTGGCCTTTGATGGTGAGTGTTTCCATTGTTTTTTTGTTATACTGAAGGCACTAATTAATGAACTAATACTTAGTGCCTTCATACATAGTTAACGCAAGTTATATGTTCAATTATTAAGTGCGTTAACTATATTTTGAGTGGTATTTATAAATGTTGCTACTATTTGGTGTTAATAGGTTTGGTGACATACAGAAATTATTTAGGATTTAACTTTTCTTGCAGTTGCTGTTGGAAAGACTGATTAATTGCAGAGCGAGAGGTGGTATTTTGAGCTTGTTCAAATGTAATATTTTTCTTAAGATAGGGAGTAAGATTAGTGATGAATTGGCCTTTATCTTTGATGTAATTGATTAATGAGTTATAGTAAATTGGTTTGGTTTTGTTGTCGTAGATGTCAAAGTATTCTTCATAAGATGATAGTGTGTCTTGATTGCCGATGATGATCAATTCGTATTGAAATCTGGTTAAAGCGACGTTGAAGCGGCGTTCGTCAACTAAGAAGCCGAGACGTTGGGTAGCGGTGCCAGAGGAATTTGAGCGGACGAGAGAGAGTATAATTATCTTTTTTTCCTGGCCTTGGAAGTTGTCGATGGTTTTGGCGGTGAGGTTATATGGTTCGAGGACTTTGTTGAGTTCGCGGACTTGAGCCGTGTAGGGGCTGAGGATGCCGATGTCTTGAGCAGAGATGCCGGATTGAATATATTTTTGGACGAGTTGCTGGATTATTTTGATTTCTTGGGAATTATGATATTCGGCTTTAGAGGGAGAGAATTCTTCAGAGACGTAACTTTTGATTTCAGGAGTGGAATGGTTGATGAAGATGAGCGGGCTATTGAAGAGGGAGGTGGTGTAGTGATATTGATTGACAAGGTCGCTGCAGATGATGGGGGTTTTTGTGTAAATTGTTTTGTTTAAGAATTCAATCAATAGAGGGTTCATACGATATTGCTGGTTGAGGAAGATGTTTTCGACGTGATTAAACAAGCGTTCGAAAATGGAGCGAGAGAGGATTTGGTATGATTGAATGCGGATACGTTCTTGCTCGGGGTCGAGGTCGTCATCATAATTTTTATTTTTGAGGAAGACGGTGGGAGGGAGTTGGTGATGGTCGCCAGCCATGATTAATTTGGAGGATTGGCTGAGAGGGATGAGCACAGATGGTTCGGTGCTTTGGGTGACTTCGTCGATTAAAAGGAGGTCAAAGTGAAGTTTGAATTTTCGTAAGACGTCGCTGTGGTTATTTGTTGCAAAAAGAAAGATGGGTTTTTGGGTTAAGTATGATTTTTTTAAGTCGTCGCGATTAGTAGTTAGTTGTTCTTTGAGTTCATATACTTTTTTGTCTTCGGTTTGGATTTTGTATCTTAGGTCGATCATTTCGGAGGTTATTTGCTGGATTTTTTTTTCAATGAGGTCTTTTTGTTCAAATAATTTAGTGAGATCGGTTGATGGTGAGGGATGGTTGAATTGGTCGTTGAGGTCTTTTTCTTCTATTGCTAATTGGCGCTGTTGTTGTTCTTTTTGTTTGCGTTGGGCTCTGAGAGTTTCAATTTGTGAAGTGAGGGTGTCGATTTGTTGCTGCAAGAAGATTATTTTTTGCTGATAGTCGGGGGAATTTTTTATTTTGTAATTTAAAGAGTGGGGGCTGGTTTTATCTTCGCCGATGCGCAGGATTAAAGGGTGTAATTGTGTTGGGAGGATTTTTTTGAATGTGTTAAGAAGGTTGTCGGTTGCTTCGTTCGAGGCAGAGGTGACAAGAATACGACTGGAGGGGTGGGCGTTGAGATGTTGTAAAATGATTTCGGTGCAGACTTTGGTTTTGCCGGTGCCAGCAGGTCCGTGAATGCAGAAGAGGTTTTGAGAAGAGAGGGATTGTTGTACGGCTTGTTGTTGAGTTTGGTTGAGGTCAAGAGAACAGTAGGAGTTGAGATTAAGAGAATTGGAATGAGAGGGGGTGGGAGATTTTTGGGTTAATACGATTTCTTGAATTAATTCAGGGCGAGCTTTTTCTTTGAAGTGATATAACGCTTTTTTCTCGCGGTCGTATGTTTCATTGTCGGGACGTAAGATTATGGCGAAGGGAATGTTTTCATGAGCGCGAGGGGATTTGGTGATGCGGATGGTGAGAAGATTATTTTCTTCATCGAGATGCATTTTTTTGCCAAGGTAGTTTGCTTTGAGAGGATTAAATGTGTCTGATGGTTGAATGGAGCTGTAGATATAGAGGCAGGGGTTATCTTTAAAGAGAGGGTATTGACTGAGATGGTCGTTGCCGGAGAGTTTGAGTGTCATGACCCAAGAGATTGTTTCTTCTTCTTCGTCGTAGATTTCTTGCTGTTCGATGTTGAGGCAGTCAAGGTTGAGGATGGCGGTGCGGTCTTGTCTGAGTTCGATGAATTCTTTATATTTCATGTTTTGGAAGAAGCGGTTTTTGATTTTGGACTCTTCGTATAGTGCGGATGCGAATTGGTAGATGTAGGCGTCAAGAGGGTTGTCGTTTTGGGGAGGAAGTGGTTTATCAGGATCGACGTGAATTTTTAAGTGGTCGAAGATGGCGCTGCGAACTAATCCTAGATTTTTTATTTTGTGTACGGCGATGGGGGTTGTGGTTTTGGAGAAGTCGGTTTTAGGTACGGCGTTATACTGCGGATAGTCAGGGGAGAAGAGGGTGTAGTAGTCGGAGATGTCTTTGAGCCAGATTTTACTGTAGACATTTAGGTCGAAGATGGCGTTGATTGTTTGTTGCAGTAGGACGTTTGAGCCAAAATAGACGCGAATACCGTTAGGATAGGAGATGTATTTCTCTTCGCGCAGGGGCATGAAAATTTCAATGAAGATGTCGTGCAATACAACGACAAATTCGTTTTTGGCATCGGTGTCTTTGGTTTTAAAGATGTAGTTGTGAATGGTGCAGAGGTCGTTGAAGAGGTTATTTTGGTGTACTTGGTATTTTGATTCGCGTAATCTGTGTTTTATTTCTTGGAAGGTTTGACTGATTTTTAGGTTCATGCAGAAGGGCATGTGAAGGGGTTTTATAAAGGATGTGGTTGGGGAATCTGAAAAGATAAAAGAGAGGAGGGAGATTAATCTGTTTCTTTTTTGAATTCTTGAAAGAATCTAAATTTAGGGTTTCGATCGCTGATGCGGGATTCGATGTTTCGGGTGAACATGAAGAGTTTGGCGCAGACTTCATCTAGTTTTTTTGAAAGGGTATCGAAGTCTGATGGTGGAAGAAAATTGAGATCTCGGGATAATTGCAATAGTACTTCGACTTCTTTTGCTGAGGCGAAGGCGGTATTGAGAAAGTGGACGAATTCTTTAGGGCTAGCTTTGCAGCTACCCTCGGCGATGTTGAGAGGAATTGAGACGGCGGCGCGTTTTAGTTGAGAAGTGATATTCTGTTCTTCGGATTTGGGAACATTTTTGGTGAATTGATATACGTCTAATACAAATTGGTAACTGAGATGATAGGAATCTATGGTTTTGTAGAAGCGGGCCATTCGTAGAGAGAAAACAAGGAGATTTATTAATTTAGTGGTGGAGGGGTGGAATCATACTAGATTTTTTGTTGTGAGCTGGGTTCATGGAGCTATCGCTAATTCTGTTTAAAATAATTATAAGAAGAGAGTTATCACTATCTCTTGAGATATTTATTTGAAAAGAATATAGCTTGTGCTAGTCTTTAATAATTTTAATGTTTGAAAAATAGCTTGCGCTAGTATCCATTAAAAAAAAGAAAAAAAGAAACCCCTTTCGGGAATTTCTACAACACTTGCGTATTGTACAATTAGTGTTGCCACTAAAAGTAATGGAAACCATATGTAGGTTAACAAAATTGATACGGACGTTAGTAAGTGCATGCTGAACACGTCGTTGCCTTCGTGCGTACACACCACTTCTATCAAACGGCTGTTATTGCCATGTCCTAGGGTATCTCTTTTCAAGGAGCGCTTCATACTTAGATGCGTTCAGTATTTATCGCCGATTGCGTAGCTGCCCGGCGTACCTTATCAGATAACCGGTTGACCAGTGGCAACGAACCTTCGTTCCTCTCGTACTAAAAGATCCTTCCTTTCAGATACCCAACATTCCCAGTAGATATCAAACTTACTGCCTCACAGCGTAATGAACCCAGCTCACGATCCCTTTTAACGGGTGAACACCCCCACCCTTGGCAGCTTCTGCACCGCCAGGATAGGAAGAGCCGACATCGAAGTAGCAAACCGCGCCGTCGATTAATTCTGAAGAAAACAAATGTTTACTTCTAATGAACTCTCGGGCGCGACGACTCAATTATCCCCGGAGTAACTTTTCAGTCATTTCTGGCCCTCATTAAGAAGGCACAGAAGTTCGCTAGGCCACACTTTCGTGTTTGAATTTCGTTATGTTTGAAAGCCAATCAGGCAGGCTTTTGCCCTTGCACTCCACTCCGGATTTCCAAACCGGATGAGCCTACCATTGGGCGCTATTGATACTTTTTCAACAGCGTGCCGCCCCAGCCAAACTGCCCACCAATCGGTGTCCCTTTTGCAAGGTAAGTGATGTAATTTCCGATAAGTGGTGTTACATTATCGCCTCAACCATATGCTGACGCACATAGCCTCAAACAGCTCCCACTTACGCTATATATCAAAAATCACACCACAACGACAGGCTGCAGTAAAGTTTCACGGGGTCTTCGCTTCCCACTGGAAATCCCTGGACTTTGCACCAGGATGTAGTGTTCGGGAGACACTAGTTCGGGACAGTGACGATCTCGTTATGCCATTCATGCAAGTCGGCATTCAACCGACAAGGTATTACGCTCAAAGTTTGTTACGAATTCTCATAAAGAATCGGATCAAATATTTCTATTGATCTCACAACATCGCTGCTGTGTTCGGACTGTATCTTCAAACATTTCTGTTTGTTTGGCATGCAGTCTCTGAGGATTCTAGATTACGTTGAATTTTTCGATTCATCGTTGATGCTAAATCAGCAATTCTCTTTAATCCTTCCTGCGTGAGATGTTCTTTTCTTTTCATGATCTCAACAACGGTACAAAAAATTTCAAAGTCTTTTTGTTTTACGGTTTTTAATGGATGTTCTTTGAAAAATGTAATTATTTTTTCAAGATTTTCCATTCCGCGAACGCGAAACTCTTGACGATCACCGTGATTTCTGCCTACACTTCCAAAACCAAAGAAATTTTTGATTTCATGAAGTAATGCTACATCACGTTGATGTTGTACAATTCTAAATTCAGGAAGTACTTGCCAACCTAAAGTCATTTTTGATAGCTTACTTATTGCTATATGAAAACAACCTTCACCGTCGACAAATCCTACAATCCATTGTGCATCTAGTCTTTCCTGCTGATTGTCTGCACCCAACACATTTTTACTCTCTTGCTTCATTATGTTTTTATTTTCCATCAACAATATTAATTTTGTGGAAAATAAATAACTTTGAAGAAGATAAGTAGTGTGGGATACTCAGATGTTCCAGCATATAGCCAAATTCACTTAAAATTGTTACCAATTTTGGTGTGCCAAAATGATATTCTTCATTTTGTGCATTTATCCCATTTTTTTGAATGGCACGGTTTAACATTTGGGACTTAAGGCAACGTATTCACCTTAAGAGAGTTATAGTTACTCCCGCCGTTTACCAGCTCTTCACCCCGTTGGAACGAGGCTTAAAGTACTGGCACTGGGCAGACATCACATTCTATACTAGGCTTTACAGCTTTGCAGAATGTTTTGTTTTTGTTAAACAGTCGGACCATCCTTGTCACTGTGCCCTGCGCTCGCACCCATACGGATACGAATGCAGGGATCCCTTCTTCCGAAGTTACGGGACTAATTTGCCGATTTCCCTGAACTAGTTTACACTCTCACATCTTAGGTTTCTCACCTAGGGGCACCAGTGCTGGTTCTGGGTACGAATACAGCAGATTTATTATTGTTCCCTTTTCAAGGACTCCAGAAACCAATCAAACAGACCATAGGCCTGCTCGTCTATAGTTTTATCCGATTCTCATCGTTACGATACTCCTCGGATATATCTATATTGGCACTGCAGACAAGCAGTGTTGACCTCTTCCAAAGTGTCAGAAACAATACTTGTGTTGCCACGTATACTACTGTAGTAACGGAATATTAACCGTTTTCCCTTTCCCCTTCCTCAATTACGAGTCAGGTTAGGATCGACTAACCCTTGGCTGATCGACATTGCCAAGGAACCCTTGCCCTTTCGATGGCAGAGATTCTCACTCTGCTTAGATCCTACTACCACCAGGATATTCATTCCATCCAGGTCCACATCCCCTTACGGAGGTGCTTCTACCCTAGAAGGACGCCTGTCTACCCCTACTCAACGTAGTCTACAGTATCGGCAGTCAGCTTAGACCCGTCAATCTTCCGGGCCCACAATCTCAACGAGTAAGCTGTTACGCACTTTTTAAAGGGTGGCTGCTTCTAAGCCAACCTCCTCGCTGTCTCAGATTATGGACACCGTTTACCCTTTCTCACTTAGCTGACATTTAGGGGCCTTAACTGTAGTCTGGGTTGTTCCCCTCACGGAAATCAAGTTTACCCCAAGATTCCCTGTTTTCCGGAGTCTACGATGGTATAGCATTTGGAGTTGGACAGGGGGCAGACAGGTTTCCCCGCCACTTCCCCTTATCCGTCGCTCTACAACCATACCTATCTCGTCCGAAACTTGACTAAGGTCAATTTCGACAGGAACCTGCTATCGCCGGTCTCGATTGGCTTTTCACCCCTACTCGCAAGTTAGAAGAACACTTGCACGTAGAACCTCTTCAGACCTCCACGGAGTGTTACCCCCGCTTCATCTTACCCACGAGTAGATCGACCGGTTTCAGGTCTGACCCTAGTGACTTATGGCACTTTCATACCACTTCCCTCATTGCTTGCGGAATTTTGCTTTCGCTGCGGATGCCCCTTTTCGGGTTATCCTTGCCACTAAGGTTAACTCCCTGGCGCTTTATTCAAAAAGCACAGTGGAACTCCGTAGAGCCCCACCAGACTATCACTGCTCGATTTCAGGCGCTTTGAACTCCCTGTTAAGGGTTCTTTTCAACGTTCCCTCACGGTACTGGTTTGCTATCGGATTTGAAACGTATTTAGTTTTAGAGGTTAATGCCCCCCATATTCCCGCACCAATATCAAGGTGCAGTACTCTGGATACTTTTACTGCCGTTTTCTTTCCTCTACGGGACTATCACCCTGTATCGTAGTCCATTCCAGAACACTTCAAGTCAGAAACGAGGCATAAAAAAAAGTCCTAACACCACATCTCCATCGCATTTCTACGACGGATTCAGTTTGAACTGTGCCGCTTTCGCTCGCTGTTACTCACGGCATCGCTTTGCTTTCTTTTCCTGCAGGTACTAAGACGCTTCAATTCCCTGCGTTCCCCAGCCATTACTGGCTTCTATGGAGAAGTCTCATTCGGAGATCTTTGGTTCAATGCCTACATGCGGCTCGCCAAAGCTTTTCGTTGCTTGTCACGTCCTTCATCGGCGTTTCAAACCGAGTCATCCATCGAGCAGTTTACCTAATGATGTTAACCTACATATGGTTCATTAATATGATGCAAAGTAATACGGTTAGGTATTATTCATATCTCAACCACGTCGCCGCCAAGAAATATTTATTTTCTTGAAGGCGGGTATCCTCACTCACAGTTCGGAGTCCTCGCTCCACTGCGATATCCTTAATTTTTGTGATGTAAAGGAGTATGATATTTTTATGATATTAGTGATTATTTTTTAGTGAATTTATTTTTTATTAAATGAAAGTGGACCCAATTGGAAATTCTGATTTCCGGAAGGTCACTTCTTTAAGAGGAAGTGGACCCGTCGGGATTTGAACCCGAGGCCTCCTGCTTTCTGAGATGAAAGCATCCTGCAAGGCAGGCGCTCTTTTGAGCTTCGCAAGTGCGAAGTACCCCTGAGCTACGGGCCCAGGTGAATCTTATTTTTTATTTTGAATTGGTGATGATACAAATTATTGTATCGTTGTAAAAATAAAAAAAAGGAGGTGATCCATCCGTAGGTTCCCCTACGGATACCTTGTGACGACTTAACCCACCTCACCGAATCCAGATTTGATGCAACTTGAAGCTGCATCTCACCTGAACCCAATTCGGTTGGTTTGACGGGCGGTGTGTGCAAAGAGCAGGGACATATTCACCGGGTCGTGATGAAACCCGATTACTAGGGATTCCGTTGTCATGAGGATGAGTTACAATCCTCAATCCAAACTAGGACGACGTTTCGAGGTTTAGCTTCACCTTTCGGTGTTGCATCCCATTGTCATCGCCATTGTTGCGCGCGTGTTGCCCAGTAGATTCGGACCATACAGACCTACCGTTGCCCACACCTTCCTCCGTGTTTCCACGGCAGTCCCCATAAAGTGCTCAGTCATGCAAAAGCACCTGCTAGCAATTATGGGTATGGGTCTCGCTCGTTACCTCACTTAAGAGGACACCTTACGGCACGAGCTGACGACGGCCATGCAATACCTCTCGGCTCGTTAGCTAAGCCCTTTAGACTGAGCTTCATTCTGCCGTCGCTACTGGTGAGATTTCCCGCGTTGAGTTGAATTAAACCGCACGCCGCACCCCTTGTGGTGCTCTCCCGCCAATTCCTTTAAGTTTCAGCCTTGCGACCGTACTTCCCAGGCGGCGAACTTAATGTCTTCACGCCGACACTACGTATTCACGAAGAATACGTAACATCTAGTTCGCAGCGTTTACAGCTAGGACTACTCGGGTATCTAATCCGGTTTGCTCCCCTAGCTTTCGTTCCTCACCGTCAGACTCGTTCTGGTTAGACGCCTTCGCCACAGGTGGTCCTCTGGAGATTATAACATTTTACCGCTCCCTCCAGAATACCCCTAACCCCTCCCGATCTCAAGATGTGTAGTATCTCAAGCACGTCGATTTGTTAAGCGCATCGATTTCACTCAAGACTTGCATATCCGGCTACGAACGCTTTAGGCCCAATAATAATGAGTCCCACTTGTGGCGCAGGTGTTACCGCGGCGGCTGGCACCCGTCTTACCCACCACTTATTCGCCAAGCTATTTACACTTGGCAAAAGCCCATGTAAAACATGAGCACTGGGAGTTCCCTTATCGCACTTCCGTACAGTGTAAAGTTTTCGCGCCTGCTGCACCCCGTAGGGCTGGGGGCAGTATCTCAGTCCCCCTCTCCGGGCTCCCGCTCTCACGGCCCGTACTGATTGTAGGCTTGGTGGTCCTTTACACCGCCAACTACCTAATCAGCCGCCAACTCATCCTATGGCTTTACATTTCAATACCAAAACATTCCAGTATCCAGTATCTATCCGGTTTTACTCTCAGTTTCCCAAGGTTATCCCGAACCATAGGGCAGATTATTGACGTGTTACTGAGCCTTCAGCCTGGCTCTTGCGAACCTCCGACTTGCATGGCTTAATCGAACTCCCATAGCAGCACTCTCCCGCAGGATCAACGGGAACTCAATTTACTTAGAATTTCTACAGATGTAGATTTTCTTGATCCTGTATTTCTCATTATTACGGCCACAATTTTGAAACTTAAATACGTCATTTTTCGTCGTATACAAGGAAAATTGGATCACCTAATTCATACTCAATATTATTTGAGCACACATATCTAAAGTGTTTGGGAAGTCACTTATTTATAAATGTTTCTCTTTTAAAGAGAAGGAGTTATCGACAGAAAAAAGGAGTTGTAAAATAGATATTAGGGTTAAGTAAAGTATATAAATATTTTTTACAGAGGAGAATTTATGAAATTAGAAGAAGTATTGTTGCGAAAAGAGGAGTTGCCAATTATTGGTGAGAATAGATTCCAGGTACCGATTTATCCGTCGTTGTTGAAAGAGGACGTGGTGTTTGATACGACGATGGCGGCGCAGGTGTTTCCTTGGGCGGCGAAAGAATGGTATGATGATCTGACTATCTATGCTAGGAATTTGCCTGAAAGTAGTTCTCAAGAGAAAGAAAAGAAAAGATGGTTGCAAGAGAGTTATTTGGATAAACCGGTGAAAGTTGTTAGAGAAAATGGACGACAAATTGTTACGCCGCCAGGGTTTTGGGAAGATTTAGTGGGTTGTGATAAACGCGGTTTTGCAACACATTTTTCGATAAGTCGAAATGCAGGTGGAAGTTTGTATCTTGGCAATGATTTTGAACGAGAACAATTTGCATTTGCTAAATTAGTGAAGTTTGATGAGGATAAGAAAAGAACTTATTGTATTGATGAAAGCTGCAACAAGATGATTATGTATAGCATGCATAATGTGGATTATTATCAAGGGGCGTTGTTTCTTAGAAATTGGGTTATGTTATATTTGAATTCTGCTTTGAAAGAGTTGGAGAGGCAAGGAAAGTTGTAAAAGAGTTCAAATTTTTCTAGTGAGATTAAGATTTAATAAAAGATAATTAATAAAAAAATTATGCTGCATTTAATTTTCGACGGCGCTTTTCTTTTTTGATCTTTTTACGCTGCCATTTCCAGCGCATTTGACCTTTTTTCTTCCAGCGTCGTGAACTTCGTTTCATGTAAGTGGAAAAAATGGAGGGGTTTTATAAAGGTTTCTATCTTGGAGTTTAGGAAGAGGATTTTGAGGCAATAATTATTTTCTGAGTTGTTTTCTTCTGATGATAAGCATGGCGACAAATATTCCATTCATAAAGACAAGAGAAGCAGGATAGAGATAAGTTGCGATGGTATAGGTTTGAAGTGCGACTAGAGCGAGCGCAAATTTGACAGATGCAAATGCAAACATGATTGCGGTTTCTTCATGTGGAGAATGATAACTTTTACGAAATGTGGGGAGAAAAGCTAGAGCATCGGTTATGGTTATTAAAATGACGGACGCGGTGGGATTTTTGGTATACCACCATAACACGATTGCAAAAAAACTGGAGATGAGGCAAAGCCAGTCAAAGAGAGGAAAGTCACGCTTACCTTTTATGATGGAAATGATAGAGACAATAAGACAGACGAGAGCAGTAATTCCAGTTATCCATGCACCAGGTCCAGCATGCTGATTTATCTGGGCTGCAAAAGCGATGCCTGTGAGAATTGCCCAGACAAACCAGGAAAAAGCATGAGGTTTGGTTTTTCCAGCGAAGAGGTCACGAAAGTAAGGGATGTAACTAAGGATGCCGATAATGACAGCAAGAATGCCTAACAGGAGTTTGTAATCGAACATGTGAAGAGACTATAATTGAAGTATAAATAGTTTTGTTTTTTGCTGTTTCATTTTTTTAATGTTCTTTGTTAGGAATAGTAGCTATTAAAATATATCGTTTCTTTTTCTTTGCGTAATGGTTGATGTATTCGATATATTTTTGGAAGTGGTTAGTTCTTTTGATGATGGTTAGGGTGTTTGCTTTTGCGGGAATTGTAAA
>JGI1358J11329_10003280_pt1 | contig 12129 bp, 12 predicted proteins | sample Subgroupgradi54m_FD_11329 | JGI IMG/M metagenome (IMG submission 11329)
AAAAGGGCGCTCGTTGCCTCGCGTCGCCCCTCTGCGCTCCGACTTCGAGGGACAAGTCGTTCGGAAGTCCCAAAGCTGTGACGCTTTGTGACTTCGTTCACTCCTAGCGAGGTAAGGGGGAGCGAGAGGGGGTTATGTATAAAACAAAATGTAGTATATGCTCCACATCACAGATCAAAATTTCGACACCGAAGTTTTAAAAGCCAAAGAATTGGTCGTGGTTGATTTTTGGACCGAGTGGTGTTATCCGTGCAAAGCGCTGGGGCCGGTGATTGAAGCGCTCGCGACGGAGTATGAGGGCAAAATAAAAATTGCGAAAATGAATGTTGATGAAAATCCGAATGTGCCCCAGGAACACGGCATCATGTCAATTCCCACGATGATCTTTTTTAAGGGCGGACAGGTGGTTGACCAAATTGTGGGCGCGGTACCCAAAGGTGCAATCAAAGAAAAAATCGAGAAACATATTTAAAAATTGTTTGACTCGCCGCCCTGTTTGGTGGCGAGTTTTTTGTACCGTAACTTCCATAGGCTAATTCGCACGAATTAGCCTATGGTCTATGAAGGAACAGAAAAACCTCTTCCGAATGTTATCAAAAGTGAGACGGCCGTCCAAAAAGTGATAACATTTTTTGAGAGCTTTTTCTTTTTTCTTTCCTGTGCTATGATACGGTTATTCGTAATTCGTACTATTCGTTCACTTGTCCCTCGAAGTCGGAGCGCAGAGGGAGATTCGTTATTCGGTTCCAATACACGAGGTCAACTTCTCAAACCGTACGAACATTCGTTGTTCGTAAGGTTCGGGAAGGTTCGCTGTTCGGTTCCAATACACGAGGTCAACTTCTCAAACCGTACGAACATTCGTTGTTCGTAAGGTTCGGGAAGGTTCGCTGTTCGGTTCCAATCGATATATGTCAGAAAAAGTGATCATCATCGGTTCCGGTCCTGCCGGATATACGGCGGCCATTTATGCCGCGCGAGCAAATCTCGCGCCGCTTATGTTTGTGGGACGCGAACCGGGTGGGCAACTCATGACTACCTCGGATGTTGAAAATTATCCCGGATTTCCGGACGGGATTTTAGGACCCGAGCTTATGGAAAAATTTCGCGCACAAGCCGAGCGATTTGGCACGCGTATCGTTGCGGACACGGTGACGTCCGTGGATTTTTCACATCGGCCATTTACCGTGAAGATCGAAGACAAAACATTCGAGGCTGACGCGATCATTATTTCAACGGGCGCCACGGCGCGACGTTTGGGATTGGAATCCGAAAAAAAATTGTACGGTAAAGGAGTGTCGGCCTGCGCCACATGCGATGGATTTTTTTTCAAAGAAAAAAACGTGATCGTGGTCGGCGGCGGTGATTCCGCAATGGAAGAAGCGACGTACCTCACGAAGTTTGCGAAACAGGTGACGATTGTTCATCGCGGCGAAAGTTTTCGTGCGTCAAAAATAATGCTCGAACGGGCGCAAAAAAATCCAAAGATTTCATTTGTGACGAATACGACAGTCGAAGAAATTTTGGGAGTTGATGTCGGGCGCGTCACGGGTGCTCGATTGAAAAATACCGCGACCGGCGACATGCGCGAGATACCGATTGATGGCGTGTTTGCCGCAATCGGCCACGAACCGGCGACTTCGCTTTTCAAAGGACAGCTCGAACTCGATGCGCGCGGTTATGTGGTGACGAAGGGCGGCACCACCGCGACAAATATTGCAGGCGTTTTTGCGGCCGGCGACGTGGTTGACTACCGCTACCGCCAAGCAGTGACCGCCGCTGGCACCGGCTGTATGGCCGCCATTGACGTAGAAAAATTTCTCGAACACGCCGAAGCGTAGCTTCGACTAAAACGCGGCATGCCGCGATTTTTGTTTTGAAACTCTTTTAACAATTCGCGCGAATTGTTAAAAGGTAAAAAATAAAATCTCTGCCCGCGGGGGCAGAGAATGAGTCATGGTTACTCTTTTGGTTTTGGCGCACCGAGTTGTTCACGCTGGGCGCGGAGTTGGCCGAGGCGGGCGATGGTGCCGCGAGCGACGAAAATAAGGCCGCGCGCGTTTTTCAGATCATCAAGTTCTTCTTTTGTGAGCCACGGCGACCAATCTCCTCTGGCGAAGTCATGTTCCATGCGCATGGCAGTGAGTCGTTTTTGCACGCGCGGTGCGACAAGAACCACAATCGCGCTTGCGACAAGCAAAATCACGAGCACACCAAGGAGTCGCATCCACACCGCATTTCCGCCACCACACCACTGTGCGAGACCGGCCATGATGGCCGCCACAACAAGTCCTGCCGGATGATCTTGAGGGATGCGATCCGTGATCCACTTTTTGTGCCAATGGATTTCACCGCGACGAAAACGCGCGATGCCAAAGTACGGGTTGAGCGGAAACCACATGAAGTCCCATGTTGCCGAAACAAGAAAGAAACAGGATAGCAATTCCCAGAATCGCGACCATGACGCGATGCGCACACCCCAGTATTCACCGAGTGCGAAACCACCGAGCAAAAGATAGAGCGGCAGAAAAAACATGATGCGGTGGTAACCAGTCAAAACTTTGCCGCCCATGATCGCGGCGTAAATCGGCGAGCGTTTTTGAAACGTCGGCGCCGCAAGCGCCCACCCCACCGGTCCCTCGATTTCAATTTCAAGCCGCGCAAAAAGATACGCCCATCCGGAAAGAAACAATCCCCAAACGATGGTACCCATGTGAGACCTCCTTATTTTTTGTGTAAAGACCAATATAAAAGGATACCATATTTTAGAGTTTTTGTCAACAGGGTGTATCAAAATCAGTTTTTCCTATAGGCTAATTCGCACGAATTAGCCTATAAGGATTTTTTTTCGTGCACGAGTGGTTATCGTAGTTTAAAAAATAAACAACCTTTGTACTTTTCGGGCGAAAAGTACAAAGGTGTTTGTCGCACGTGAGTTCGCAATCGTGCATCATAGTAATATTCGGTAGAATGTTACCACGTTAATTCATTCATAGCGCTGTTGCGTTAGAAATTTTGATCTAAGTATGATGAATAAAAAAATCCTCCCGTATTGCTTGCGGGAGGGTTGTGTGCTACGGCGTGGCGGCGGGGGGATCTTGTTCCGGTCCCCACCAGACTTGGCAACCATAGACCGTGGTGCCGTCGTCGAGTACGATCTTGGCATTTTCCTTGATCTCACGAAGGGTGGCACCCTTTGACTTCATGTCGCTGATCGTTGCGTCATCAGGCCGCACTTCGGCATTCGGTGGCGACGTGAGCGATCCGTCAGGCATGAGAAATCCGTACACCGTCACTTTGCCGATGACCGCACCGCGACCGATCACCTTGCCTCTGTTTTCCCCATCATACACTTTTACTCGCATGGGAACCTCCTTGTTGTGTGTGGTTCTGTTACGTCCAATCGAAATAGCTTGCCCAGTGAGTGAGCGCTTCGCGGTCAATCACGATGTTGGGGCCAACGTAGCCGATGACGGGTAGACGTTCTCCTGATGTTGCGATGAACTCAATCACCGTGTCCAACACTTTTCGGTTACACTGGTGACGTACCACGATCTGTTCACGTGCGCGATTATCAAGAACGAGAGTCATCGGATTCGTAGATTGATAGTCGCGCCACAATTTCGTAGCGAGCCAATCGGTGTAGCCGACGATGGCCGTTATCACGTCATAGCGCAGTTCAGCATATGCGCGCCGACCGACCTCGTCCTCGATGACTGATCCGCAAAGTTTCATGATCTCTTCGCGAAGTTTTATGCCACGCCTCTTATGAAGCGCGACTCCTACAGGAGACCCAAAAAAACGCCTGACAAGATTTAGTTGCGCCTCGCGAACCGTTTCAATGAAGTTGGTCATTTTTTTCTCCTTCTTCGTTTGGTGTTGTCCAAAGATCAACTAGAGTTGAATGTACCATATTTTAGCGAATATGTCAAGCGCTGTGGTTGGTTTGCTTGTTTTTTATGCATGGTTGTGGGAAAATAAGAAGGTAAACAAAAAGAGTCTCCTTGCGGAGCTCCTTTGTGGGTTCGATGACCCTAGGACAGAGCAGTCTTACCACCAAAATCAGTATATCAATAAATATATATGATTGTCAAGTGGAAAACAGTGGAAAAACCCGAGTTGGACCGTACGGGAATCGAACCCGTCTGGAGCAGGTGGTAAGACTGATCTGATCCCAGATCACGGCCCATACCTCGGGCCATTTCATTATATCATTTTTATTCATGAAATATAATCATAAAGAAATTGAAAAAAAGTGGCAAGATAAATGGTTCGGCGAGTGGCGGGCGCTTTTTGAAGCATCCGATGTTTCGTTGTTGCCAAAATATTATGTGCTCATTGAGTTTCCGTATCCGTCGGGTGAGGGATTGCACATGGGGCATCCGCGCAGTTATGTCGCGCTCGATGTGATTGCGCGGAAAAGGCGCATGGAAGGATTCAACGTTCTCTATCCGATCGGGTGGGACGCGTTTGGTTTGCCGGCGGAAAATTACGCGATCAAAACCGGCGAGCATCCGCGCGTGACGACCCAAAAAAATATCGCGAACTTCCGTCGCCAACTGAAAGCGATCGGCTTGTCATTTGATTGGTCGCGCGAAGTTGATACGACGGACCCCGCGTATTACAAATGGACGCAGTGGTTGTTTTTGCAATTTTTTAAACACGGCCTTGCGTATAAAACGACGATGCCGATCAATTGGTGTCCACGATGCAAAATTGGATTGGCAAACGAAGAATCGGCCGGTGGCGTATGCGAACGGTGCAGCGGTCCTGTCGAAAAACGCAACAAAGAACAATGGATGCTCGCGATCACGAAGTACGCTGATAAATTACTTGATGGTTTGAAAACGGTTGACTACATCGAACGCGCAAAAGTTCAGCAAGAGAATTGGATTGGTCGAAGTGAAGGTGCTGAAATTGAGTTTCGAATTATGAATCATGAATTAGGAATTAGGGTGTTTACGACGCGGCCGGATACTTTGTTTGGGGCGACCTATGTCGTTCTTGCACCAGAACATCCGCTCGTTTCAACGATTACGGAAAATGCACAAAAAGAAGCGGTGGAAAAATATGTGGCCGCGGCACAGAAAAAAACCGAAGCGGAGCGGAGTGCGGAAGGAAAAGAAAAGACCGGTATTTTAACAGGTGCGTACGCAGTGAATCCTGTCAATGATGAAAAAGTGCCGATATGGGTGGCCGATTATGTGCTCGGCAATTATGGCACGGGCGCCATCATGGCGGTGCCAGCGCACGATGAACGTGATTTTGAGTTTGCCAAAAAATATGATTTGCCGATTTGCGAGGTTATTCATAACCCCTCCCCGCCTCCCCTTACCTTAAGGGGAGGAGACGAAACGGTTACCCCTCTTAAGGTAAGAGGGGCGAGGGGAGTTATGATTAGTGCTTACACGGGAAGTGGGACACTTATTAATTCCGGTGAATTTGACGGTCTTGATATTGAAAGTGCCAAACGAAAAATTACTGAAGCGGTCGGTGGGAAACTCACGGTGCAGTATCATCTTCGTGATTGGGTTTTTTCGCGTCAGCGCTATTGGGGCGAGCCGATTCCTGTTATTCATTGCGGCACATGCGGTGCGGTGCCGGTGCCCGAGAGTGATCTGCCGGTGTTGTTGCCAGAAGTTGAAAAATATCAACCGACTGAAAACGGCGAGTCGCCGCTTGCAGCAATTTCAGAATGGGTGAATGTAAAGTGTCCGACGTGTAATGGCGCCGCAAAGCGTGAAACGGACGTGATGCCGAACTGGGCGGGTTCGTCGTGGTATTTTTTACGATATATTGATCCGAAAAATGAAAAAGTTTTTGCGGATGCGGCAAAATTAAAAAAATGGATGCCGATTGATTGGTACAACGGTGGCATGGAGCACACGACGCTTCATTTGCTCTACTCGCGTTTTTGGAATTTATTTTTTCATGACATCGGTCTTGTGCCAGTTTCAGAACCATATCAAAAACGGACTTCGCACGGTTTGATTTTGGCCGAGGACGGTGAGAAAATGTCAAAATCGCGCGGCAATGTGGTGAATCCCGATGATATTGTCAACGAATTCGGTGCGGATGCTCTGCGGTGTTATGAAATGTTTATCGGCCCGTTTGACCAGCCAGTACCGTGGAGTTCGCAAGGGGTGGTCGGGGTGCAGAGATTTTTGGAGCGCGTGCGTGGGTTAGTTGAAAGTTGCACGTTAAAAGTTGAAAGTGATGCGTCGCTCGCGCGCGTGGTGCATCAGACCGTGAAAAAAGTCACTGAAGATATTGAAGCGATGAAATTCAACACGGCGATTTCGCAGATGATGGTGTGCGCGAACGCACTCGCGGATGCCGAGGTAATCCCGCAAGAGCTTTTTGTATTGTTTTTGAAAGTGCTCTCGCCGTTTGCGCCGCATCTTGCTGAAGAATTGTGGACGCAGTTGGGGCACACGGAAAGTATTATCAAAGAATCGTGGCCGATGTATGACGCCGTACTTGCCAAAGAAAGTGAAGTCGAACTCGTGGTGCAAATAAACGGAAAAATTCGCGATCGTTTTACGGTGCCCGCCGATATGCCCGATGAAAAATTAAAAACCCGCGCGCTTGCGTCATCAAAAATTCAAGAATTGGTTCGTGGTAAAAAAATTATTAAAATTCTTGCGGTGCGTGGAAAATTGGTGAATGTTGTGGTACAATAATGGTCGGAGGCCGAACCTCCGGTAGTATTCATCCGGAGGTTCGGCCTCCGATATTTCTATGGAACTCATAAAAATGTTGCAAGGCATCGGCTTTCGTGACGTCGAGGCAAAAGTGTACATTGCGGCGCTGGAGCTTGGGGAGGGGCTTGCGTCCGAGATTGCCAAAAAGTCGCGACTCAAACGGCCGAGTGTGTATGTGATTTTGAAAGACCTTGTGCGACAAGGTCATGTTTCGGGCTACACACGGCGCGGCATCACACGATTTGTGGCACGCGACCCGAAACTTATTGTGAGCGGCGCCGTCGAACGTGCCGATCGTGCACGTCATGCGCTTCCTGAACTTTTAGCGCTTTTCAAAACAGAACAGGTTGCAAAACCGCGCATTCACTATTTTGATGGCTATGAAGGACTGGTCACGATCATGGAAGATATTATCATTACGGGTAACAAAACGATTGACATTTGGTCTGATCTTGATTTGGTGGCAAAAACGTTTGGTCAGTATTATCCTGAATATCTGCGGCGGCGCATCCAGAAAAATATTTTTGTGCGCGGTGTGATCGAAGACAACAAAACCGGTCGCGCATTTGCGGAGCGCGGTGAAAAAGGAAAACGTGATGTGCGACTTATCCCCGCAAATCGTTACAATTTCAACGATGAAATTATTATTTATGATGACAAAGTGGCGATTATTGCGCACAAGGATTTGATGGGTCTTATCATTCAAAATAAAATGTTTGCGGACACGGAGCGATCTATTTTTGAATTGTCATGGGAACGCGCCGGAGAGTTGGTTTCCAAACGAGGCTAAGCCTTCGTGCTCGAGGTCACACCTCGAGATGCTCAATACTCGAGGAGTGACCTCACTAAGGCTTAGTCTCTAAAAAGCTTAGCCTCGGACACAATGTATGATGGCGGTGTTTCTTCTCGCTCTTGCAATCGGTATCGGTATCGCGTCGTTTGTTTTTTTGAATACCGTCACGTGGTGGATGATGGCGCTCGGCACGGTTGCCCTGATTGGCGTCGGATACTTTTTTCGCAGATATTTTTTGAAATGGAGTACGATCGTGATCGCACTCTTTTTTATTTTTGGAGTGGGGCGCGTGCTCATAAGCGCACGAACGCCGATTATTTTTTATCAGGGGGATGTCGTCTCGGTGCGCGGTGAGGTGACGGATTTACCGATACACACGAGCAGTTCGGTGCGTTACGAGATCGTGGTGCGCGGGGTTTGGAAAGACGGGTCATGGCGCACGGCGCATCATACGATTCAAGTTCTGGCGCGCGAGCCTTCGGATTTTTCATATGGCGATGTTCTTTCGCTCACGTGCACATTTCAAAAACCGACGGGCTTTGACGAAGGCCGATTGCGGGCGCAGGGTGCGGACGCCGTGTGTCGTCCGTCAGCAGGTATCGAACGGGTGGGGACCGGCGCCGGTTTTCTTCCAATGAGATTTGTGATGCGTCTGCATGAACGCGCGGTGCATACGATTGACACGCTGTATCAGGAGCCATTTTCAGGGTTACTCGCAGGGCTCGTGCTCGGCGAACACGGATCACTTAGAAAAGAATTGCGCGCGGCATTGCAACGCACAGGCACGACCCACATGATTGCCATTTCAGGTTTTAATGTAGCAATGATCACGAGCGCGCTTTTCACGATGTGCCTTTTGATTTTTGGCAGACGTTTTGCGCTTGCGATCACGATGACACTCCTTGTGATGTTTGTGGTGCTTGTTGGTGCCGGCGCATCGGTCGTGCGCGCCGCGCTCATGGGTGCCACGGTTTTGTTTGCGCGTCATTTTGGTCGGCCGGTGCATTCCGCCCATCTCCTTCTTCTTGTTGGTATCATCATGCTGATCGCGAATCCATGGCTCCTTCTTTATGATCTCGGTTTTATACTTTCATTTGCCGCAACCTGTGGTCTGCTCTTTTTCGCGCCGTCATTCAAAAAACGTTTTGAAAATATTCCGGAGGCGTATGGCATGCGCGATACGCTCGCCGATACGCTTGCGGCGATCGCCGCAACACTTCCGTTTACGCTTTTTGCATTCGGCACCGTTTCATTCATCGCCCCGCTCGCGAATTTGCTGGTACTTTTTTTGGTTCCGATTGCCACGTGGATGGGATTTGTAGCGCTCTTTTTTGCGTGGATCCCGATCGTGGGGCAATTCATCGTGTGGTTTTTGGGTATGCTACTCACTGCCATTCTCGGCTACATTGAAATGTTGAGTCGTCTACCGTTTGCCAGTTTTAATTTTCCGTTTGCGCAAGGCGTGGCCGTGTGCGCGGGCGCCGCCATTTTTCTATGGGCCTATCACTTAAACAAAAAACCATCGCGCGTCTCTTAGCGCGCCTCATTGATCCGCTACTCTTTTTTGTGGTACTCGTCGCACTCGGCGTCATCCTTTATCGGATTGTTCATCCGAATGCATGAGAGACTTGCTTTTTTTTGCGAACTTTTGTATACTGACGGCGAGTATCCTTAATTAAAAATTTTCTACAGTTTCAAATATGAGACTGTAGAAAAATGATGAGATGCGTTCAAGAGTTACCTAAGGTTACCTATACATTGTTACTTGAAGTTACCTAAGAGCTGTTACTCTGACAAAGTAACCTCAAGTAACATTAAGTAACATCAGGTGACCTCAAGTAACTAAAAATGTCCGCAGATCATATCTCTTTACAATTATGTCCCCACGAGAAGAACGAACATTTGTCATGGTAAAACCTGATGGTGTCCGGCGCGGACTCACGGGCGAAATAATTCGTCGCATCGAACGGCGCGGACTTAAAATTGTTGCGATGCAAATGTTTCAGCCGACGCGCGAACAAATGGACAATCATTATCCGAAAGATGAAACATGGGTGCGTCGTCTCGGAACAAAAACACTCGCAACGTATGCCAAGTATGGATATAACGCCATCGAAGAGCTGGGTACGGAAGATGAAATGGAAATCGGTAAAAAAGTGCGCGCGTGGCTTATTGATTTTATGATTTCGGCGCCGCTCGTGAAAATGGTGGTTGAAGGCGCTCATGCAGTTGATAGTATCCGAAAATTGTGTGGCGTGACGATGCCCGCACTCGCGGAGATGGGCACGATTCGTGGTGATTTTTCCGTGGACTCGCCGGCGCTCGCGAACAAAGAAAAACGTTCGGTGCATAATTTAGTGCACGCATCAGAGACACCTGAAGAAGCGGCACACGAAATAAAGCATTGGTTTTCACCCGAGGCGATTCATTCATATAAACGCATGGAAGAGCCGTCGTAATTATGGAAAATATGTCCAAAGAAATTCAGTGGGTGAAATACGCGAGTCTTTTTGTAGTGGTACTTGCGATCGGCATTTTTGCGCTGGGGGCATTCTTTGGTTAGATTTTATTTGTTTTGAAAAATACCGCCCTCGGGCGGTATTTTTTGATTTTCCCAAGTGACACATGAGATGGGGTTGGGATGGAAAAATAAAAAAGCAACAGCAGAGGTGCTGTTGCAGATGTTTGTGTTAGCGGCGGGGTTCGGTGCTGGGTACTGCAGGGACGCTTGCGCTTGTGCGGAGCGGGGAGACATGACTGCGTACGGCTGGTGTGAGATTAACTTCCACGGTACCCGTGGTGCCGGCTTCAAGATGCACGGCGCCAACGCCATCGGCTTTGAGATCACAGCTTTCATCGCGATTTCGTTCGCAGATCATCGGATCCTTGCCCTCCATCGTCAACGTCATTCCTTGAGCTGTTACTTCAAACCTTCCTTTGAGCATTGCGCGTCCTCCTTTTTTTACGGCATGGTCTGCCGTTAGTGAACAGATTGGTATCTTACCCAATGCGCCCGCCTAGTGTCAATAGGTGGCGTGGATAAAAAAATTCACCGCAGAGGGCGGTGAAGAGGGACGTGTTTTTAGTCGAGCCAGATGATTTGTTCGCGCGAGGGGCCGATCGCCACACCGGCGAGGCGTGCACCGGAAAGTTCTTCGATGCGCGAAAGATATTTTTGCGCTTCGTGAGGCAGATCATTCCATACGCGGACGGCTGTAAGCAGTTTGTCCCATCCCTTGAATCGTTCGTAGACGGGATGACCCATCGCGTCGCATCCAGTCGAAAGAAGAATCTCATCAAGGCCGGTCAGTACATCGAGTTTTGTCACGATGAGTTTTTGCGCGCCGTTTATTTCGCACGCACGACGTACGAGATCGGCGTCAAACCAACCACACCGACGCGGACGACCCGTGGTTGTTCCAAACTCATGTCCACGATCACGCAGGAGATTTCCGATTTCGGTTTCTTGTTCGGTGAGAAACGGACCATTGCCCACGCGTGTCGTGTACGCTTTCGCGACTGCAAAAACATTTTCGATCGCGGTCGGCGGAAGGCCGCTCCCCACGCACGCGCCCGCAGAGGTCGCATGTGACGAACTGACAAACGGATACGTGCCGCATTCAATGTCAAGATGCGTCGCTTGCGCGCCTTCGAGCAAAATCTTTTTTCCGGAACGCCACGCCGCGCGTGTGAGCTCGTCGGTGTCGGTGATGAAGCGCCCGATATTTTTTGCGATAAGAATATCTCGAAATACAGCATCGGGTTCTGGCAGTTTCGGCAAGTTGAATCTTTTGAGGGTGATTTCTCCGAGATGCAAATCGTGGAGAAAATGCCGATACATACTGTCGAGCTTTGCGAGGAACGTTGTTACCACATCGTCCTTGAGATCTCCCATGCGAATGCCGATGCGCGCGGCCTTGGTTTCATAACACGGACCGATGCCGCGTCCGGTGGTGCCGATCGCGGTCGTTGCACTTTTCGATTCGGCGGCACGCGCGTCACGTTCACACTCGCGGGCTTTGTCAAGAATCATGTGCCACGGCAAAATGAGATGTGCGCGATTAGAAATGCGGAATCCGCTCACGTCAACACCGGCCGCTTCGAGATCAGCGATTTCTTTCACGAGCGCAACCGGATCAATGACGGTGCCGGTTCCCAGAATACAAATGGTGCCGTGCTTGAAAATACCCGACGGCACAAGATGGAGCTTGAAAGTTTTTCCGTCAAAGATAACCGTGTGGCCGGCATTCGCGCCACCGTTGTACCGCACGACGATTTCGTAGTTGTTTCGATGCACGAGCGTATCAACGATTTTTCCCTTTCCTTCATCACCAAATTGCGCACCGACAATGACATCAGCTCCCATTATGACCTCCTTTGTATGAGGGTTGTCCAAAGAACGCGAGTATTTAACGTATCATTTCATTTTATGGATGTCAAGCAAAAACCAGTCCTCGAGGACTGGTTTTTACTCGCAATTACTGAACGCAGTGCGAACCTATTTCGAGCGAAAAACGCTTGATTAGCTCTACTCCGCGTTTCCGCCCGCCGAACTTCGGCGAGCAAAGCAAAACAATTTTCTTTCAATTTTTTAACGCCCGCCCGCCCAAATTTTTCTTTTAAAAGGAATTG
>JGI1358J11329_10003285_pt1 | contig 12118 bp, 10 predicted proteins | sample Subgroupgradi54m_FD_11329 | JGI IMG/M metagenome (IMG submission 11329)
GTGGCGAAGAGACAAGGCACGCAATTTCGCGGCTTGTAGAGTCCTACGGCAGGCAATGCCATGACCCCCGAAAAGACCGTCAACCCCCGCATGTACCAGAACCTGATCGCCCAGCTCCTCACCAACCAGCCCGAGCTCGCCAGCTTGGACTTCGAGGCGATGCGGGTGGCGATCGGCAAGAGTGACCTCAATCGTGCCTTCGGCGAGTGGATCAACAACGGTTGCACCATCCAGGTCGTGGCCCCGATCGAGGGCGCGGACTCGAAGCCCGTCATTCCCGTCGCGCCGAAGGTGCCCAAGACCTTCACCTTCGAAGTCGACTACGACGATCCGGCCTACCAGCTCGAGATCGTCAAGGAAGACTGGCTCTATGTGGACAACGGGATCACCCGTAAGCACTTCCCGACGCGCAAGACCGGCAAGGCGACGATCACCGCGGAGTACGTCGAGTTCGATCACCAGCCCACCACCCAGGAGCCCATTGACGCCTTCAAGGCCAAGAACCTGGACCGGATGGACTGGGCCGAAACGATGGCCTTCCACAGAGCGTTCCCGAACGAGCGGCTCGAGGCGCCAGTCGTGAGCCTCTGCGGCGAGTTCAAGGACCGCGGCGCTGCTCGCTACGTCGCCTGCGTCTATGCCTTCGACGCTGGCGTCTACCTGCGCTTCTACCGCCCGCGGCATCCGTGGATTCGGCGGTGTCGGTTCCCCGGCGTCCGCAAGTCCGCGTAGGCACTTGGGTCCTTGGGAACTTGGTCCTCCAGACCTGGTTCCCTTGGACCCTTCCGTCCCAACTTCCCGCACTCTTCCAACGATTCAAACGGAATCGCACTTTGGGAGGGTGCGGTTTCTGTTTCAAAAAATTTCTACCCGACTTTAGTCGGCTACGGCATAAATTTTGGTATGCTGAACGTGGTAAGTACTTCGCTTGACGTTTTTCGGCCTATGATGCTACTGTTTGCCCACTTTATTATGCCAACGATCAATCAGCTCGTCCGAAAAGGACGCAAGAGCTCACACCCAAAAACAAAGTCGCCTGCGATGCAGTTTACGTTTGACACGTTGCACCGTAAGCGTACGGATTTGAAAATGGGCGCACCGTTCAAACGCGGTGTGTGTGTGAAGGTAACCACGATGACGCCAAAGAAACCAAACTCCGCCTTGCGTAAAATCGCTCGTGTACGTTTGAGTAATGGCATGGAAGTCACGGCCTACATTCCAGGCGAGGGCCACAACTTGCAAGAACACTCCATTGTGATGATTCGTGGAGGCCGCGTGAAAGATCTTCCTGGTGTGCGCTACCATATTGTGCGTGGTCGCTACGACGCCGCCGGAGTTGATGCGCGTCGCCGTAGCCGATCTTTGTATGGAGCCAAACGCCCTAAGGTTAAAAAGTCTTAATGTATGCGAGGGAAGCAAGCGCCAAAACGAACCATTCTCGGTGACATGAAGCATGGCAGTGTCGACATTGCGAAGTTTATTAATTTTGTGATGAAAGACGGCAAGAAGTCGACAGCTGAGCGTGTGATGTACAACGCTTTTGATCGCATTGAGGCGAAAACCAAGAAACCAGCGTTAGAAGTTTTTGATGCCGCGATTAAAAATGTGGCTCCAACGCTCGAGGTGAAATCCAAACGCGTTGGTGGCGCCAATTATCAGGTGCCGATCCCTGTGCGTGCTGAGCGTCGTTTTTATTTGGCGTGCTTGTGGTTGTTGAACGCCGCGCGTTCTAAAAAGGGTCGTCCTATGGAAGAGAAACTCGCAGATGAACTTATGGCCGCGGCAGAAGGCACAGGCGACGCGATGAAAAAGAAACAAGATGTCCAGCGTATGGCCGAAGCGAACCGCGCCTTTGCTCATTTTGCAAGATAATCTATGCCTCGAGAATATAGCCTTGCCAACACGCGCAACATTGGGATTATCGCTCACATCGACGCGGGGAAAACCACGACGACGGAGCGTGTTTTGTTTTACACGGGCAAGAAGCATAAGATTGGTGAAGTGCACGAAGGTGAAGCGACCATGGACTGGATGGAGCAGGAGCAAGAGCGTGGCATTACCATCACGGCCGCCGCAACGACCTGTTTTTGGAAAGGGCATCGTATTAACATTATTGATACTCCAGGTCATGTGGATTTTACTGTGGAAGTGGAGCGTTCCTTGCGCGTGCTCGATGGCGGCGTGACCGTGTTTGATGGGGTGGCTGGCGTGGAGCCTCAATCGGAAACCGTGTGGCATCAGGCGGACAAGTACCATGTGCCTCGCGTGTGCTTCATCAACAAACTCGATCGCACGGGTGCGGATTTTTTCAAAGATATTGATTCCATTCATGCGCGTCTTGCAAAGAATGCGTATCCGATTCAGTTGCCGATCGGCATTGAGGATCAGTTCAAAGGCATCATCGATTTGTTCAAACGCAAGGCTTACATCTTCAATGATGATCTTGGTAAAGATGTTTCTGAAATTGAGATTCCCGACTCGCACAAAGCACAGGCCGAGGAATATCGTGCACGCCTTGTGGAAGCGATTGTAGAAAATGATGAGCGTCTCACAGAACGCTATTTGAATGGCGAAGAAATTGCGGAGGAGGATTTGAAACCTGCACTGCGCAAAGCCGTGATTGCGCTTAAAATTTTTCCTGTGCTGTGCGGCTCGGCGCTCAAAAATAAAGGCGTGCAAATGATGCTCGATGCGGTCGTGGATTATCTGCCGTCGCCCCTGGACGTTCCGCCTGTCACAGGAACAGATCCAGACGACGAGAGTAAAATTTTAGAACGCAAAGCCTCTGATGACGAACCATTTGCTGCGCTCGCGTTTAAGGTTGCAGCCGATCCATTCGTTGGCAAACTCATTTTTTTTCGCGTGTATTCTGGTCAGCTCAAAGCAGGCTCTTACGTGCTTAATGCAAATACAGGCAAGTCAGAGCGCATGGGCCGCATTGTGCGATTGCATGCCAACTCCCGTGAAGATGTGGACGAAGTTTTTTCAGGCGAGATTGCCGCCGCCGTCGGACTCAAAGACACGGTGACAGGTCATACTATTTGTTCGCCTGATCATCCGATCGTCTTGGAAAATATTATTTTTCCAGATCCGGTCATCTCTATTGCCGTTGAGCCAAAGACAAAAGTCGATCAGGAAAAAATGGGCATGGCGCTCTCCAAACTTGCTGAGGAAGATCCGACCTTTCATGTCCACACGGATACGGAAACATTTCAGACCATCATTGCTGGCATGGGCGAGTTGCATTTGGAAATTATTGTTGATCGCATGAAGCGCGAATATGGCGTTGAGGCGAACGTGGGGAAGCCGCAAGTTTCCTATCGCGAGGCGATTCGTGGCAATGCGGAGGCCGAAGGAAAATATATTCGCCAGACAGGCGGTCGTGGGCAGTACGGTCACTGTTGGTTACGCGTGGAGCCCCTTGAGCGCGGGAAAGGTGTTGAATTCGAAGAGGAGATTAAAGGCGGCGCCATTCCAAAAGAGTTTATCAATCCCATTGAGAAAGGCGCACGTGAAGCTGCGGATCGTGGGGTGCTTGCAGGTTATCAACTCATGGACGTAAAGATCACGGTGTTTGATGGAAGTTATCACGATGTGGATTCGTCTGAGGCGGCCTTTAAGATTGCTGCATCTATGGCGTTTCAAGCGGCGGTAAAGAAAGCAGGACTCATGTTGCTTGAACCAACGATGAAAGTGGAGGTTGTAACGCCAGAAGAGTTCATGGGAACGGTGATTGGGGATTTGAATTCCAAGCGCGCGCAGATTCAGGAGATGGGAGACCGTGGTACGATCAAATTTGTGAAGGCAACTGTGCCGCTTGCAGAAATGTTTGGCTATGCAACAAGTTTGCGTTCCATCACGCAAGGTCGCGCAAGTTATTCTATGGAATTCAGCCACTACCAAGAAGTGCCACGCAATGTGGCCGAGACAATCATCGAATCCCGCGCCGGCATCGTCAAGCGCGTGACGTAAAAATTCTACCCGAGGTAGCCGCAGGCTTCAGCCTGCGTCCGAAAGACCTGCCGCTTGACGCGGTGGGTTTTTTGCTATACTATTTTTAACCACCCAGGAGTCCCATGCAACCGTCCACATCACCGTCCCCCGTCCGCGCAACGAGCTTTGCGAACATCCTCGCCGAGGTCCCTCAGCAGCTCGGTCACTTTTTCTGGATGAGCCTGGTGGCCATCTACCCCGCCGTCCACTTTGGCAGTGGCTGGATCCTCCTCATACTTCTCGGCGTCGAGCTGATGAGCTTCAACATCCACGCCGAGGAGCACCACAAGGGGCAGTCCTGGCTCCGAGCGCCGCTGTGGATCTTCCTGGGAATCATCCTCACCATCTCGGGAGTGGTCATGCTGGTCCTCCATCACCTGGCGGCCCTGCCCTACCTGCCGACCCTGATCATCGGTACCCAGGCCGTCTCCTTCGCCATCCACCGTTTGGCCCACCGGCACGCCGACCACCACTGGCCGGAAGTCTGGTCTCTCTTCAAATGTGGCCAGCTCATCCTGTCCGGTTGCGGAGTGGCCTTCATCCCGTTCTTCCTATTCTAGCGCCTCGTGCGTCGCAAGCGTCTCTCGCTTTTCGGCCCGAGGCGCTTTCGTTTTATGTTATAATCCCAGCAATATGCAAAGCACATTAGCCACATTTGGCGCGGGATGTTTTTGGGGCGTGGAGGAGATGTTTCGGGTTTTGCCAGGCGTGCTCAAAACGACGGTCGGTTACACAGGAGGTAAAAGCGAGGCACCAACATACGATCAAGTTTGCTCACACACAACGGGTCATGCCGAGGCGGTGCAGATTGAGTTTGATCCGAGTGTTATCAGTTACGAAACATTGCTAAGCGTTTTTTGGGACAATCACAATCCGACGCAACTCAATCGCCAAGGTCCGGACGTCGGCGATCAATATCGTTCGGTTATTTTTTTTCATACCCCAGAACAAGAAGCAGCTGCTCGAGCTTCAAAGCAAGCGATTGAGGATCAACATCGATGGAGCCAACCGATTGTCACGTACATTGTTCCGGCGAGCGAGTTTTTTCCTGCCGAAGAGTATCATCAGCAGTATCTGCTCAAGCGCGGGTTGAGTTCCTGTCATGTTTAGTTTTCGGTTTTTCATTTTTGCTGTCCTGGCCCTTGTGGCTTTTTTTGTTGGAACACAATTTGAGTTCAAGGGAACGTCACCGGGTGACGTTCCTGAGGTGCCAATCTATTCGAGTGGCCCACAAGATGCTGCTTACTACGACCATGCTTACGACTCGGCGCTTTCGTGGGAGCATCTTGAGGCAACAAGCGCGGTGAGCCCGCATCATCTGCTGGTGGATTGGAAAATTGCCTCGCTCTTCAAGGCCCTTGGCAACGACCAAACGCCAACAGTCGTGCTCATAAGTCCGAATCATTTTTCTGCGGGGCAGTCCGATGCTCAAATATCGTTGGCAACATGGAATACGCCGTATGGCAAACTCGCATCTGATCGTGATCTCATCGAGAAATTCGTCAGCCAAGTTCCATTTCTAAAAAATGAAGAAGACACATTCTTAAAAGAGCATGGCATTTTTAATCTGACACCGTTTGTGAAGCGCTCGTTTCCCAATGCCAAAGTCATTAGCTTAGCCTTGAAAGAAAGTTTAAGTCTTGCCGAGGCACAGACTCTTGGGACAGCGATCGCCAAAATAGCGCCGCAAGCTATGGTGATTGCGAGCGTGGACATGTCGCACTATCTGCCAGAGACGGTGGCCTTGTATCACGACGCGGTGACCCAGCACGCTCTGGCGGCAGGGAATTGTGTTGGCAAAAGCTGCGGACTCACGCTCGAGATGGATTGCAACAGTTGTTTGAACGTCCTCTTCGCCCTCAACAAAGCGCGAGGGAGTCAGCAATGGACAAAGATTGATCGCGACAGCTCGATGTCGCTCATTCCTGCAACGCCGTGGCACGAAAACACGTCGCATATCTATGGCGCTTTCACACAAGGGCAGCCTGATGCCACGCCCTTTGCCGCCTTGCATTTTGTTGGTGACATCATGCTCGATCGTGGGGTGCGAAAACTCATTGATGCGGCGGGAGACGTCGATTATCCGTGGAAGCAAATTGGCCGCTACTTGTCTGGCTCGCATCTTGTCATCGGCAACTTAGAAGGCACAGTTAACAAACAGCCAAGCACCTACACCTACGATCCGCCATTTCGTTTTGTGTTTGATCCGACGTTTGTGGAAGCGATGCATAAATACATTGACCTGGTGAGCCTGGCTAACAACCACAGTAGTGACGTTGGTTCTGCCGGTGAGCTCGAAACAAACGCTTGGCTCAACAAGATGAATATTCCGTGGTTTGGCTCGTATCGCCACCCATCACCTCGTTATGATTTTGAGATTCAAGATCAGCTCTTCACGCTTCTAGGCTATCACGCCTTTCAGCCAGCCGAGGATGAACTCGTCCAAGAAATTAAAACAGCAAAAGCGGATGGCCGTTTTGTGATCGTCATGCCGCATTGGGGAACAGAATATCGCACCGAGCCTGACACTTCGCAAACGCGCCTTGCGCAACTAATGGTAGACGCCGGAGCCGATCTCATTATCGGCGGCCATCCGCATGTGCCGCAAGCGTTGCAGTATGTGAAAGGCGTGCCAGTCGTCTACTCGCTTGGCAACTTTGTTTTTGATCAACACATGAGCGAAACATGGACTGCGCAAACGATTGGTGTGATAATTGCTACCAACAAGATCGACATTTATTCTCTCCCCGTCTTTACCAAAGACGGACAACCCACACCTTTATGATGAACCAACGACGACCACGAACTGCACGACCGATTCTGTGGCTCCTCACGAGTCTTGTTGTCATCGCCGTAGCGTTTTGGTTTGGCACGCAATGGAGGGAAAAGACAAAGGAGGCAAATGTTACAGAAGGAACAGAGGCTGTAGAAGGGTCACTTCCTCAAACAGGAGAGGAATCTGTGCCTGTAACAACGATCACGGATGAGAATCAACTTACCATCGACTGGATCACACCAGCGGAGCAGCCCCTTGTCCCATCGGACAATGGACTGAGTGAAATTGTTTTAGGCACAGATCCTGTGTCGCCGCAATCCGATGACCGAGCAACGTTTAAGCTCGGGACCGTTCGTGGTGGAACGTATGATGGGTACACGTTGCAAATGTTTATTGCCGCACAAGGTATCGACAGCCCGGGTGGAACGTATGAGCATTTTTATATCCTTCTGCCCGCCCCAGGGAGTGGTCAACATGTGGTGATCTTGGATCGCTACGCAGCACTGGTTGATGGTGGCTATACGAGTCCTGTCAAAAATCAAACAGCGAGTGAGCTTATGGACACGAGTCGTCTTGCTTCCTACAACGTATATCTAGACACGGGTGCGACGATTCCCCAGCTTGAAGAGTCACAGAGTGTGACTGACAAGGCTGGTCGCAACTATTCCTACGTTGGTGCGTGGTTCCGTTTGGATTACCCAGAACAACACGCCACCCCAGCAGGCCAAACTGTGCAGCTCACAGATGGCACAGTGCTCACGGTATTTCAAGATGACGTCTATCCGGGCTTTGCACAAAATTTGTTTTATCATGTTCGTGAAGATGGGCGCCTGATTTTTTATGATCTTCAACTGCCTATTGGCAATGAAAAAGACGGCGTTGTTGCCGTGACGTGGAATGACGGCACAAAAAATACAGAAAGTTATGGTAAAGGAAAAGTCGGCGGCTGTGGCATGCTCACGCAGACGAATGTCGTAACGCAAGATGAGCTTGGTACGACACTTGTCAAAGCAGGAACGTATTCAAGTGGTGATGTCTACGCACCGAGCTCGTATGACACGACGTATTACAAAGAATGGTTTGATGCGTGGAAATTGTCTGACGCGACACGTACCCTTGAACAGTTTGCCGCGTTGCATCCATTTTTTTACGTGCAAGATTCTTTTGATCGTTGGATTCAGTTTCAGCGCAGTGACGTGACGGTTGCGGCCGAATGCGGAAAGCCCGTCATCTACTTGTATCCAGAAAAAACAACGAATCTTGACGTGAGTCTTGCGCCAGTTGGCGGCTTCAGCTACACCGAACCGTCCTACAATAATGGTTGGCGTGTTATCGCATCGCCTGATGGTACGCTTGTGAATCGCGACGATGGAGAAAAATATCCGTATCTATTTTGGGAAGGGCGCGGCGGACTCTATAGCGCACCAACAAAATTTTGGGTGGTGAAGCAACGTGACGTGCCTAGCTTCTTGAGCTCAACACTGGCGCAGTTGGGACTCAATGCAAAAGAGACGAGTGACTTCAAAGAGTTTTGGGTGCCGCGGATGCAAAAGGCTGCATATTACAAAATTGGTTTTTACGGCAACAGCGTGATGGATAAAATCGCGCCGCTTATGCTCTCAAAATCTGCAGATACAACCATTCGCGTTCTCATGGATTTTGATGAACTCAATGCGCCCGTTGCAGAAAATCCTCCGCGCCTGCCCCCAACTCCGGAACGCAAAGGATTTACGGTTGTCGAGTGGGGAGGCGTGATTCAATAGGTAAGGGGACACCTCTGAAAATGATTGACACCCCGCAAGCGTTGCTTGCGGGGTGTCGTTGTGGAAGAGAAGAAGGTAGAGAGCTACGAGGCGTCGTCGCTCAGACTCATGGCAAGATCGCCGAGCACCCATCCGACCAGTAGGCCGATCAGGGTCATGAAAACGACAATCTCCAGAGACTCATCAGGTGCGCGCATGTGCAGACCGCACAAGGCCCCGATAGCACCGCCACTCATGAGGATCAGCAGGTGTTTGCCCGTGGGCATGACGGACTCTTGCTGTTCTGTGTGGTTCTGCATCTGCGTGTCCTCCTGGTGATTGGGACCGCACAATGTATCACATTTAGCCCAAAAAGTCAACCCCTCGACCACGTTCGACATGCGAGGGGTTGGAGAGAAAGTCAGGGTTTCATCTTGAGGTGGTCGCGATGGCGGCGGGCGTAATCCTGCCCCAACAGCATGGAAGAAAGAGGAAGAATCACGTCATCGCCTGAGAGGTAGATCATGTCCGCATGGTCGAGCGCTTCGAGCAACGGCACTGCCTGGCTAGGCCCGAGGACGGCGCTGATGATCGCCACGGCTTCCGTTTTCGGGAGCAAGACTCCTTGGCGTTCCGTCGCCAAGGCGGCCAGAGCGAGGAGTTTGGGATCAGGTGGCGGAGGTGCTTTCGGCTGTGGGCTTTTCTTCTGGATCCGAGGTGCTGGCTCCGTCGGTCGTTTGACTGGCGCTTCAGGGAAGGGTTGTCCCGGTTCGACATCCAGCATGGCCAGATGTAGAGGCTTGTTTCCACTAAGTTCGTGCCGATAGAGGCGTTCTAGCCGTTTGGTGTTCAGTAGAACGAGTCTGGTTCCCCTGGTTGGGGGCACCTGCGTCAGATCAACGAAGACGTAAACGCTGTCGGCGGTCACTGTGGCCAGACCACACGCGCGGATGCCGTTCGACACATCGTGCCAGATTTCTGGCTTCCAGGTGTCGTAGTAGTTGGCCAGAATGACGTTGCGAAAGATTGCTTCAGGAACGCTGCCAGGCGTCTGGCGGATGACGCTGTAGTTGATGGCGCTGACCACAGCGGCCCAATGCTCTGGCACACATTTTCCTCGTGTGCTTTCGTCTTCCTCCTCTTGCTTTTGGAGGTCGAGATCGTCCTCGTCGTCGAGTGCGGCGGCAAGGGCGTCAAACTTCATTCGTCCATCGCCCATGATGGCCTCCTGTAGGCATTCTTAGCCTACCAGATTTTGTCACTCTGACAATGGCCCTTAACGTGAAGGCCCTCGACCACGGAGTACGTGGGAGGGCCTGTTGAAGAAGTTCGTGTGCGCTAGGTCAGGGCTCGGAGGCGTCGGATGTGGTCTTGGAGCTGACGGTGAAGAAGGACGGCTGGCTCGGGTGGGAAGAGGCGGTCGCGTAGTGATGCAAGCGTAGTTTGCAGATCACTTGCGGTGGCCAGGATAAGTTTGGGTGTTGGTTCGACGATAACCTTGGCTCGTTCTTGTTTTGCAGGCTTGGTCACGAAACCAGGCACAGGCATGGTCGGAAGTGGCTTGCCGTTCGTGCCGAGACCAAGCCGTTTTTGTTCGAACATCTTGGTCGCGCGAGCGAGGAGCTGGGAAACGCGGCTTTCGGTCACCCCGAGCCAGTCCCCGATTTCCCGCTGAGCCCAACCTTTGAGAATGTACAGCTCAATAATCTTTGCCTCGCGTTCAGGCAGACGCTTGAGCAGTTGCCGCAGGGTGCGTTCGTTGAACCAGGATTCGTTGATCGGTGATTCATCAGCGATCGTGTCCACGATGGCTTGTCCATCTTCGTCGCCACCTGTCGGAGTATCCAGCGAAATGATGCGATACTCCATGGCCATCGATTCGAAGTGCGCAAGGTCGTCCGTGCCCATGCCGAGTCGGTTAGCAATTTCTTGTCGAGTTGCTCGACGACCGGTAGATTTTTCAACCCCATCACGGGCTTCGCGTAGCTTGCGCGCACGAGTGTGGACGGACCGAGCGACAGGATCAACTTCGCGTAGGTAGTCGATCATCGCTCCATGAATGCGTGTCGCCGTGTAGCTTTTCCACGTCGCCGCCTGTGATGCGTCATACAGATCGGCGCAATGGATCGCTGCCACATAGCCGGCGGAGATCAGCTCGTCCATCTGGACGTTTGCCGGTAGGCGTTTTACCAGGCGTCCGGCAATGGCGCGCACCGTCGGCAGGAGCTCCAGGATTTTTCTCTCCCGAAGTACTGCTACAGGTTGGTATCCTCCCATGTCTTCCTCCAGGGCTTTGTCTAGACTGCCAAACTTGAGCGACGGCGTCAAACGTGAAGGCCCTCACCGCAAGAGAATGCGGGAGGGCCTGTTGATGAAGAGACGTTCAGGAGGTGAGCGCGGCAATGGCCTCGCGGGTTGCGGCGGCGTCGGCCTGACAACGAGTGAGGCGTGCTTCCTCGTCGCTGATGGCGCGATCTGCTTCGGCCAGCGTGGCGACGATTGCCTCGCGTGCTTCCCGCAGGGCGACCAGTCGTTGGTGACACGTCGCGGCTTGTTGATCCGCATGCTCGGCACTGTCTGTCAGTCGCGCGATGAGTTCGCTGTGGTCGGGTTTGATCGCGGGAGGCGCCGGAGCAGCAACCGGAGGCGTCGATGGGACGGTCGTGGGAGCCGATGCCTGCGGTACAGATGCCAGTGGTGGCTCGGCTGTTTTTCCGACGATCGCACGCGCTTCGGCTGGCGAGAGTGGTTTGACTCGCTCGAGAAGGCCGATGTCCTTCTTGAAGTGGCGGATCTGGGAGAACGGGCCGGTCGAAGCGGCGTACCAGCGGGCACGGCCGTCTTTGGCACTGGTCCATAGTGCTTTGAGAAGCCTACTTTGCACTAGATGAGCGCGTGTCTGCTGGGCGGATTTGCGGTCGCCGGTGTAGCGAATGATGACCGCCAGTGACTGATCATTGTCTAGCTTGTCGCCTTTTTCTTTTTCCGTCAGTGCCAAGTCTTCCAGGATGCGGCGGCTGAGCTCACCCGTTTCCACGAGCGCTGTTTCCTCGATCACGTCCGCGGGCGGCGGTGGAACAAGCGGTGTGGCGGGCGATGCCGGCGCAGGAGGCGTGTCGCTGTTCAGGCCCTTGAGCAGAGCTTCCGCTTGCGCCCGATCGAGCTCGGCGACCTTATCGAGGCGCACTTGATTCATTACCTTGGCACGGATGAAGGTCTTGGGAGCGGGAAGCGCCAGATAGCGCGCGGCTTCGTCCGCTCCTGTTTTTTGGATTCGTCCCTTTCGCACGTGCTGGTTCCGAGCGACGTGGACCTGGTTTTCCGGATAGTAGCGCCGGAAGATGAGTAGGTTCTCGGCGCTCGTCAGCGCCCGTCCACCGATCTCTTGCAAGAGGTTTAGCTCACACAGAACGCGTACGCTCAGCTCTTCCATCACGGCTTCTGGTTCTTCTTCGCTCTGCGAGACCTCTGGCGCCGAAGGCGGCGTGGCAGGAGGTGGAGGCGGTGGAGGCTGCGGTGCACGTGGCGGCGGTTTGGCTTTGCGCTCAAGGCCGTGCTCGGCCAGGAAGGTGTCGATGCGTTGGTGCGACCAGTCACAGACGACACC
>JGI1358J11329_10003298_pt1 | contig 12092 bp, 11 predicted proteins | sample Subgroupgradi54m_FD_11329 | JGI IMG/M metagenome (IMG submission 11329)
AATTCTCAAACGGTTAAAGCCAACAAAAGTTAGGTGATTCTTTCTTGAGGAAACGAATCGTTAGAAAGGTGATTTACTCGTGAGTCAATACGGTGAGAACATTGACAATTGTTTGTATCAAAAGTTTTGGAATCCTTGCAACTAAAATCTGTTATCAAAACAACAAAAACCCCGTCAATGGGGAAATTAATCACAGAAGCGGGTGATGGAAATTGTGGGTTTCATTTATTAGAATGAGAGACTTTCTCTGTTATGAACTTAGGCCTAATTCTCTGTTAACTATTCCTACAATAAGGGATCGAATAAAACCTTCTTCGTTAGAAGTAGGTTCTACTGAAAATCCTTCAGGGAATCCTCCCGATTCTGTAACGGCTTGACTTATTAATTTCTTTGCTTTGTTTGTGGCTTTCTCTATTTCTTTATTGAGCTCATCAATTCTTGTAACTGCTCTTGCTTGATTTTTCGACAAGTCCATACTATTTGAATGTCGGAGAAGACCTCTTGCCCGGGTAGCCCAATACGTAGCCATCACCACTTTTTTAGTAGGGTTGTCCCATTGGCAGAGATCAACCTCTGGTTCACCTTGGGTAAAACTTTTTGAGCTAAATAGAGCTTGGTATTCAGGAGTATCAGAAACTTTACGCAGCGCTTCTTGACCATCTGGACTTGCTTTGATTGCAACATCGCCTGGAAGAATAATTCCTTGACTATCTAAAGCCGTCTCATAAATGTGGACACCAAGACCCCTTTCTGCCAGCACTTGTGCCAGAATAATGACAGGACTCCCTTCTTCTTTTGGAGTATTTGTCCAAAGATTTTCTGGATGCAATAGCCTAGATTCAACAGCTGTGCTCATATTCAAGGATATATTATACTATTTGTTGTTCAATGTCAAGCTATAGGATCTTGTTGTTATTTAACTTTGAAAAGTGAACTCATCTAACTTTGAAAAGTGAACAGGTAGGAAAAAGCCGATGGATATAGTACAATTTCTTCTTTAAAGAAGAAATGTATGAAACATATCCACAAACGATTTCCCCAGGAACAGATAAAAATATTTTTTGCCGCTTATCTCAGAAGAAGAATGACCAGAAAGGAAGTTGAAGAAGAACTTGGTATCGGCAAAACCAGATTCTTTGCTCTTTTGAAGCGATACCGAAGAGATCCAATGGCATTTTCAGTCTCGTACCACCGTTCTACTCCCTCTAAGCTACCAAACCAAACAAGTATCGCCATTGAGCAGGGGTTGCTGTTTGAAAAAGAACTCATCAAGAATCCGGAAATTCCCTTAACGACTTACAACTATTCAGCACTGCGTGACAGACTTAAGGAGAAACAAGGGATTGATGTTTCCTTAACCACTATCATCCGAAAAGCAAAAGAGCTTGATTGTTACCGGCCGAAAAGAAAACGTACTATTCACGACAGAGAAGTCTTAACCACCGCAATCGGCGCTTTGATTCAACATGATTCGTCTGACCATCAATGGTCTCCCTATGCCCCTTCAAAATGGAAACTGATTACATCCCTTGATGATTTTAGCCGTATGCTTCTCTATGCTGACTTTGTCTCCTCTGAAACAACCTGGACACATATGGAAGCTGTACAGGATTTGACGCAAACATACGGATATCCTCTCAGATATTATGTTGATCAACTACGGGTATTCCGTTTTGTGCAGGGAAGGGATAGCATTTGGAGAAAACATATCCTCCAAACCGATGACGTTGATCCTCAATGGAGAAAAATGATGAGAATCTTAGGCGTTGACGTTATCTATGCACTCTCTGCCCAGGCAAAAGGAAAAATTGAGAGACCGTATAGATGGTTACAAGATCGGATTGTCAGAACCTGTGCTTTAGAGAACATTACGACCATCAATGATGCCAGAATAATACTCAAACAAGAAGTCCAAAGATACAACATGAGACAGGTTCACTCCACAACCGGCGAAATTCCCGTTATTCGCTTTGCAAAAGCAAAACAAGAAGGAAATAGTTTGTTTCGGCCATTCTCTATCCCCAAGCCTTACGAAAGTGTAAAGGATATCTTTTGTTTACGGGAGAAACGAAAGGTGAATGCGTATCATAAAGTTTCTCTTTTCAACAAAGAAATCTTTGTTCCAAAAGTTCCTTTACGGGAGGACGTTGATATTATGATGGCTCCTGACACAACCAAGGAGATTGTTGACCTGCGATTTTGGTGGAATAACCAACTGGTGCATACCGTAACCTATCCTATAAAGGATTTCCCCGTAGTTCACTTTTGAAAGTTAAACAGTTCACTTTTCAAGTGTTCCTAACACTCCTTCGAGGCAATTATAGCAGAAGTTATTCCTTCCTAGATCTTTCCCAAGGAAAAAAGACTTCATTAGATACTCCATCTTGAACAACGAAATCTGGTTTTACCTCTGAAAAATCTCTCGCAAAATAGCAGGCTAGTCTTACACTTGCACCGTGACCCTCAAGAAACTTTCTAGCAACTACAGCACTTCTTCCTGTTTCCAACATATCTTCAACCAGTAAAACATTTTTACCATTTAAGGCCTCCGTATTTATATGAGAATTGTCGCCCATAATTCTTCCCTCTCCATCTTCGGTTCTTTTAACATCTATATCTGCAAATGGTGTCCATTTCATTTTCAAAGAAAGATACATCGCAGGAAACCATCCTCCTCGAGAGATACCTATTGTATAATCTGGTTGAAATTCGGATTGAGTAATTTGCTCAGCTAATACCCTTGTATAACCTTCAATATCTTCGTAGGTTGGGCTCTCTGGGATTTCATTCCCGTTGCTCGGGGAATATTCTTCTTGAAACCTGTCTGGTGTTTTATTCCAGGTTTCATTCATTCTGTTTGCAAGCTCTATTGCCCTCTCTCTTCCATCCGAACCACCACAAGTAACCAATTCGTCAGTTAAAACGACTACAGAAGTTGATCCTGGATATCTTTTGATTTTAAAAGGCCCAACATTATCAACGTTTTCTACGCCCTCTGGTAATTTTTTAAATAATTCTTCTCTTGCCATGTTTTGGATTATAAGTCTGACGAGCAGAAATATCAAATCGGGGCAATTATATCAGCTTTTGTTGTTTTTTATCTTTTTCCCCGTGTGGATAGGAAATTCCGAAGTGTTCGTAAGCGGCTTTTGTTGCGACGCGGCCGCGATTTGTTCTTTTAAGAAATCCTATTTGGAGAAGATACGGCTCTACTACTTCTTCTATTGTTCCTATGTCTTCTGAAATTGTTGATCCAATCGTTTCAAGTCCGACCGGTCCTCCCCCATGCTTTTCTATAATCGATTTTATAAACCTTCTGTCACTCCCGTCAAGACCCATCGAATCAACCTCAAGCATTTTTAAAGCTTCATGAACTAATTTTTCTGTAATTTTCCCCTCTCCTTTAACTTGCGCAAAATCCCTTGCTCTTTTTAAAAGCTTTAGGGCAATTCTAGGCGTTCCTCTTCCCCTTTTTGCAATCTGTTTTATACTTTCCCTATCTATTAAAACCTTGAGCTTCTTTGCGGCATTCTCAATAATCTTTTCAAGATCTAAAGGGTCGTAAAAGTTAAGACGGTGAACTACTCCAAATCTATCCCGAAGAGGCGCAGACATAAGACCAATTCGGGTTGTTGCGCCGATTATTGTAAATTTTGGAAGATCAAGCCGCAGAGTACGGGCACTCGGCCCTTTTCCCAAAACTATATCCAGGGCAAAATCTTCCATTGCAGGATAAAGCGTCTCTTCAACCACTTTGTTTAGTCTATGGACCTCGTCAATAAAAAGAACATCTCCGTTTTCAAGATTGGTAAGAATTGACGCCAAGTCTCCAGCCCGCTCAATTGCAGGTCCTGATGTAACACGAATATTTGAACCCATTTCTTTTGCAATAATATGGGAGAGAGTTGTTTTTCCAAGTCCCGGAGGACCATACAGAAGAATATGCTCGATCGCCTCTTTTCTTTTTTTAGCAGCAGCTATTGCAATCTTAAGTGACTCTTTCACTTGTCCTTGTCCCAAAAACCCAGTCCATTCAGAAACACGCAAAGACGTAAACAGCATCTCCTCTTCCGGCTCTGTTTGCGTAAACTTGGCCCTCGAAGTCTCAATCTGAGACGAAGTGGGCTTTTTCTTTTTATCCATATTATTTTCCTAAATATTTTAAGGCAAGTCTTATTTTCCCCTCAGTCGTTTCTGCGTTTTTCCCAACTGAACGAAGCGCATCCTGTGATTCTTTTGACGTAAAGCCAAAACTTTTAAGAACTGCCAGAACTTCCGAAGATGCGCCGTCTGTCTGTCCTGATAAATCTAGCTCCTCAAGACTACCAAGTTTTCCCTTAAGCTCTATGATAATTTTTTGTGCATTTTTTCGTCCGAGCCTGGGAACTGCAGTAAAAAAATCCACGTCGCCTTTGATAATCGCCTCAATTATTGAATCGCGTGTCCCAATTGAAAAGATATTTAAAGCAGTGCGGGGCCCAACACCTGAGACAGATATCAATTGCTCAAATAATTTTAAATCCAAAAGATCCGCAAACCCAAAAAGATCCAGTGTATCTTCCCTAACATGAGTATATGTAAATAACTTTAAATCTTCTTTTATCTTAGCATGAGAAAAAATTTTACTTGGAACTAAAACCCTATATCCCACTCCATTCACATCTAAGATTACGTAAGGACCATCGACAAATTCTACTTTTCCTTTTAAAAACCCAATCATGATTTTTCTCTCATTCTTATTGAAAATAAATGAGTTAGACCTACTGCTAGAGCATCTGCTGTATCATCCGGTTTTGGAACCGTCTTAAGATTTAGAATTGTTTTTACCATTTTACCAATTTGATTTTTCTCTGCTCTGCCATAACCCGTGACTGCTATTTTAACTTGCAGCGGTGTATATACCGCAAGATCCAAGTTTTTTTGAGAGCAAGCAAGAAGAATAACCCCTCTTGCTTGTCCTACAACAAATGCGGTTTTTGCATTTGTATTAAAAAACAATTCCTCAATCGCAATTGACTCGGGAGAATATTTTTTTATTAATTTTAAAATTTCAGTATAAATTTCCTCAAGTCTCTTACATGTTTCTTCTTGCGGGCTTGTCTCAATGCAGCCAAAACTATCAACTCCCAATTTTCCATTTTCAACTCCTACAATTCCCCATCCGGTTCTTGCAATCCCCGGATCTATACCTAATACTCGCATAAGTTGAGTAAATTATACCACTAAAATAACTGTTGTAATAAAGTAAAAGTTGCTGTAGAATATAAATCCTATGAAACGTGAAAAATTGAGAGTTGAAAAAAGGAAAATCTTGGGTAAAAAAGTTAAGAAACTTCGAAGAGAAGGAACTCTTCCTGCAAATATTTACGGAAGGGACATTAAGTCTATTGCAGTACAACTTCCTCAAAAGGATTTTGATAAAGTTTTCAAAGAGGCAGGAGAAACAGGTTTGGTTGATGTTATGGTAGACAGCCAAACTATTCCGGTTTTAATTCACAACGTCCAGACTGATTATTTGGGAAACTATCTTCATGCGGATTTTTACAAAGTTAATCTTAAGGAAAAAGTTAAAACAATGGTTCCCATTTCAATCGTCGGCGAACCTAAGGCAGTTGTTGACAAGGTAGGACTTCTAATGAACATTCTCTCCGAAGTAGAAGTAGAAGCCTTGCCGGAACAACTTCCTGAGAATATAGAAGTAAATGTAGAAAATCTAGCCCTTGTTGATGAGCAAATAACAGTTGGGGATATAAAAGCACCGCAGGGAGTTGCAATTTTAACAGATCCGGGGCAAGTAATTGTGAAAATAGGAGCGCTGATAAGCAAAGAGGCAGAAGAACTCGCAGCGCAGGAGCAAGCAGCAGCCGAAGAAGCAAAAGCAGAAGCAGCGGCTGAAGAGGGAGCGCCCGCAGAAGGTGCAGAAGCAGAACAAGCGGCTGAAGAAGGAAAAGTCAAAGAAGAATCAAAACAGGAAGAACAAAAGCCGCAGGAACAATAAGTCTTACCTCTTGTTCAAAATTTCCTCAAGCTTTATACCATCTTTAAAATTTGGGTCTAGTTTTAAAGCTTCTTCTAAGTATCTTCTTGACTTATCAAAATCTTTTAGTTGATATTCCAAAAGCGCTGACTGAAAATAAGAATCTCTAAAGCCTGGGTACTTTTGATTTACGGATTGCCAGAATTTTATTTGAGTTTCAATATTCTCTCGTTTTTCGCCCAACCTTTTATTCTCTCGATAACTTTTATAAGAGTCGGCTCCAACAATTATAATTGATCCTAGAATAATCGCAGAAACAAATCCCGCAGTTATAAACCTCCACTGATTTTTTTTTATTTTCCTTATTAATTTATTATCGGTAATAAATCGGAAAATCTTCGGGAATTTATTCATTTTTGGGCCAGGGTTCTATTATTATTGATTCGACTCCGCCAGCTGACGGATTAAATCTTTGGTAAATCTCCTCTGTTACAAAAGGCATAAAAGGATGGAGAAGTTTTAAGAGTATTAAGAATAATGAATTAAGAATTAAGAATGAGTCCCTATCAATTCTACTTTTCACATCTTCTATATATTTATCCGCAAATTCATGCCAGGCAAAATCATATAGGGTTTCTGCCGCGTGATTAAAATTATATTTTCCCAAATCCTCTGTAATATCTTTTATCAACTTTTCTGTTCTGATAATCATCTTCTTATCATTCTCTTTCTTTGCAAATTTAATCAGCGCCTTAATTGACTTTTGAGTTTTGATTTTTGAGTTTTGACTTCGATTTATGTCAATAAATCGCCCCATATTCCACAGTTTATTTGTAAAATTTCTAGCTGATTGAAGTTTTGGATAAGATAAAGATTGATCGTTTCCAAGTGCTGTTCCAAAAACCAAAGCAAAACGAACTGCATCTGCCCCATACTGATCCAAAAGCTCCAGTGGATCAACTATATTTCCGCGACTTTTGCTCATTTTTCTACCCAAAGGATCATTAACAAGCCCGTGCAGTACGACATTCTCAAAAGGAATTTTAGAAGTAGCATAAAGCCCTAACATAATCATTCTTGCAACCCACCATCTTAAAATATCATAGCCTGTTTCCATAACAGATGTTGGGTAAAAGTATTCATAATCTCCGGGATTTGTTGTTTTTAAAGTTGCAAACGGCCATTGGGATGATGAAAACCAAGTATCAAATGTGTCAGAATCCTGTCTGATTTTTCTTGAATTACATTTTGAACACTTATCAGGTAACTCCCCTGATGTTATTGTCCATTCACTACAATCCTCGCATTGCCAAGCAGGTATTCTTATCCCCCAAACAATTTGCCTTGAAATATTCCAGTCTCTAATGTTTTCCAAAAATTGGAAATATATTTTTTCAAACTTCGAAGGTGTAATTTTTATCTTTCCTTTTTTAACAGCTTCTATTGCGGGTTTTATCAGAGGCTCCATTTTTATAAACCACTGGGGCAAAAGCATGGGCTCAATTGTTGTTCCGCATTTATAACAAACTTCTATTATATGAATATAATCTCTGTCAATTTTTTCAATTAATCCTTTTTTTTTCAAATCTTGCACGACTTCCTCTCTTGCCTTTTTTACAGAAAGTCCTTTATATTTCCCTGCTGCCTTATTTAGTTTTCCATCAAAATCTATAACTCTTATTATTTTCAAATTGTGTCTTTTGCCTATTTCAAAATCCTTCATGTCATGAGCAGGAGTAACCTTTGCAGTGCCTGTTCCAAAATTAGGATCTATCAGATCATCTGCTATAACTTTTATTTTTCGCTTTCCCAAAAGTGTCTGAACTTCTATCTCTTGACCGATATATTCTTGGTATCTTTTATCCTGAGGATTAACTGCTATTGCCGTATCTCCAAACTTTGTTTCAGGCCTGACTGTTGCCAAAACCAGCGGTCCGTATTTTAAATAATAAAGAGGATCTTTTTGCTCTCTGTGATTTACTTCAAGATCCGAAAAAGATGTGCCGCAGTGAGTACAGTAATTGACGAGTCTTTCTCCTCGATAAACAAGCCCGTCGTCATACATTTTTTTAAAAGTTGCATAGACAATTTTGACAATATCTTCATCAAGAGTAAACTTATTTCGACTCCAGTCAAGAGAGAAACCAAGGCGCCTTAACTGATTTTGCATTCCTTTTTTATTTTCAAGAACATAATTTAAAATCATTTCATAGAGTGTTTCTCGATCAAAATCAAAGCGGGATTTACCTTCCTTCTCAAGTTTTTTTTCAAAAACAAATTGAGTTTCAAAACCGGCATGATCAGCGCCCGGCAGCCAAAGAGTAGGTATGCCTTTCATTCGGTGAAATCTTATTAAAATATCCTCAATTACATACATAGCGTGTCCAAAATGCAGAGGCGCATTTGCGTTTGGAGGTGGGAGGATTATGGAAAATGGTTTTTTATTTTTGTCTCTCTCAGGAGTAAAGTATCGATTCTTCTCCCACATCTTATAAATTTTTTCTTCTATTTTTTTGTGATTATAAATCTTATCCATGTCAATCCTTTTGAATAGAAATATTGTATCATACTATAACCTTGTTTAATACTTCATTATGCGAAAATTCTTTGAACTGTAAACCTGTTTCGCAGATTCTATTGGAAGAGAGACTTTAAAAAGATAAAGACTTATTTTTGAGTTAAATCTACTTGAATTTCCAAATCTTGTTTTAAGTCTTCTTGTAAAATTACTTTTTGATTTTGATCTTTTAACTCCTTAGATGTTGACAAGACTTTAAAGGCTGATGGATATGAAAATATAAAATCAATTGGATAATCCTCTGTTCCCGGTTGTTTAAATAGTTTTAGATTATACAAGACTAAAGGAGCATCGGGAGAAATTTTTTGGGGGAGAGAATATTCTATATCTATTTTCTTAAGTTTCCCCGAAGGAACCATTACTAAAAATCCGTAAATTGTTTTATTTATCTCATTTGTACTATCAACTTCAAGTCCGGCCGGTGGTGTAAAATTTTTGGCTTCGTAGACAAGAGGATCTGTTACGGCTTTTACAATTTTTTGAGAGCTTCCATCGATTGTTATTCCATTTAAAAAAGCTTCCTTTGGTACAATAAATCTAATGTAATTTTTATAGTCTCCGCCTGGCCATTTCGTAGAATCATTCTTAAGCGATAAAGAAAGTTTTGACAAGAGTGTTCCATCCTCTTTTAATTGAACTTTGTAAGAAACGCTTCTTCCTGTAAAATAGTTAGCTTTATTTATTCCAAGATTTGCTTCGCTTACTCCTACAAAATCATTTACCGATGAGTCTGCTTGTGTTCTTTCGTCCCAGATAGAGGAAGACAAACCGTTTATACTAAAAGTTTTTTGGACTTGTGGATTGGCAAAAGCAAATAAAATATGTTTTTCCAAAACAGAATCTCCTATGGATTTTAAAATAGAGATGTAGGGAAGTTTTTTTTCAGAGGAAATTTTATCATTTATCGCCTTATAAAGAAAAGTTAAAAAATCTTTTTTTTGAGTCGATGATGGAAAAAAATTTTTTTCCGAATGAGTTTCTGTCAGGTAGAAAAAATTATCTGAGGTAACAGTTTCCTTGTACTGCGGAACATAAATTGGTCCCAAGACAGAAACCAGATTTTTGACAAAAGACACATCGACACCAATCACGCCATCAACTGTCTGCCCTGTTTCTTGAAAAAGAAAAAAAGCGGCGGAAGAGGCGGCGGAGGGAAAATCCAGATCAAAGTTACTATCCCGCAAATACCAATGGACAGAAGGAAGGTATCTCCTTATAGGGTAGGGAGGCTCAATATGTCCTTTTAATTGTCCGTCTGCTTCATAAACATCATGTATAGAAAATTTTTCTATTTTCCCTTTGTTAAGAGTCAAAATTCCATATGATCCTATAAATCCTCCGCCTGGACGAAGCTCCATGTTGTTCTGAAAAAGAATTAAATATTTCTTTTCTTCCTCCCCCAAAAAAATATTGGGGAGCGTATCTTGGACATTATAAATTAGCTTAATTAAACGATTGTAGTCTGCTATTTTCTTTCTAAATTGCTCTGAAATATTATTTTGAGCTTCTAATTCTTTAAATAAAATTAAAGATTGTCTTACCAAGCTTGTAGAAGAAATTACATCTTCGTTGGGATTAACGCTTTCTCCTGTAAAAACATTTTTAAGAAGGCCGGATGATTTTATCACGTAATCTGCTGCTTCTGCTATTCCCTTTCCGAATTCGATATTTTTCGAAAAAGTATCTATGGAATTTTCTTTTCCGATAAGCTTGAGCTCAATAGTCAATGTTTTTAATGAAATTTGGGATAAATTAAATAAATTCACAGAGGATGAAACTAAACCTTGAGCCGATTTTAAATCTCCTTTTTCTATAGAATTTTTTGCGCTACTTAAATTAGTAAAACCTAAGAAAGAGAAGAGGGATGTTGACAGAAATGGGAGTAATAAAAAAAATGTTAATAATAAAAAGAGGTATAGGAACTTTTTAATTGTGTCTCCTTTTTCTTCGTATATTTTTTTTTGATCAAAGGTTTTTACTTCATTATCCGCTGCTTTTTCCCCTAAATTTATATCTTTAATTTTTGTCTGATAGGGATAATCATCAGATAGCAGATACTCTCCTTCTTCAGCCTCCTTTTCAAAATCTTTTTCCCCAACATTCTTGGAAGGCTTAAGGTCTATAAGGATAGTTGGGTCTTTTTTTTGTATTAAATGGGCTAAAGATATTAGAGTTATCGGATATTTTGGGAGCAAATAAAAAAGTTTAGATTTACTATTGGTACCAAAAACTGCTTTAAGTATTCCAGAAATTAAATCAGGCAAGTGAATTGGAAAAACCTTTTTAAGTCCTTCTCCGGCAACCTCAATTCTTTTAAATTTTTTAGCTTGTATTAAAAAAATGTTAACCTCATTGTCAAAAGCCAGCGCTTCTCCTTCTCCAAAAATATCTCCATGGAGAATAATTTTTGTTCTCCTATACTCCATAAGATCAGATTTTGTCTCATGAGCCAAATTTAAAAAATAAGTTATAAAAATAAGAGCGGAATTATCATCTTTTGCTTTCTTAATAAAACTGGGAATTGATTTTGTCGTCCCAATATCATTCCCGAATATAATGATATAAGAATAATTATTGTCTGGGATCTCTGGAAATTTCTTACGATAGGGGACGTAGATGATATTAGAATCTTCTTCCCTAAGAGTACCGCTTACTAAAACTACTAATAAATCTTTGCTTAATTTTAAAGCTAGCGTTGATCCAATGATCCCAATTTTATCAACTATTAAAACAGGTTTATCTAAAGCATTTGGATCTTCTTCTAGGATAAGGGCAGGCCTCTTCATTAAGCCTATTTTAGGCTAATTAAGTTTCTCTGTCTAGCGCTAGATTGACATATCTGTCTGCCTCTCTATTTTTTTCTCTTGGAACATAAGAATAATTTATTGGGATATCAATCTCCGATTCCATCTGCCTAACTTGAAAAAGCAGATCGCGAAGCTGCGAATTTTTTATTTTAAAGAGTCCTGTAATTTGTGAACAGACGAGATTTGAATCGAGAAAAAAATTAATCTTCACATCTTTTGATAGCTTTTCTTTATTCTCGATTATCCAGAAAAGGGCTACAATTACCGCTTTATATTCTGCTATATTATTTGTTGAAACTCCGATTTTTTTTCCAAAACCTGCAACCTCTCTACCACTTTCATCTTTTATAAAAACTCCAATTGCCGAAGGCCCGGGATTGCCCCGTGCACCACCGTCTGTAAATACATTTAGTTTTTGAATCTTGCCCATATTAAACCAACAATAAATGATAGCAAAAGTTGGCCTTGTTGAACAGTAAGAAAATAATGATCAAACGAACCAAGAACTAAAATTGATAAAAAAATTATAATTCTATAGTTAATTAAATCTCTTTTCCAAAAAGCCTTTTTAAAAGTTTTAGCCAAAAACCCAATAAAGTAAATAAGTCCTAGTATTCCAGTCTGAACAGCGACTAATAAAAAGGTGTTGTGGGTAGGCTGAAGATAAAAAGTTACATTATTTGTTTTTTGAACTTGTGCCAACTCAAGTAAAAAATTATTTAAACCGGTT
>JGI1358J11329_10003299_pt1 | contig 12091 bp, 14 predicted proteins | sample Subgroupgradi54m_FD_11329 | JGI IMG/M metagenome (IMG submission 11329)
TATATTATTTTTGTAGCAGGCCTGGCGTTATTTGTGATTGGAACATTGAAGCTGATTTTGAGCTATCGACACTAGATCCCTTATTTATTTTGGTGATGGTGAAGAGGGACTCTGTACGGTTTTGAAGACTTCTCCCTGAATATAATCTGCTAAATCTTGCCAGCTGCCGCCTTTGGGCAGTAAAACGTATCCTCTATAGGTTTGAGGGTCGCCGACTTCTAAGCGAGAATCAGGATTACCGGCGTCCAAAGTAATTTTCCTGACGGCGTTTTGGTCGACCTTGGGAAAAAGCTTGGCAAAAAGCGGAATTTCGTAAGACGTAATATCTGTATCTACGGAACTGCCAAACGTAGTCGTAAGATCAAGAATCTTTTTTGGATTTGTAAGGGTTCCAACGGACAAGACTTTCTGGCGGGAAGCAAGGAGAACTTTTTCCTGGCGGGCACTTCTGGCGAAGTCGGAACCTTCATCATTATCACCGTGGCGCGAGCGGACGAATTTTAAAGCTGTCTTGCCGTCCATGTGGGTTTGGCCTTTGGTAAAACTCAATGTCTCATAGCGACAAATAAAGGGGTCATTTTCTTCTTTAAGGAGAGTGGCCGATGCGGTTGCCGACTTTGCGGCAGTAGTTGCCGAGCTGGTTGCCTGTTTGAAATAAACATTAAGGATTCCGTTTTCGAGTTTGTTCTCAATTTCATAGCCGCAGGTATCATTTTCTTTGCCCTCGATAGGATATTTATAATCCGTAAAAGAATTATCGACATTGATATCCAAACCATCCACTAAATTGACTGCTTTCTCAAACCCTGAAAAATCTATGCGAATGGCGTAATGGATTGGTATCCCAAAAACCTTTGAAATTGTTTGCTCCGTGGGCTTTAGGCCATTTTTGCTGCTGGCGTAGACGGCATTGATTTTTTCCTTTTTGTCTGGCACCCATATGTCGCGCGGAATTGAAATTAGGGCAACATCGCGACCATCTTTATCAACGGACGCGATAATCATCGTATCTGTTAAGTATGGCCCTTCATGGCCTTCGCCGCCGACGCCCAGAAGAAGAATGTTGATGCGGTTATTGTCGCTTTTAAGACCGGAGTTGGTTAGAAACTGGACGACGGATTTTGGCCCGCCCAACAAAAGGGGGCTAAGATGGAAAAATTTGATGGCAAAAAGAGCTACAAAAAAAAGAATTGTCGCAAAGGCGAAAATTTTTAGGGAGCGGTTACCGTTTCTTTTTTGTGGAGGCATATAAATTTTCTAAAATGACTTTAAAATTTCCAAGAAAAATTGGGCCTCTGCGCTTCTTTGGCCAATTAAAACCCCATCGACCAGATCTTTTTGTAAAAAGCTTTTGGCGTTATCCGCCGCCACAGATCCGCCGTAAAGAATGGTAAGATTTCCTTTTGATTTTAAAGATGTGGCAATCTTTTTGACATTGGTCGGATCATCCGGGTTGCCGGTGCCGATAGCAAAAACGGGTTCATAGGCAACAATTTGGACACCTTCGGGAATCATCGTATTTTCATCTTGAACACAAAAAATCGGCTCGATGCCGGCCGCTTTGGCGTTTTTGACTTTGGTTTCTAAGATTTTATCATCTTCGCCAAAATTTTGACGTCTTTCCGAATGGCCGATTAAGGTAAAGCTGACTTGATCGGCAATTTGTGACGCGGTGACTTCACCAGTATAGGCACCTTGTTCGAACCTTGATATATCCTGCGCGGCAACTTTGATCCGCCAGCTGGCGGATTTAATTTTTTGGCTAGCTTCGCTAACATACGCCATTGAGGGACAAATGACGATGGTACCGGCAAATTGATTTGCTGTTGGGCCGACGTTATCGATCCACTGGCTGGTCTCGTCCCAAGTTTTGTTTGCTTTAAAGTTAGCAACAAGCAGGGGAAGATTTTCCATATATTAAATTGCCAGTGCTTTGGTAAGATTATCTTTGGAAGTGGCGCCGATTATTCTTGCAACTTCTTTGTCATCCTTGACGACGACGTAAGTGGGGATCGACATGACGCCGTATTTGGCGGCCAAAGCTTGATTTTTATCAACGTCGATTTTTTCGATTTCGACTTTGCCTTTAAGCTCTTTTTCCAGCTCCTCGACGATCGGCTCCATAAATTTACAAGGGCCGCACCAAGTGGCCCAGAAGTCTAAAAGTTTGACCATAGACCTGATTATATACGGTGCCATGCGCCCAGTAAACTGGGCTAATCAGCCAGCCGCCTCGACGCCAAGACGGCAGTCGTCACCTGATATATAATGCCTGATATGGATATTTTGAAAGATCTTGACCCGGCGCAAAAAGAGGCGGTTTTGGCAACGGAGGGGCCGGTTCTTATCATGGCCGGTGCCGGTAGTGGGAAAACGAGAGTTTTAACCTACAAAGTTGCGTATCTAATCTCAAAAGGAGTAAAGCCAGCCAATATTTTGGCGGTGACGTTTACCAATAAGGCGGCAAACGAGATGAAGGAACGAGTTTTGAGATTGGTGGGTGGTCAATCAGTAGATTCACCGTACGTTGGGACCTTCCATGCGTTTTGCGCGAAGTTACTGCGGGTGGATGGCAAGCATATCGGGATACCGAGCGGATATTTGATTTACGACAACGACGATAGCCTTTCCTTGACTCGAAAAATCATGAAGGATTTGGACATTCCCCCGAAAAGTTTTAAGCCGAGTTCGATTTTAAACGCGATTTCCGGAGCAAAGGGCGAGTTGATGCTGCCGGCCGATTACAGGCAATTTGCCCGCGGATATTTTAGCGAGACGGTGGCCAAAGTTTATGATATCTACCAAAAAACATTGCTGGAGATTAATGCTTGCGATTTTGACGATTTATTAATGCAAACTGTCAAGCTTTTTGAAACAAATCCGCAGGTTTTGGAAAAGTGGGCCGGAAGGTTTGAGTTTGTGCTGGTGGACGAATATCAGGACGTTAATACGGCGCAATACCAACTGACGAAACTCTTGGCCAGTATACATGGCAATTTGACAGTTGTCGGCGATGCTTCGCAGGCGATCTATTCGTTTAGGGGGGCCGATTTTAGGAACATTTTGAATTTTAAAATGGATTTCCCGGAAGCGAAAGTTTTCAACCTTGAGCAAAACTACAGATCGACGGGCAATATTCTAACAGCCGCCAACAAAATAATTTCCCAAAATGCTTCTCATCCGGTTTTAAAATTATGGACCAAAAACGATACTGGAGAAAAAATATCAATCTACGGAGCAATGAATGAAGTTGACGAAGCTAATTTCATCGTTGACAGGATAATGGGGTCGCGATTGCCGCTTGCGGCTTTTGCGGTTTTATATAGAACCAATGCCCAATCGCGAACGGTTGAAGAGGCATTTTTGCATTCCAACATTCCTTACAAACTTTATGGCGGCGTCAGCTTTTATGCCAGGAAAGAAGTCAAAGATGTGATGGCGTATTTGAGGCTGATTGCCAATCCAAAGGATACGGTTTCTAAAAATAGGACGCTAAAGCTTGGGAAAAGACGCTTTGAGAAATTTGATGAGCTTCGCGAGAAATTAAAACTTAAAGAGAAATTACCAAAACCGATCGAGCTTATCGATATGGTTTTGGAGGTGACAGAATATTTGAAAGTCATAGACGACGGCACAGAAGAAGGGCTTTCGCGGGTGGAAAATGTTAAGGAATTAAAATCGGTGGCGGCCGATTTTGAGAACCTATCGCAGTTTTTGGAAAGCGTGACTTTGATGGAAGGCAAAGTGGCGCCGGAAAAATCGTACGAGCTGCCAATTGAAAAAGATTTTGTAACTTTGATGACAATTCACGCCGCCAAAGGGCTGGAATTTGATAACGTATTTATAGTCGGCATGGAAGAGGGGCTTTTCCCGCATTCCAGAAGCATGCTTGACCCGGGGCAAATTGAGGAAGAAAGACGCCTGGCGTATGTCGGTTTAACACGGGCGCGCAAAAAACTTTATCTAACGTATGCTTCCCACCGGCTTTATTTTGGAACGACTTCGGCCAACTTAGTTTCGCGGTTTATTGTTGATATTCCGGAAGAACTGGTAACTTCAATATGAATTTAAGAAAGCTTTGCTTTGTAGTATCGCGGAGTTTTGATTTTTATACATGGTATCCCGTACTGCTTTTGGTAACCATTTTTAATACAGGACTGAGTACAAATCAAATAAAAATTTTGCTACCGACTCTACTTTTTCTGGAAGTACTCTTACCAATATTGCTTTTCTTATTGGTTCTTAAAAGTGGAATGATTAGTGACGTTGATGTTACTAAAAGAGCCGAAAGGCCAAAGCTATTTGGCACAATGACCTTTATAGTTTTAGTCGGAACGATATTTTCCTTTTTTGTTGCCAACAAATTATTTTTTGTCCTGCAATTTTTGGCGCTTGTTATTTGTATTACCAACTTTTTAATAACCTTAAAATGGAAAATCAGCGGTCATATGATAATGAATGCGAGTTCGATTTTTGCGATAAATTATCTTTTTGACTGGAAATTGTGGTGGCTTTTTGCAATTGTCCCGGTTGTCGCGTTTGCGAGGATTTATTTAAAGAAGCACACGCTTTCCCAGCTTTTGGCCGGGGCAGTTGTGGGACTTGCGGAGCCGATTTTGATTTTGAAACTGTTTAAGCTTGTTTGAAGCTTTTTCTAAGACCGAGACTTCCCAGTAGAATCAAGCAGGAACCACCGGCAAGAAATAGTATTGTGGGACTTATGGAACCGGCCGGAGCGAGTGAGCTGGCGCTTGATGAGGCGATGTTCGCGGGAACTGATCCGATTGTTAAAGTGAACGTAACAGATGTTGTCGAAGTAGCAACAGTGACTGTGTTATCGCCGGAAAGTGCCGTCGGGGGGGTGAACGACCAGTTGCCGGAACTATTTGCAATAACCCCGCTTTTTTGGGTGCCAATTGTTATGTCGACATTACCCCCTGCTGTAGTAACCCCCGAAAAAGTAGGTGTGCTAGAGCTTACCCAGAAATGTTTAGCACCTTGAATAAAAGTGGCGCCGCCAACAGTGGTAACAAGTCCGGCTCCGGCAAGAACACCGCCGGCACCACAAGTTGCAACAAAAAGGGAAAGCACTAAAATGCTGATGAGAATAGAAATGCGTTTGGCAATAAGGGCAGGCATAATTTAAGCTTATAAGCAAAAACAGCAAATTGCAAATGAAATAGGTTAAAATCAACACAATGAGCTGGAGAGTTTTAACAGATAAGGATCGGAACAAATACGACAAGCTGGTTTCGCATATTATTCAATCATGGGAATGGGGGGAGTTTCGGGGGAAAACCGGGGTGGATGTTGTGCGGGTTGGACATTTTGACGGAGCGAAACTGACCAAGGCGTACCAGCTAACATTTCATAAAGTTCCAAAACTTAAAAAGACTATTGGATATTTCCCCAAAGGACCAATGCCAGATAAGGAGATGGTTGAGGCTTTGAAAAAGATCGGGGCGGAGAAAAATGCGGCGTTTATTAAGATAGAGCCGAATGTAGAACTAAGTCAAAAGTCAAAGGGAAAAGTCGAAAGTTTAGAACATTTAGGATTGGTAAAGGCCAAGAAAGCGCTGTTTACCAAATATAATTTTGTGCTGGATTTGACAAGAAGCGAGGAACAAATTTTGGCGGGAATGCACCCAAAGACGCGCTACAACATAAAAGTCGCGCAGAAGAAAGGTGTAGAGGTGTACGAAAGTACTGACGAACGAGATTTTGAAATTTATCTAAAGCTTTATTTCGAGACAACAAAAAGACAAAAATATTTTGGTCATACACTCGCTTATCACCGTTTGGCATGGAAAACGCTGAGAGATGCCAAAATGGCACGAGTGTTGATCGGGAAATATCCTTCGACTTCGCTCAGGACTACGCCGCTTGTTGCCTGGATGCTTTTAAACTTCGGCGACACTTTGTACTACCCTTATGGCGGGTCATCGCTGGAGCATAGAGACGTGATGGCCTCCAATCTCGTGGCGTGGGAAGCAATTAGACTCGGTAAAAAGTTAAAACTCAAAACTTTTGATATGTGGGGGGCGCTGGGACCGGAACCAGATACGAGAGATCCGTGGTACGGGTTCCACAGGTTTAAGGCCGGTTACGGCGCGAGGCACGTTGAGTATATCGGAACTTACGATCTAGTCTTAAACCCGACTCTATATAAACTTCTCAGTACTGCTGACCAATTGAGATGGTTTTTACTGCGGGCAACCAGATTTTAATATCCCCTAGTAGTTTTGCTGTATTGCCGCTTAGCGGTGCGGTCTGGTATGATTAGAAAAGATAACTCTTGAAGATTTCCGCAGGGAAATCTTTTTTATGCCCTTTTTTGGCAAAATCAGGTGCTTTTGCCGATTTTCGCCCTATTCTTCTCAAAAAAATTGCTAAATATTTTAGTTGGCTTTCGGTTTTTGCCCTTTTTGATTTTCAAGTCGAAGAAATTTTGAGGCTAAATTGTTTTATGATTTCTAGTCATTTCGGATTTTAGATCTTGGATTCAGGTTATTTCTCCGAAAGCCTCTAGTCTTTGGGGTGGATCGGCGAAATTTGCGGGGTAGGTGTACTTGTTAAGACTTTTTTCCCAAGCTCGTTTCTCTCTATTGTTTCTGACACTCTCGGAAATGAGGGCAGTTATGGCAAGAACAACCATGGGACCAATGTATGAGACAAGGAATGCGTCAGCTTCATTCATTTTTGTGACATGGCTAAGCACAACATCAGTAGTTGCCATGCCAGCAATAATTCCCGTACTAACTACTGTCGGCAATAGATTAATTCTTTCTGACATATTGGAAATAATATGACTTAATTGCCTGTAGTGTCAATTAAACTTTGTAAAGATAAACGTCGTTTTCTTGTCTGATCGGTTTTTTGCCGGGAAATGGGTTGGTGTTGACCACGATGCGTGTTCCCTTTTTGGCGTTTTTATAAACAAAATCCTGGAATTTTTGCATGGTTTTGCGGCGGCCGTAGACAAAAACAACGTCGGCCGCGGCAAGATCTGCTTTCCAAAGATTAGATTTGTATACCGAGATGTGGTCAGCTAGGCCTTTGAGCTTGGCATGGACTAAAGTGATACCGATTAAGAATGGATTTATCTCGTAGCCGATGGCATTTGCTCCCTTTTGAGCGGAGGCAATTAATAAGCGGCCATCGCCGGAACCTAAATCGACAATTGTATCCCCTTCTTTTATCGATGCGAACTTAATGATCGTATCGATCTTATGACGTTTGGTGGCAACGTATGGAAGTTCGAGAAAAATATCAAAAAGAAAGAAGAAAAAGCCCACGATAATAAAAAGCAGGAGAAGCATGATGACGATGAGGAGCGCGGCGATTAGAAATTGGATCATTTTGTATGTTTTTTGATCCACGCGGCGATTTGGTCAATAGTTGGTTTTTTGTTTTCAACCCAAAGAGCAAATTCAACAACTTCTTTATTTGTAGCTTTAAATTCTTTCCCATTAATTATTAAAAACTCAGCCATAGAAATTGTTGCTGTCCTTTTATTACCGTCTGCAAAAACGTGATTTAGGAGAAGCGAATGAACCAAAGCCCCCGCTTTTATTATTAGTGTGGGATATAAATCTTTGCCGTCGAAAGTGGCTTGAGGCCTTAAAACTGCCGATTCTAAAAGTCCCAGATCACGCAGGCCTTGCAACCCGCCTGTTTCTTCAACAAGCTCAAAGTGAATTTGAATTACATTTTGCGGGGTTAGATATTTCACTTAGAAGCAAGCTCAACAAGTGCTGGGCGGTACTGCTTAATTAGCTTTTGAGTCAACTCGTGAATATCACGATCTGCGGTAAAAACCGGCTCAATAGAAATGTCGACAGAATCGCCGACCTTGAGTTTCTTTTCTTCAATGACTTTTGTAGGAATGGTGACGGCGACAGAATTACCGACACGGATTATTTTTTGGATCATGTTAGTACAATGTTATAACACCGCCCGATTTTTGTCAACTATACTCTTTTGTCATTGCGAGGAGCGATAGCGACGAAGCAATCTCTCTCAATTTAACAATTTAGCGATTAAACGATTTATCGATTTTTAATTCGTGAATTTGAAGGTGGAAATCATCTGATTGAATTCCGAAGTGTTACTTTCTCCAAAAATGTAACTGCCTCCACCGAATTCATATATAAGATTATTATTATCAACTGCGATAACAACATTGGTTCGTACTGTACCTAAATTATCTTTAAAGGAATCCGTAAGTTTATACCCTTGAACGCCACCGATTGTTACATTATTGATTTGTCCTGACTGAAAACTAGGACTGGATTTATCGCCTGACAGAGAACTTTGAAGGAAATCACGTGCACTTTTAACAATAGACCCATTTTCGCCGGGGATTTGGATAATTATCCATAATCTAGTATTGCGATCTTCGCTAGTGTTGGTTACTCCTTGTCCGAAGGCTACTCTTTTATGGCCGTTAGTTCCCATTAGTTCGACAAAATTCCAAGAAGATAAATATTTAATCGTATAGTTGTCGGCAGTGTTTGTATATGTTTTCCAGTTTGCAGTTGCCGGGTCGACGGAGACAGTTGGACTGGCTGTGACGACGGGGTTTGTGGCGGTTGAGCCGGAGGATTTTTTGCCGATATACATTCCGAGACCGATTAAGCCGGCAATGGAAAGAATGGCGACTAAGATGACTACGGCCGGGCCGATGAAGCCGCGTTTTTGCATTGTGACTTGATTATACAACTATTACTTCTCACTTCGTTCGGGGAAGAATAAATAGCTATTGTTCGAGAGAATCGAGAACTATTTGAAGAGAAGTTCCTTTTTCTTTCTGCTAAAATCCTTGAGTTGATGTTCTCTATTCCTCGCTTCGATTATGTCCGTAAACTCTTCAACATGGCAGAGTCTTTTAAAACCGTGTTTTGACGTAAATTTACTACCCTTTCCGCTTTTATGTTGCTCCATTCTTTCTTCGACATTCCAAGTTGTACCTGTGTAGTAAAACCCATCGAGGCATTCGATGATGTAAACGTACCACTTCCAATTTTTCTTTAAGGAGCTTCTCATTTTTAAACTTCTCACTTCGTTCGAAGAATATTGTTCGAACGATAGCGAGAACTATTTAGACCTTAGCCAAACTAAAGGGGCAGATTGTGTTGTATGCGCAGTATACACACGCCGGTTCGCGGCCGAAATATTTGGGGTTGGCTTTGAAAGAATTATTTTTGCTGTCACGACGGATATTTTCGGCGGTGTCGAGGATGAGATTTTCGGCTTTATCCAAATCTTTTTGCGCGGGGCTGTAACTGCCTTCGATGCCGGTTTCCAAAAAGTGGAGAGTTAATTTTTCGGGCAGGATTTTGTGACGCTTAAAGTAATAAAGGGCATAGACGGCGAGCTGGGTTGATTCGCGGGCCTGAGCGGTGGCGCGATCTTGATCGATATTTTCCGAAGATTTGTAATCGATGATGTGGACTTTTGATCCGGGAGAAATGTCAACGCGATCAAAGCGGCCGGTGATGGTGACTTCTTTGAGGGAAAAATCGAATCTGGATTCGATGAGAGTGGGCAATTTGGGGTCTTTCGATTCGCGTTTGCAGAAACTTGCGAGAGTCAGTTTGCCTTGGGCTTTTCTTTTTTCTTCGTGTTCAATGGTTAAAAAGCCCTCGCTATCCCAAGCCCTTTCAAAAACTTCGAGAGTTTGGGCAAGAGTGAGCATGCGGCCATTTTTCTTGGAGGTTAAGAAAGCGCCAACGGCACTATGGAGAGCGGCACCGTAGGCAATGGCGTGGTGGCGCAGAATGGGAATGCGCAGGATATGGATGAAGCGATATTTGTAGGCGCAGGTTAGGTAATCGTCGATTGATCCTTGGGTGAGCTTAAGGATGTCGACATCGAACATGACTTGTTGGGTAAGGCGCGGCGGAGCCGGCGCGAATTTGGCGATTTTTTCGCGGGCGGAGAGTTTAATAAGATCGGCAGAAGACTTGGCTTTATCCAAAGCTTCTAAAACAAAGGGGGAGATTTTTTTGGCGCGCGAGCCGCCCACATCACGGGACCAAGAAAAATAGAGCAGGTTTTTGGCGCGGGTGGCACCGACATAAAAAAGACGGCGCTCTTCCTGCAGATGCCAATCGCCGGAAGGCAGAGTTTCACTGATTAAACCCTGAGGGACTTCTATTGCTTCGCCTCTTGCCCTGGTGGGGAAACGGTCGGCGGTCAGGCTGACCATAAAGACGACCGGAAATTCCAAGCCTTTGGCGGCGTGGACGGTCATGACGTTGACGGCATCGAGCTGGGGATCAAACTCGACGGTTGCCGGATCGTCGCCGGCGCCGCGGATGGCTTCTAGATAATCGACAAATTGAGAAACGGTGTGCACTTTGGCCCGCCCGCCAAACGCTGAGCCGTTAGGCGATGTCGGGCCGGCGACGTTTTCAAATTCTTTAATTTTGTCGAAAAACTTGGCGATGTTTTGGATTTTTATTTGGCCCTCAACGCCGGCGGCGCGCTCCAGCTTTTGGAGATAGGCGGTTTTTTCTAAGAATTTGTAGAGGATACGGCCGGCAGTTTGAGATTTGGAAAGATTGATTGACTGCGCCAGATCAGCAAGAAGCTTATCGACGATTGCTTGGGATTCTTGAGATAACTCGATGTCGCTAGCGTCGATTGTCGGAAGATTTTTAAGAATATAAAAAAGCGAGCGGTTTTTGCGCTTGGCGTATGAGGTGAGTTTGATGGCGTCCTCGGCCGGCATTTCGTAAACGTCGGAGGTCGCGAGATTGAAGAGATTTAAGCTGTCTTCAAAATTGGAAATGGCAGTTAGGAAGGAGATTAAAACGTTGACTTCCGGCTGTTGATAAAGTCCGGAAGAACCGACAAATTTGTGGGGGATGCCTTTCATATTGAGGGCACGCAGAAAATGATCGGCCTGGGAATTGGCGCGGACAAGGATAGCAAAATCGCGGTATCCATATTTTTTCTTGGCCATTAGTTTTTCGATTTCGGAAGCGACAGCATCTGCTTCTTCGGAAATGGTGTCGGCAAAAAATTCTTGAGGCGGAAGACCCGCACCGCCTAGGGATTTTAATTTCTTATCGATTTTATTTTGAACTTCTAAGCGATCCGGGTCGTTGTGGCGAATTAAGCGGTAAGCACTATTTAGTATTGCTTGAGTGGAACGGTAGTTTTGGGTGAGGACGACCTGGACGGCTTTTGGGTACGTTTTTTTAAAATCCATGATGTTAGAAATTGCCGCGCCGCGGAATTTATAGATTGATTGGTCGTCGTCACCGACGACACAAATGTTTTTGTGACGGCTTGCCAAAAGTTTAACCAGTTCGTTTTGGGCGTAGTTGGTGTCCTGGTATTCGTCGACCAAAACATATTTAAATTGGTCCTGATAATTTTTGAGAATTTTAGGACGCTTTTGAAATAGTTCGATGACCTTGACAACTTGGTCGCCAAAATCTAAAAAGCCGGCTTCTTCTTTAAAACGCTCGTAAGACTGGAAACATTGGGCGAGCTCCTGATATTTCTTTACTTCGATTTTTGATTCTTCGTCTTTGGCCTTTTGTTCTCTGGCAAACTTTGTAAATTCTTCCGGGCTGACGTTTTCGTCTTTTAGACGGGAAAAGAAGGATAGGATGGCGGAGATAAATTTGGTGGGGTTTGAAAGCGGGCGAAAATAATCTAGCTGAAATCTGAAAAGGTTTTGCTGGAAAAATAAAACCTGCTGGGGGCGGGAAAGGACTTTGAAATCGGGAGTAAGACCGATATCCAAGGCATTGTCGCGCAAAATCCTGTCGCCAAAAGCATGGAAGGTAGAAATCCATGTATCGATAAAACCATATGGAACCAAAATATCGACGCGCTCTTCCATTTCACCGGCGGCTTTGTCGGTAAAAGTTAGCGCCAGAATTTGGTTAGGCTTGGCCAGTTTTTTCTCGATGATCGCGGCGATTCTGTGAGCAATGACGGCGGTTTTACCGGTTCCGGCACCGGCGATTATCAGAAGCGGGCCTTCGGTTGTAGTAACTGCTTTAAGTTGTTCTGGGTTTAAATTTTTGAGGATGTCGCTCACGCGGCTATTTTAGCACGAGATCAGTGGATG
>JGI1358J11329_10003300_pt1 | contig 12090 bp, 12 predicted proteins | sample Subgroupgradi54m_FD_11329 | JGI IMG/M metagenome (IMG submission 11329)
AGCTTGCCTCTTTGAAACGATTCAAGGACGATGTCCGCGAAGTTCAAGAGGGCTATGATTGCGGCGTGGTCGTAGAAGGATTTGGCGAGCTTAAAGAAGGCGACATTTTAGAATCATACCGCATCGAGAAGGTAGCGACCAAGTTAGTTTAACGCGGCGATCGGAGCTTTTTTAATCATGCAAGGCAAACGTTGTGATCGGGTAGCGGCTTTAATCAAGGAAGAGTTAGGCACCATCCTGACAAAAGAAATTAAAGATCCTCGAATCGGTTTTGTAACGATTACAGATGTTCACGTCAGCGACGATCTAAAATACGCACGTGTATTTTATTCGGTTTTAGGGGATGATGAGAAAAGAGAAGAGACTGCTAAGGGATTAGAGCAGGCGCGAGGTTTTTTACAGCGGGATATCGCCCATAAGCTTAAACTTCGTTTTACGCCTCGCCTCTCATTTACAGCAGATGTTTCACTTGATGAAGGGATGAAAATAGATGGAATTATTAGAAAAATTCACGAAGAAAATTAAATCGAACGGTATGAGTAAAAACGATTCTTTAGCTAAGCTGTGTCAAGGTCTTGAAAAAACAGATAATTTTCTTCTGGCTTCTCACGTCAATCCAGAAGGGGATGCGGTGGCATCTGTACTGGCACTAGAGTCACTTTTGCGCCGCCTAGGCAAGAAAACATTGATTGTTTGCGAAGATCCTTTTCCGGAACGCCTGGGTTGTCTTCCCAGTAAGAGGTGGAATCAAGTGAAAGATATTACACCCGGCCGTAAGTTTGATGCGCTTGTCGTAGCCGATTGTCCAACCCTGGAACGGATTGGAACGGTGCGAAACCTTTTAACACCGCAAACAAAAATTTTCAATATCGACCACCATATCAGCAACAAATGTTTTGGCCATTATAATTTGATTCAACCGCAAGCTGCAGCTTGTGGTGAAGTAATCTACGATATGTTCAAGCGGTTCAAATTGAAAATCAACCGTGAAGAAGCAACAGCTCTTTATGTTTCTATTTCTACCGATACAGGATCGTTTAAATATAGTAATACGAGTGTTAAGTCGCATCAAATTGTTGCCGAGTTGATTCAAACCGGAATTGATATCGAAAGCATTAACGACGCACTTTATACGACTTACTCACTTGAAAAAATTCAGCTGCATAGCCTTCTTCTTGCAAGAATCCAAACGACTTCTGATGAAATGGTTGCGTGGGTGGGATTGACGCAAAATGATTTAAAACAAACGGGCGCGACTTACGAGGACACAGAAGGATTTATCGATTTTCTTAAATATATCAAAGAAGTTCAGTTCGCTTTTTTTATGAGCGAAATGGACGGGCCTCAAACCGGCCAGGTTCGCGTTTCATTCCGGTCAAAGGGAGATTACGACGTAGCCCAGGTAGCTGCGCAATTTGGCGGCGGTGGACACAAGAAAGCAGCTGGATGTACGATTCAAGGTACTTTAGAAGAAGCAACACGAAAAATTTTAGAACAAATCAAACTCGCATTAGTTAAGCAAGCTAAAAAACGGTAATTTTTGTGCCAGTTCTTGGGATCACCAACGGTATTTTAGTGGTTGATAAATCTGAGGGCTGGACTTCTCATGATATTTGCGCTTTCGTTCGAGGCCGTTTTCGAATTAAGAAAGTGGGTCATGCGGGAACATTAGATCCGCTTGCCACCGGTGTTTTAGTGGTACTGCTTGGGCAGGCTACCAAGAAATCGAAAGAGCTTTCGTCTTGCGATAAAGAATATTTTGGGACCCTTGAACTTGGGATTGCGACCGATACGCAGGATATCTCAGGCAATGTGACTACCAAGAAGGATTGGCAGCATGTGTCCGAAAAAGATATCAGAGATGCGTTCCAAAGATTTACAGGTGTTTTAGAACAAACACCACCAATGGTTTCGGCGCTGAAGCACCAGGGAGTGCGGCTCTATCAATTGGCACGTGCCGGAAAAACAGTGGATCGACCAAAGCGAACCGTTACGGTTTATGAATTTCGCGTTGAAGAAATCAATCTTCCTAAGGTTAAATTTTTTGCTCGTGTTTCAAAAGGGACTTATCTAAGAACTCTAGTGAATGATTTGGGAGAGGCGCTGGGATCGTGCGCAGTTTTGGCTCAGCTTAGGCGGGTTCGGAGCGGTTCTTTCACATTGGATGAGGCGGTTACCGTTGAACAACTTAAAAAGTTGGACACGGATAAACTTACCCAATTCGTGCGGGATCCGGTTTTGACGCCTGTCAGTTGATGGAAATTGTCACAAAGCTTGAACAGTTTAAAAAAAAAGACTTCTCAAATTTAGTTATTGCGTTGGGAAATTTTGACGGCGTTCATTTGGGTCATTCAGAAATTATTCGAACGATCCGGGAACGTGCAAAAAAAATTAATGGAACATCAGCGGTTTTTACGTTTCGGGAACACCCTCAGCGGGTGTTACACCGGAAAGAGAACCCGCCGATTTTGACGTCGCTCATTCATAAATTATTTCTTCTGAAACAAGCGTCCGTTGATTTATGCTTCTTAATTGATTTTACGCTTGCGCTTTCAAAAAAAAGTCCTGAAGATTTCGTGAAGCAGGTCTTTATCGAAACCCTAGGGGCGCAAGAAATTTGTTTGGGCTTTAACGCTCGTTTCGGACACGATCGTTCAGGAAACAGCGGGCTGATGAAACAGCTTGCTCAGAAGTACAAATTTACTTTTTTAGAAGCCAACCCCCTTAAAGTAGAAGGGCAGGTGGTTTCAAGCAGTGTTATTCGTTCTTTGATTCACGAAGGTAAAATCACTGAAGCAGCTCGATTTTTAGGCCGTCCCTATTCTTTCTTTGGTACGGTGATTCCAGGAAGTGGTCGAGGAAAAAGTCTTGGCTTTCCAACGGCCAATTTAGATTTGCATAGCGAAGTCATGCCGCCCGAAGGTGTGTATGCTGTTTGGGTACGGATTTTGGATCTTCGCTTAGCGGATACTAAAGATGGTCGGATGAAACTTGAAGAGCATGTTGTTGGAGATCACCTAAAGGCACTTTTGAATTACGGAAGGCGGCCGACCTTCGGTAAAGATTCAAAGCCAATTCCGGAAGTTCATATTTTAGATTTTCATGAGGATTTAACAAGCAAAACAATTGAAGTAGCGATCGGCGAACGATTGCGGCCCGAGCAGACTTTTTCAAATCAGGAAGCGCTTCAAGATCAAATTAAAAAGGATGTTGAAGCAGGCCAAAAATGGTTTGCGAAGCAATCATAAAGGAGAGAAAGAATGCCACTTAGTAAAGAAAAAAAAGTAACAACAATTAAAAAATTTCAACACGGAAAAACAGATACAGGCTCTTCCGAAGTACAGGTAGCTCTTTTGACATCGCGAATCAATGAGCTAACCGACCACTTCAAGACCCATAAAAAAGATCATCATTCCCGTCGAGGTTTAATTCGAATGGTAGAGCAACGAAAAAGTTTGCTCACTTATTTGGAACGGGAAAGTCCCGAACGGTATAAGAAACTTATCGGACAGCTGGATCTAAGGAAGTAACATTAGTTTAGATTACGTGACTTTTCAGAATGTAAAGTCAGAAGCATAAATAATTTCAAAGAGGAAAAGAGAAAGGGAATAGAAAATAAAAATGATTACGAGAGTAAGTACAAAAATTGGCTCTGAAGAATTGATTATTGAAACAGGACGAATGGCAAAACAGGCAGATGGCGCTGTCACAGTTCAATGTGGTGGTACGGTGGTCCTAACAGCCGTTGTTGCTGCAAAAAGTTTAAAAGAAGATCAGGATTTTTTCCCGCTTACAGTTGATTACAGGGAAAAAACGTATGCTGCCGGAAAAATTCCAGGCGGGTTTTTTAAACGGGAAGGAAAACCGACGGAAAAAGAAACTCTAACCTCACGTCTTATCGATCGTCCTTTAAGACCTCTTTTTCCGGAACACTATTTCAATGAAGTGCAGGTCACATCAACCGTTCTTTCAGTTGATGGAAATAACAACCCAGACATTCTTTCCATTATCGGAGCTTCTGCAGCCTTGATGATTTCCCAAATTCCGTTTGAAATTCCGATTGGAGCTATCCGAGTGGGTTGCGTTGACGGAAAATTAATTGCGAATCCTACTTACACACAATTGGAAAACAGCACTCTCGATTTGGTATTAGCTTCAACAGAAGAAAATATCATGATGATCGAGGGAGGCGCTTCCGAAATGGCTGAAGAGATGATGAACCAAGCCATTCAATTCGGGAAAGAACAAGTGAAGGCGATGGTTCAGATTCAGCGCCAGTTAGCCACTAAAGCAGGAAAGCCAAAACAAAAACCGGAACCAAAACTGATTTCTCAAGATGTTCGCAGCAAAGTAGAGAAGCATGTGAAGGGACGGTTTCTTCAAATCTTTCGCTTAAAGACGAAAGAGGAGCGGATCGCAGGGAAAGTTACGCTTTACGAAGAAACGTTAGCGTTGTTTGATGCTACGAAACCTGAATTTAAAGAAAAAGAAGTAAGGACTGTTTTTGATGAGGTAGAGCAACGGGAGGTGCGCGCTTTGATTTTGGATAAAGGGGAGCGCCCTGATGGCCGTGGCTTTAAAGATTTTCGTTCGGTTACGTGTGAAATTGGTGTGCTTCCCAGAACTCATGGGTCAGCTCTTTTTACACGAGGCGAAACCCAAAGTCTTGGCGTAGCCACTTTAGGTTCGGGTCGGGATGAGCAGAGAATAGATGGCTTAGAAGGAGAACAATTTAAACGGTTTATGCTTCATTACAACTTTCCATCATTCAGTGTCGGAGAGGTAAAGCCCAACCGTGGTCCAGGCCGCAGAGAAATTGGTCACGGCGCACTTGCAGAACGTGCACTTCGAGCCGTGGTTCCGTCCGAGGAAGAATTTCCGTACGTGGTTCGCGTTGTTTCCGATATTTTAGAATCAAACGGATCAAGTTCTATGGCGACCGTTTGCAGCGCAACCCTTGCGCTCATGGACGCAGGCGTTCCGATTAAAGCACCCGTAAGCGGTGTTGCGATGGGGCTTGTGAAGGAAGAGAGTAAATGGAAGGTTTTAACCGATATCGCCGGAATCGAAGATCATTTGGGCGATATGGATTTTAAAGTGGCCGGTACCGCCAAAGGTATTACCGCCATCCAAATGGATATTAAAATCGGCGGTGTTACAAACGAAATTTTAAAAACAGCGCTTCAAGACGCGAAGGAAGCACGCCTTAAGATTCTTGATATTATGCTGAAAACAATTTCCACACCCCGTCAGGAACTTTCGGATTACGCCCCGCGAATCACGATGCTCAAGATTAATCCCGAGAAGATCGGAGAATTGATCGGCCCGGGCGGAAAAAATATCCGTAAGATCATTGAAGAGAGCGGAGCCACGGTAGACATTGAAGATGACGGCCGTGTCATCGTCGCTTCTAGTGATGCCAAAGCTTCTGAGATTGCGATTCAACGGATTAGTGCAATTACGGAAGAAGCGCAGGTCGGAAAGATTTATCAGGCCCGTGCCCGCAAGATTATGCCTTTCGGCGTATTTTGTGAAATTATTCCAGGAACAGATGGGTTGGTTCACGTGTCAGAACTTGCTGATGGATTTGTAAAAAAAGTTGAAGACCATGTAAAGGTTGGAGATGTTTTTCCGGTGAAGGTGGTCTCAATTGACGAACAAGGGAAAATTAGTTTGAGCCGCAAGCAGGCGATGAAAGAGGCAGAGTCAGCCGCGCAGGAATAATGAAAGCTGAAACCGCTGAAATTCTAGTAAAGCGATTGTCCCATCATGACGGTTTGCCGCTTCCCATTTATTCAAGTGAAGGTGCAAGCGGAATGGATTTGGCCGCAGCCGTTCAAGAAGATATTTTGCTCCATTCCGGTGAACGTGCACTGATCCCGACAGGAATTGCAATCAGCCTTCCCCAAGGTTTTGAAGCTCAAATTCGCCCCCGCAGTGGTTTGGCGCTCAAACATGGAATTGGACTTTTGAATTCACCGGGAACCATCGATTCTGATTACCGCGGAGAAATCCAAGTGATCGTTATCAATTTAGGGCAGGAGCCTTTCGTTATTAAGCGGGGTTTGAGAATTGCGCAAATGATTATAGCCAAATATGTTACAGCAAACTTCAAGGTCATTGATGAATTAGACGTTACATTAAGAAACGCCGGTGGTTTTGGACATACTGGATTATAGGATTTTAAAACAAAATACATGAAGGCAAAAAAACTAAAACAAGAACGAATCAATGAGATTATCGGAGTTTTGTTTCTTCTGATAGGGCTCTTCACATTAGTTAGTCTTTTGTTTTTCCATCCGAGCGATCACTCCTTTTATACGTCTTATCCCAATCAACAGTATCGAAACGTAACAGGGATTAGCGGCGTTTATTTAGCTCATTACCTTCGTCTTGTTTTCGGGTTGAGTGCTTTTAGCATCCCGGCGCTTTTTCTTTTTTGGTCAAGCTGCTTTTTTCTTCAAAAGGTACCGCAGAAAAAGTGGGTAGAGTTTATTGGAATTGCAATCTCACTTCTTTCAATTGCGACTCTTTTTTCTCTTTTAACAGCGGGTAATTTTAAAGTAACAGCAGGCGGCCTTTTGGGATACTTGGTGGCCGGTAATCTCGAGAAATATTTTGGAGTTATTGGAGGATTAATTATCTCTATTTGTTGTTTAGCGCTTTCTCTAGTTTTAGCAACCGATTTCTTGCTGTATCCTCTGTTTGAAAGTTTGGTTGAATGGATCAGAGAGACAACAGGTCGCGTCCAAGCTCAACATCCAAAACAGGAACGTGTTTTACAATCAAAAAAGAAAGTTCTTTCTGAAGAACCAAAACCTTTTTTTCAGAAGTTCATGGTCCCGAAAGTTAAAAAATATAATACTGGCGAGAAAGGATCCTATAACACAAACACTGCTTTTGAATTGAAGCAAGTTGAAAAAGAAAAGGAAGCAAATTTTAAAGAAGCATTTAACAATACGGTCAAAATTAAAAAATTGAAAGAAACCCAACCTGTGAATGTGTTTCCTAAGAAAAAACAAACGCAGGAAACAGAGTCATCGCAAACGGAAATACCTGCCATCCGCATTCAAGAAAATCCAATTGCGATTAATTACCGTTTGCCGTCCATTGATCTTTTAAAGATTTCTGCTGTAAGTCAAGTACCCCTTGAAGATGATCTTCAAGGGAATTCCAGAATTTTGGAAGACACGTTACGGGATTTTGGAATCGAAGCAAAGGTGGTTGAAATTGAGCAAGGCCCGGTGATTACACGCTACGAACTCTTGCCGGCTCCCGGGGTTAAAGTGAACCGGATTGTGAGCCTTTCAGATGATTTAGCTATGGTGCTTAAGGCGCCAACGATTCGGTTTATTGCGCCCATTCCGGGTAAGGCAGCCATCGGAATTGAGATTCCCAACACTTCAACGACAACAGTTTTTTTGCGTGAACTCTTAGAGTCTGATGAGTACCGGAAAAGCAATTACCAACTTCCACTTCTTTTAGGGAAGGATACCAGCGGAAAAGCCATGATAGCGGATTTGGCAGAAATGCCTCATCTTTTAATTGCTGGAGCGACCGGAAGCGGGAAGACCGTATGCGTTAACTCTATTATCGCGGGACTTCTTTTTTCAAAGCCTCCTGAAGATTTAAAGTTTGTCATGGTGGATCCCAAGATGGTGGAGCTTGCAACCTATCGAGACATACCGCACATGTTAACACCTGTTGTTACAGATGTCCGAAAAGCTGCCGGAACTCTTAACTGGCTGGTTACGGAAATGGAAAGGCGTTATCAATTTTTTGCGACTTGTGGAACTCGTAATATCCAAGCCTTCAATAATCGAAAACAAGCGAATGGTTCAAGCAGTGATGATAAAGGCCAAGAGATTCCGAAGCGCCTGCCTTACATTATTCTTGTCATCGATGAGCTTGCCGATTTGATGGTGGTAGCACAAGATAAGGTTGAAACGGCGATTACACGTCTAGCGCAACTATCAAGAGCGGTAGGGATTCATCTGATTTTAGCCACCCAACGCCCTTCAGTGGATGTCATTACAGGCGTCATCAAAGCCAATTTTCCGGCACGTATTTCATTTAAAGTCGCTTCCAAAGTAGATTCAAGAACAGTGCTTGATATGAACGGAGCAGATAAGCTTTTGGGCAAGGGCGATATGCTCTTTATGAAACCGGGAGATCCAAAACCAACACGGGGGCAAGCCACGTTTATATCGGATGAGGAAATTAATGCGACTACCCAATTTATTAAAGGACAGCAAGGGCCTCAGTATCTTTCTGAGATTGAAGCTGTTTCGGATGGAAAGTCTTCCATGCGGAATATGGAAAAAGACGAAATATATGACGAAGCAGTACGCGTTGTCTTGGAAACACGCCAAGCGTCTGTTTCTGTACTTCAGCGCAGATTAAGGTTAGGTTACGGCCGAGCAGCTCGAATTATTGATATGATGGAGCATGAAGGCATCGTAGGATCTTATCAAGGTTCAAAACCCAGGGATATTTTGATAGACCGAGTTCAAGAAGTCAGCGAATCCTCCGCTGGCGAGACATGAGGAAAGTTCTTGTCTTTAGACATGTCCCTCACGAGGGAATAGGAACCATAGAGCCCTTCCTCAAACGTTCTAATATTACAATCGACTATTGCGATCTCTTTCAAACCAGTTTCATTCCTCAAAATTTAGATGCCTATGATTTCGTCATTTCTATGGGCGGACCCATGAATGCGGATGAAACGGAACGGTACCCGTTTCTTAAATCCGAACGCGAGGCGCTTTCAAAGGCAATTCATTCCGGCAAACCAGTTCTGGGAATTTGCTTGGGAGCTCAAATGATCGCAAGAGCACTTGATGCAAAAGTTTACCCCGGACGGCAAAAGGAAATCGGCTGGTTTCCGATTCAATTATCGGAGGCAGGTAAGAAGGATCGCCTATTTCGGGCCATTAACGATTTTAGTCCCGTCGTTTTTCAATGGCACGGGGATACGTTTGATCTTCCCAAAGGAGCGACTTTACTTGCGTCTTCACATTTATTTCCCCATCAAGCATTTAAGTGCGGAGATTCTGTTTATGCCTTTCAGTTCCATATCGAAGTCACACGTGATATGATTTGTGATTGGATTAAGAAAGGTGAGGAGGAGTTAAAACCTTTACGTCAGTCCGTTTCAGCTAAAAAAATTGTTCGGGAAATTAACGAGCACGAATCATCTTTGCAAGAACTATCTGAAAAAGTATACGAAGAGCTTTTTTCACAAATCGCAATTACAAAGGCAAGTGCATAAAAATCTATGAGTCAGGTTTTAACACTAGATAAAACATCAAAAACAAAGCGGATTTCAGTTGGTATGTTGTCGCTCGGTTGCCCTAAGACGCTTGTGGATAGCGAATTGATTCTGGGTTTATTAGATTCAAGCCGGTATCGAATCGCAAAGCACATTACGGATTGCGACATCGCGCTTCTGAACACCTGTTCTTTTATTAATGAAGCCAAACAACAGTCGATTGATCATATTTTGAATCTTGCAGAACTCAAGAAAGAAGGACGCATTAAAGCCTTGGTGGTTTTAGGCTGTCTGGTTCAACGCTATCAAGAAGAGTTAGAACAAGAACTCGGTGAAGTGGATGCCTTTGTTGGAACGGGAGATTATCAAGCGCTTAATTCCGTGCTTGATCAGGTAGTCCAGAAAAAACGCATTTCTTATGTAGGGCATGCCCCAGGCTTTTTATACACATCTGCCATAGAAAGAGTGCCGCTGACACCACGGTACACGCGTTACGTGAAGATTTCAGAAGGATGCGATCATATTTGTTCGTTCTGTACCATTCCTTCCTTTCGAGGGAAACACAGATCGAGACAACTTGACGATGTTGTTGAGGAATCGCATCGGCTAGTGGCGGAAGGGGCTCGGGAGCTTGTTTTAACAGGGCAAGATACCACTTATTTTGGCCGTGACACAGAAAATAAATTCCTGCTTTCGCACCTGCTTGAGGAGTTGAACAACATAAAAGATCTTAGATGGATTCGTGTGCTTTACGCTTATCCCAGCTGTGTCAATGATGCCTTGATTGATGCGATTGGGTCATTGGAAAAAATGTGTCACTATTTAGACATGCCGCTTCAACATATCAGTGATCCTATTTTGAAAAGTATGAGGCGAGGCATGACGAAAAAATCCACTTATGCGCTGATTGAAAAACTGAGGAAACGAATTCCTGACCTTGCCATCCGAACAACGTTTATCGTGGGTTATCCGGGCGAAGGAGACCAAGAATTTAAAGAGTTGCTGGAATTTATGGAAGTTGCCCATTTTGATCGATTAGGTATGTTTACTTACTCCAATGAGGAAAGCTCACATGCCGCAACTTTGGAAAATCAGGTGTTAGAACCAATTAAAGAAGAACGTTTCCATAAAGGAATGCTGCTTCAACAGAAAATCTCAAAAGAGAATAACCAACGCCTTATCGGCAAAACGTTTTCAGTTTTGGTCGAAGGTCATAGCGAGAAAGATCCAAACGTTTATCGTGGCCGGACTTACATGGATGCGCCTGAAGTAGACGGACTCATCTATGTTCAGGTTCCTAAAGAGGTTGTTTTGAAAGAAGGTGATTTTGCACTCGCAAAGGTTGTTGAAGCCCAGGAGTATGATCTTACAGCTACTTACTTGCGATCCGCAAAAAAATCGTAATTAGGAAACACAAAAGTTTAATTTAATGATTACCCCCAACCAACTGACAGCATTTCGTATTCTCATTGCTATAATTTGTCCATTCCTTTTGATTTGGAATCGTTCCTTCCTGGGTGAATCAATTGTATTCGTCGCGTTTACAGTTGCTTGTATCACCGATTGGTGGGACGGGCATCTTGCGCGAACTAAATCCATGGTGACCTGGGAAGGCAAGATTGCAGACCCTATAGCAGATAAGCTGCTTATTCTCGGACTTATGGCTACGTTTTCTTTTTTAAAACTTTATTCGTTTTGGTGGGTAGTTCCTATTTTTGTTCGCGAACTGACAGTAACAACAGTTCGTCTGATCCGTTTAAAACAAGGCAGAGTCATTCCGGCTGAGATGGCCGGGAAAGTCAAAGCGGGCGTTCAAATTACATCTATTTATTTTACACTTTGGTTTTTGATGTTTATGCATAAGGGCTTTTCTGAATCACAGTCTTTTCTTTTCAGCTTGCTCCAAGTCCTTCATTATTCTGGAATTTTTCTTGCAAATGTGATAACCATTATTTCTGGGGTTATGTTTTTTTACCGCTTGAATAAAGCATGAAAAAAAATATCGTACATTGGATTGCTACTTGTGGTCCCATTGGTGAGATTCGAATTGCACCAGGGACGTTTGGTAGTTTAGTAGCGATTCCTTTTATCCTGTTAACAAAAGATTTTCCGCCATTATTTTTGCTCGTATTAAGCCTTATGGTTTTCGTAGGAATTTGGTCCAGTGGCGTAACGGCACGGGATTTCGGGCAGCACGATCCAGGTAAAGTCGTGATTGATGAAGTTTGTGGCATGATGATTAGTTTTTTGTTCGTCCCATCGATTAGCTGGATCCTATTAATAATAGGCTTTATTGGATTTCGTTTTTTTGACATTACTAAACCTTACCCCATTCGTTTATGCGAACGATTTCCTTCAGGGTACGGAATTGTTTTAGATGATCTAGCCGCTGGACTCTATACTAACTTAATTCTTCAAGTTTTGAATCGTTATGCCCATTTGTGAACTTCTCACTATCGGCTCTGAACTCCTAAACGGCAGCGTTCTCAATACCAACGCCCAGTTTCTAGCCAGGCGGGTGAGTGAACTTGATATTGATGTTGTTTACCAAACAAGTTGCCGCGACCGGGAAGCAGAAATTCTTAGCGCCCTTACCCTTGCATTTAAACGTTCAGATCTTATTATTGCCACCGGCGGTTTAGGGCCCACGCCTGATGATATTACACGCCAAACCATCGCCAAATTTTTTCGTTGTGAACTAAAATTTGACAAAAATCAATACCGCCATATTGTTCATTATTTTAAAGTAATCCATCGCACAACACCTTACATGACTCGCCAGGAAGCGTTTCTTCCGGAAATAGCAAAACCGCTTCTGA
>JGI1358J11329_10003301_pt1 | contig 12088 bp, 14 predicted proteins | sample Subgroupgradi54m_FD_11329 | JGI IMG/M metagenome (IMG submission 11329)
GTGGGCGACGAATCGGCTGTGCACGTCGCGGGCGGTTGGTCCCACTCTGCTCGCTTCGCCCCGTGTATCTCGCTTTCTGGCCTCCTCTCTCGCCGCCAAAGACCCCGGGTCGAGTTCCTTCATAGGGGCGACTCATCGGGCGAGAGCCTGCGGGGCGTGGAGTACGTGCACCAAGGGCGCTTACGGAGCGCACCGGACGTCCTCCTTGCGTGGGGCCGGTTGGTCGACGAGGGGGAGTAGTGGATCCTTGAGCTCCAAGTGGTCGTCTGCCGGCATATGGCCGGCGTGGAGGCGTGTTGCCGCTTCCTGTTGTGTTTCGATCAATCATGTGAATAAAAATTAAATAATTTAATAAGTGTGAATACAATAATTTACCGACAAATAACTCATAACAAATAAGAGGGACACGGAAAGGAACAAGCCTTTCGATTGCATCTGATCTGTATTCAATTATTTGTCACTTTTTTATTTTGCAAACCATTTCCATATGCGTTCCGATTCGACATACCAGTTGGAAATATCAAGAAAACGCTCGGATTCGGTGGTGAGTAGACTCGTGTGAATGTTGCGTAAATTCGGTGAGGTCGCGTAAAGGAAATCGGGGCTATACACAAAGATTGCCGGAATATCGTTCTGAATTTCAGTGAGGAATTTTTCGAGTATTGCCCCGCGCTTCGTCTCATCGTTTTCCTTGCGTGCATCCTCAAGGAGCTTGTCGACATTTTTATTTGCATAGAGTGCGATGTTGAGTCCCGGTGCATTGCGTTGTGAGGAGTGCCAGTAGGGATAGAGGTCGGGTACGCGCCCGATAATTTGGCCGTAGAAGAGTGCATCATATTTTCGCGGTGCAAGTACGTCGGCGGCAAATGTCGATGGGTCAAAGACTTTGAGGGTGACTGATGCACCGAGCGCTTCCCAGTCCTGCTTCATGAGTTCTCCCGCTTTGCGTAATTCGGGAACATCCGGTATGGCAATGGAAAACTGGAGCAAGGAAACCTTCTTTTTCTTCTTGTCCACTTTTTCGTAAATATTTGCGGCATTCCGCGTCCAACCTGCGGTTTCAAGGATTGAGCGGGCCTTCAGTAATTTTCCGTCATGAGCGCTTGCTGAAGGCTCTGTCGCATTATCTCCGGATTCCAAATAGGGAAGTGGTCCCTCGATTGTTCTTCCATAACCATTGAGCACATCATGAACGATATGGTCTTTGTCGATGGCGAGATCGAGCGCTTTACGTACCGCAAGATCGGTGAAGATGGGTTGTTCATTTTGATTAAAATAAACGGCAAAAATTCGCGGAAGCGGAGCACGAAGAATGTGTGCCCCCGTCGCCTCAATTATTTTCGCCTCTTCAGGTGCAATGGTGTGCATCTGGTCGATGGTTTTATTTCCGTAGGCTTGGGTGAGATCTTGGGTATTTCCAAAAAACATCATGCGGAAATGCGTAATATAGGGTTCACCCAATGTAAAGCGTTTAAATGCCACCAAGTCATAATAGCTTGGTAGTCCATTGTTATCGCGAACGATTTTGTCGATACGATAGGGTCCCGAACCGATGGGTTGAATATTGAGATAGGTGACATCGAATTCTTCATCGGGGACATTTTGCCAAATATGTTTCGGGATGATTCCCATCGTCGCATTTTCAAGAAAAGGAGCATAGGGATGCTTGATGGTAAAAATTATTGTTCGCGCATCGGGGGTTTCAACGGCCACTCCTTCCCAACTTGCGCGGCGAGGACTTTTGATCGCAAGTCCGGCATCCTTCACTTTTTCAATGGTAAATGCGATGTCTGAAGAGGTAATGGGTTCGCCATCATGCCACAAGAGTCCGTCTTTGAGGATAAAGGTGTAGGTGAGTCCGTCCGGGGAAACGGTATAATTTGCCGCAAGGTCGGGTATCAGTGTTCCTTCGGGTGTTGCGCGCAACAGTCCCGAATAAACAAGCGCACTCATGTCACGATCGGCATCGGATTTTGCAATAACCGGATTGATGAATCGTGGTCGCCCGATGATTCCTTCGGTCAGTGTTCCTCCGTGCTCAGGGACTTCAATTAAAAATCGATCATTGAATTTAATGAGCAGTGCAAATGAAGTGAGGCAAAAAACAATGAGTGCGGATACAAAAAGCGCACGAAGCACAAAAGGGAGCTCGAGCATTGCGGCAAGTATTTGTTTGTGGGCGAAGCGTATCCGCGTATGGAATGCTCCCCAATATCGATAAAAGTTTTCCACGATGACAATTAAGATTGCGATAAGTTTACTTTACAAACAAAACCGAAACGAGAGTTTCTCTTGAAAAAGGTGAGACGAACAAAAAAGCTGCAACGCGCCCCCTCGCCTTATTTCGCAAGCAGTAATGCGACAAAATTGAAGACAATAAACGCAATACCGCACGCAATGGTAGCGATAAAAAGCACTCGTTCAAATCCGCGACGTGAATAGCTTGTTCCTCCTCCGTCACCTCCTCCAAATGCACCGCCAAGCTCAGCGCCAGAACGCTGGAGCAGGATGAGTCCGATCAAAACGACGGAGAGAATAATCTGTAGCCACGGCAGGGCGTGTTTCAGGAATTCCATGTGGATTCGAGTATAGCATACAAAAATAATGAGGCAAGTGTTTCAAGATTATAACGAGATTTATAGTGTGATTTTTCCTTTCCGTAGGAATTTTTTTGCCACCTCTTTTGAAAAACACGCCTTCAATTTTTCCAGCGAAAAATTGTTGCTCTGCTCGATCGGGTTTGCCGCCCAAAGCGGCGGACCGTGCCAAACCCATCTGCGCAAGTTTTTTCAAAAGAGTGGCGGAGGATTATCAATCCGGTGAACCATTTTTTGTTTGTGTCCGCAGGCGAATTGCTTGGTCTTTTTGTCTGCAAAAAGAATTCGCCGAGGATGAACGAGCCGCCGCCGGAGCGGCGACATGCACAAACAAAAAATGAGTTCAGAAAAACTTTTACAAAAAGAAAAAGGGCAATAATTGCCCTTTATTAATCTGTTTTTATTTGATTTGGAGTATACCGCCCACATCAAATTCCCAATCAAAATCATCGATGGATACGTAGTAGCGTATATTCCCATCACGTTCATGAATGCTCCGTATCCAGAAGATTTCGGGCAACTCAAATGTTGATTGAAGTAAGCACGCTTCTCCCCATGTTTCATCCGCTTCCCACTTTTGAATCACGTAGGTAAACATGTTGAGTTGTGCCGTGCCGGGGATGGTCGTCTTTTCAACGCGGAATTTTCCACCATGACAACGGAGAAATTCCGGGGTAAAGGTGTGAGTCAATTGCAGTATCCCTTTTCTTTTTTCGAGGAGAAGGGTGATACTCATAATCAGAACCACAATGAAAACGATCCCGAGCATGAGCAGCAAAAACTCATCTTTTATGGAAAGTTCGTTTAACCAGAAAATTGCATCCATTTGAAATTCCTTTCAGTTTCGTCTCGACAAGGCGTACGTCTGAAGGAAAAGTAACACAGCGAATTGCTTGTTGTCAATAATTTTGTTTGACTCAATTTTTGCCTCTCTCTATAATGAGGGCACTTGACCAACCTTCGCACATCAAAAAAATTTGGTGCGACGTTCGGTATGGAAGAAAAGTAGTAATAATATTATGAGCACTAATTTTAAGCATTATGGCAAAAGCAATTCAGCAAAAGAAAGGAAAGCAGATTCAGCCACTTGGTGATCGCGTGCTTATCAAGCCGCTCGAAACCAAGGGAGAGTCCAAGACCGCTTCCGGTATTATTCTTCCCGGTAGAGAAAATAATGACAAATATGAACGAGGGACAATTATCGCCGCAGGCCCGGGCAAGCTCACCACCGATGGTAAACGTGTGGCGACGGAGGTGCGTGTCGGCGATGTGGTGTTGTTCAAACGCGGATATGATGTCGAAGAAGTGGAAATGAACGGTGATGATCTTATTTTGACATCGGAATCCAATATTCTCGCAGTTGAAAAGTAATTCAATAATTTTTTAATTCTATGGCAAAACAAATCTTAAGCGGGGAACTCGCACGCAAGGCGCTCAATGTCGGCGTCGACAAGGTTTCCAATGCGGTAAAAATTACCATCGGTCCTCGGGGGCGTAACGTCGTATTCGACAAAGGCTACGGAGCGCCGACAATTACCAATGACGGCGTCTCGATTGCAAAAGAAATTTCGCTTCCGGATAAGATGGAAAATATGGGTGCGGAAATCGTTAAAGAGGTCGCATCAAAAACCGACGAAATCGCCGGGGATGGAACAACTACCGCCGTCGTCTTGACCCAAGCGCTTGTCGGAGGAGGAATGTCGCGCATTGCAATGGGGGCAAATCCGATGGGGGTGCGCCGCGGTATGGAAGCGGCACTGAAGGATGCAGTGTCCGCCCTTCAGGAAATGGCCAAGCCCATTAAGACCGATGCGGAGATCGAACAGGTGGCGACAATTTCCGTCGAATCGCCCGAGTTCGGAAAGAAAATCGCAAGCACCATTAAGCAGGTCGGCAAAGATGGCGTAGTCACCGTCGAAGAATCACCTTCATTCGGCATTGAATCGGAAATCGTTGAAGGTCTTGAATTCGACAAAGGATATGTTTCCGCATATATGATCACCAATCCCGAGCGCATGGAGGCGGTCTATAAAGATGCACTCATCCTGCTTACGGATAAAAAAATTGCGAGCCTTCAGGAGATTCTTCCGCTTTTGGAGAAGCTTGCTGGGGCGGGACAGAAGGAACTCGTGATTGTTGCCGAAGATATTGAAGGCGAGGCCCTCACCACTTTTGTCGTGAACAAACTCCGCGGAGGATTCTCCACGCTTGCAATAAAGGCACCCGGCTATGGTGATCGCAAGAAAGATTTGCTTGCGGACATCGCGGCAGTTACGGGTGGTACGGTCATTTCCGATGATATTGGAATGAAATTCGAGGATGTTACCGTTGAAATGCTCGGTCGTGCCGGACGTGTGATTTCCACCAAAGATAAAACCATTATCGTTGACGGCAAAGGAAAGAAGGCGAAGGTGATGGAGCGCGTTGAGCAATTGAGGAAACAGTCTGCACACAATGATTCAAAATATGATAAAGAAAAGATTGAAGAGCGTATCGCAAAGCTCTCGGGTGGTGTTGCCATTCTTCGTGTCGGCGCAGCAACCGAAACGGAAATGAAGTATCTGAAATTGAAGATTGAAGATGCCGTCAAAGCGACGAAGGCCGCAATTGCGGAAGGTATCGTCCCCGGAGGAGGTTCGACGCTCGTTCGCGTTGCCAATGTACTTGCAACAAAAATCGCGAAGAGTGAAGCCTCAAAGAAAGGACACCTTGATAAAGAAAATTCGGAATTTTTGATCGGCTATCATGTGGTCCTCGATGCGCTCACCGCGCCACTGAAGCAAATTGTCGAGAATGCAGGACGTGATGATGCCGCGGTATTCATCAAGGCAATCGGTGAATCGAAAGGCAATGCCGGCTATGATGCGGCAAAAGATGTTATGGTTGACGATATGCTCAAAGCGGGAATTGTCGATCCGGTGAAGGTTACGCGTGCAGGGCTTGAACATGCCGTATCCGCCGCCGCGCTTTTGCTTACGACCGAAGTCGCCATTGCCGACATCCCCGAGAAGAAAGCGGAGGGAGGAGGAATGCAAGGCGGAATGCCTGGTATGGGAGGAATGGATTACTAAGTTATCCGCGCTTCCTTCAAAGAAATCGCCATATCTTTGGCGGTTTTTTTGTGCGCGAAATCTATTGACAGAGTACCAAAATTAGTTGTACAATTTTATTAGCTCCTTCCGTATGATTTTTTCACGCGAGAGGTGCATAGTGGTGCTTGACAATGAGCATCATGAGGAAAATACTGTTAATTGCATCATTCGTGATGCACTCTTCAACCAAGAAAAGGAAGACAAAATGTCTGGAAGAAAAATGCAAGAGAGTGATAACTGCGGTCTCGAATTGACCGGAGTAACCGAACTCTCGGAAGTTTTACATCATGTGTGTGCTGACGGACCGTCTGGATGCACTTGTGACGAACCCGAAGATTGGCTCACTGCATCCTTCGAAAAGGGTGCCGAAGCCGCTCGCACATCCGTGCCTGTCGTTTGGGCATAAAAACGATCTCCCTCTTCTCTCTAGAGCCGCGTACGTCGCGGCTCTTTTTCTTACGAGGTCGGACCTCGGAGGGTTTGACAAAAAAATTATTATGAGTTATCTTGTAGATGAAGTTGTTATTTTAATTTTCTATTTTAGGAAAGGAGTGAAATGGGCAAAGAAAGCGGTAAAACAGGCCGCAAACCAAAGGCGCGAAGGGGTAAATACAAACACCGAAGTGTGGCCGAGCTTGTGAAAGAAATTGCTGAGCTTCCAAGCGAAGAACGGGCATACATGGGTCCGCATGCTCCGAGGCGGTACGGCATGTCGGACGTACTTCATTCCCCGAAATTTCGTGCCGGAGCGCAACCTGTTGGTGAGTCTATTGGTTCCGGTGCTCGTCGCCCAGGTGGCGTGGGCATAGGAAATTCCTGATTATTGTTCAAGGCGTCATGTGTACATGACGCTTTCTTTTTTACTGCTCGTTGTGTACGCTATATGTATATGTCCAGTCCAGAAGATTTTGTCATCGGTGATGAGTCGGCCGCTCCGGAGGGTTTGTATGCTTCGGGAAACTCTGAGTCAATGCCCCCTTCGATTGAAGGGAGTATTGATGATCTTGATTCAAGAACCGATACTGAGATTGGTGATCGTTATGGCGATAACTTTCTCTCGCGTTTACGACAGTCCGGTTTTTAATTTTTTCAATTTGTATGCATGAACATGATCAACACATGCTTTTTGAGCTTTTCGGAGGAAGGGAAGTGTTGGTGCGCGCCTTGAAAATCGAGAGTTATCCGGAAGCCACACAGCAGATCTTGCTTGAGAAATTTTCTTCTTGCCTCTTTAAACGGATGCTCTTGTGCGTGCCCGAAGCGCACGTCGGAGACATGATTGACCTTATGGAGCATCAGCGTGTTCACGGCCGCTCCCTCGATGTACTTATTGAGGGAATGAAGCGCTATATTCCGCATATGGATACCTGTATGGAGGAAGCACTTTCCACTGCAGTGCGAGAATTGGAAACGACCCCCGCTCAATAGCGATGGGTCGCTCCATTTTGTGATTTTGCTATACTGAAGAGATGAAATTTAGTTTTTTTATTTAGCTCATTTTTATTCTATGGACTTTTCAAAATTCACTCCACTGCGCATTCTTGTCGGCATCACCCTTATTGTGGTCTTCCTTTTTCTTTACGGCGGTCTTCGTACCATCGTAGGGAAGTCTTCTTTCGGTCTTTCCGGCCGCACCGCTTCGTTGTCTGCTCCAATGGTCAATTATGCCGAGCGTAACGCGCTCTATGATATGCCGGCTCCTTCGATGGGAATTGCACAAGAGAGTGTCGGAGAAGACTATGCAGAGAAGCGTTTAATTATGCCCACTCCTCTCGCCCCCGAGCCACCATCGGGAACAGCAAAATTGGTGAAGAATGCGTCGCTTTCTTTGCTCGTTTCAAATATCACGGACGCAGCGGATCAAATTACCGCCATTCGCGCACGATTCAACGGCCAACCCGGAAATTCCAGTTTCACTGAATATGTTCGCGGGGGACGTTCCGGAAGCATCACCATCTGGGTTCCTTCCGATCATTTTGACGAAGCACTTGCGGCGCTCAAAAAACTTGCGCTTCGTGTGGAAAATGAAAACATTATGGTGAACGATGTGTCTGCGCAACATGTCGACCTTTCATCTCGTTTGAAAAATCTCCATGCCGCCGAAGCACAGTACATTGAGATCATGAAACGCTCCGGCAAAATCAGTGAAGTGCTTGAGGTAACTCGCGAGCTCAATACGACACGCATGCAGATCGAGCAAATCCAAGGACAGCTTGATTATCTGAGCCGTCAGGTCGCACTCTCGTCGATCCACATTACCCTTGTTGAGGAGGCAACACCGGGGACGGTAACCAATGAGTGGCGCCCTTTCACCGTGGTGAAAGAGGCGGCAAAACAGACCTTGGGCGACTTTACCCGCTTGATTGACATTATCTTAATATTCCTCGTTCGGTTGCCCCTTTTACTGCTGACACTTCTATTCTGGCTCTTTATCGGATGGGGGCTCTGGAAGATCGCCCGCGTGCTTTATCATCGCTTGAAAAATGGTGTTTCATCCGTATAATAAGGGATCATCTGACGTGTGGTAAACTTTTTTCACTAATTTGTAACAACTATGTTTAATTTTATCTTTTTAGTTATTGTCGTGGGCGGCGTGTTGTGGGCGATTGGTTTATATAACCGTTTTGTAACACTCATTCAGCGTTCCGAGGAAGCATGGGCGGATATCGAGGTGCAGTTAAAGCGGCGTTATGATCTTATCCCCAATCTGGTGGAGACCGTAAAGGGGTATGCGAAGCATGAAGAGGGAACACTCACCAAGGTTGTTGAAGCGCGCAATATGGCGATGGCAACCGGTGGCGATATTGCAGGTCAGGCAAAAGCACAGAACATGCTTACCGATGCACTCAAATCGGTTTTTGCACTTTCGGAAGCGTATCCCGATCTGAAAGCAAATCAGAATTTTCTTGCCCTCCAGACCGAACTCACCGATACGGAAAATAAAGTCCAAGCGGCACGACGTTTTTACAACGGCAATGTGCGCGATTTGAACACCGCAATACTTCAGTTTCCCGGCAATCTGATCGCAGGAATGTTTCGTTTTTCCAAGAAAGAGTATTTCGATCTTCCTGATAATGACATTGCGCAACAGCCGGTCGCAGTGAAATTCTAAGATGGCAACACTTTATACTCATCAATCCGAGAATATCACCAAGACGTGGGTCTTTCTCACGGGTTTTTTCCTGCTGATTATTGCAATGGGGTGGGTCTTTGCCGAAGTGTATGGAGATGCCAACATTCTTTATTTTGCCGTATTTTTTTCACTCATCATGAACGTGGGAAGCTACTGGTGGAGTGATAAAATCGTGCTCTCCATGGTGCACGCAAAACGTATTGCAAAGGAAGATAATCCCGAGCTGTGGAATATCGTTGAGAATCTTGCGATCACCGCAGGGCTCCCGATGCCCAAGCTCTATATTGTCGATGATCCTTCTCCGAATGCATTTGCCACAGGGCGCGACAAGGCGCATGCGGCGGTTGCAGTACATACCGGAATTTTGCGCATCTTAAATCGCACAGAGCTTGAGGGTGTGCTTGCGCACGAACTCTCTCATGTGGGGAATCGCGACACACTCATCTCGACAATTGTCGTGGTGCTCGCAGGATTGGTCTCCATTCTTTCGCATTGGTTTTTGCACGCTTCAATGTTTGGAGGACGTAATCGTGATAATAGGGCAGGGGCATTTTTTATGATTGTTGGATTTATTTTGGCAATTTTGGCACCGATCTTCGCAATGCTTATCCAGCTTGCGATTTCGCGGAAGCGCGAGTTTCTTGCCGATGCATCCGGTGCACTGCTTACGCGGTATCCCGAAGGTCTTGCGAGTGCGCTGGAGAAAATCTCCGGTGCGGGAGTCGCATCCACCACCGCTTCCAATGCCACTTCTTCACTTTATTTTTCGAATCCGTTTCGGGCAGGGGGAGTCTCCAAACTCTTTATGACCCACCCTCCTGTTGAGGAGCGCATTGCCGCCCTTCGCGACATGAATCTCGCTTAATTCGCACTCTCATTCGACAAGTGCGAGATGTCTAAAAAAGTGTTGTATGCCTCTCGGCACACAACACTTTTTATTTACCCGCACAACAAGAGTACAAAGAATGCCTTTGTACTATAGGTAAAATAATAAAAACCTTTAGAATAAAGGATTTTTTAAAAATTTGTACTGTACAAAGGCATTCTTTGTACTTAGGTTGGGGAGGCGAAATATTGACAAAATTGATATCTGTGTAGTATAATTTTCCCTAAATAAAGTTCGTTGTCAGCAGTTTGTTTGTTTCCCAACTCATCAGGAGAAAGTTATGTCAAAATCATCCGCATTTGCTGTGCTGGACTCAAATTGCCACAAGATTGGCAAAATGGATTTGCGATTCCGCAGCATCACTCGAGCATCGGATGCCGATGATCCGGCTGATGCTGTCGAAGAAGGATCCGAGGCCGGACTCAAGACAGGGTATGTTCCCATCGATCAAATTACACGGGAAATGATCAGCCCTCGATTTCTCGCGGATGTTTCCGCCGATGATGTCGATGACTATGATTTTGGGGAAGAAGCAAGTGATTACGGATTTGATCCCCTCGATCAGTTGATCGCGCGCGAAGCTGAAGGCAGTAATGTCTTCAAACAACAGGAGGAAGAACAGTCTGAAGCAACTGATCGCAATAATGCATTTGAATTTTGCGATCACACTGATCACTCGGTCCCCACCGCAAGGGATGAATTGCTCAATATTAATGGCAGCCGGACTTTTGAGTCCAATAGCCGTAAGCGGTTTGAGGAGAGTGTCGCCAAACAAAATGGTGCAGAAATTTCTTCCGAGGTTGTGCGCGATTCTCACGGTAAACGCTTCGGTGCGTTTGAACAATTGTTTTCCGGAGCCATGAAAGTGGCGCGGAACACAAATGAATGGGCTCGCACAAAAGTGAAGCCGAGCGATAATCGCCGCGAGACAATTCGCCGCGCGGAAGTTTCTGTGGACCTCCTTTTTTTTGATAGTGAACTTGGTCGGACATACGCGTTCTATGATCTTGTTGCCAAACCACGCCGATCACGGTAAACATTACCGGGCAGCCTTTGTAAAAGGCTGCCCGTTTTCTTTTTCTCTGTCCAAAGGCTGCCTTTGGACACTGAGCATCATTGAAAAGCAGTGATTTATGTTATACTATTTCTGTGAAAAATTTCATCGAAGATATCCAAAAAAGTATTTATGGGCCGGCATATTATCAGGAACTTCTTAATCGTCCCACTTCATTTTCTTGGAAATATTATACCAATCTCGCATTGGTGCTCGCACTGTTGGTAACCATTGTTTCCTCGATTTCTTTGGTCCCCGGAATCAATCGTGCACTTATCGAATTCCCTCAAAAATTTTTTTCCTATTATCCCGATGAACTTGAGGTCAAGATCGTGGGTGGCCATGCAACGACGACGGTTCCCGAGCCTTATTATTTGCCGCTCCCGCTATTTCTCCAATCAGTTATGGGAACAAGCGGTGATTTGCGCTTTCTCGGTGTGATTGATATGAAGACCCCCGTATCTCTTGAGCAGTTCAAAAATTATCAATCATTTTTCTGGCTCTCGGAAAATGCCCTGGTGGTGGAAGATGGAGGAAACGTGCGTGTTAATATGCTCGACCCCACCATGAATTATACGGTAAATGAATCGAACCTTCGCGTGTTGCTCACTCGTGCGGAACCGTATTTTAAATTTGTTGCTCCGGTCGCAGTGTTGCTTGTTTTTCTTGCAATGGTTGGTGCGTTCATCCTTAATCTTTTTTATCTGATCTTTGCGGCACTGCTCGTGTTTCTGCTCGGGAAGTTTTGGAAGAAGGGGTGGAGATACGGCACTGCATATCGTATCGCGCTCCATGCGACCACGCTTCCGCTTCTGCTTTCCGCAATGTTTTCAATGGTCGGGCTTGGTGCGGAACTCCCGTTTTTCTCCACCGCACTTTTGCTTCTCGTTGTGTATCTTAATTTCAAGCAACCCGCATCAACCGCAACTCCTCCGGAGCCGGTAACGGGAGCATAAAAGGTATCAATTTTTGGCGGGAATGCGTTTGTGTCGGCACTTCGCGCCGACCCTCTTTCTTCTCCAGTTTTGAATTTCGAAAATTTGCGGAGGGTGAGAGATTCGGTCACGGATAATTTCCTCGTCGCCACTCGGAAATTTCCGCGACCCCGACACCACAAGAGTACTTCCATTTTCATCTCCTTTCAGTCGTGAAAATCAGGTCGCTCGCCGCTTCGCCTGCACCACAAGAGTACTTCATTTTTCTAAGGCGGAATACCGCTAAGAAAAATTGGTCGCTGACTTTGCATTCGCTCCGTCTTTCGAATCTCTCACCCTCGCACAACGGCAAATCACTCGAACTTTCAGTTCTCGCGAGCCGGTTGCGGAG
>JGI1358J11329_10003302_pt1 | contig 12085 bp, 13 predicted proteins | sample Subgroupgradi54m_FD_11329 | JGI IMG/M metagenome (IMG submission 11329)
GTTTTCCTCCTCCGCTACCTGTGCAGATAATTTCTCCACCTCTTCAGAAGTAATGGCCGGACCTTCGGTTTCAGGTATCTCTACAGGTTTCGGAGGAATCTTAATCCGTATTACCGGTTTGCTTGTTACCGACTCCAGTTTTTCTGGACGTGCGGGTGCGCTCGGTTCGGGAGCTGGCGTACGAATAATTTCTGGGGCAACGCGAGGAATGACCGTTGGTGACGGAGCTCCTGCGTCCTTGGTCTTAATGAGCGAGCCAAACGTCCGTTTTGTCCTTTCCCATGCACTCTCCTCGTCTTTTTCTTTTGACGCTTCCACCCCTTCCTTTCCTGCTTTTTCGGCTTTCATCTTCGCAAGGTCGGCAAGAAGCGCCTCGGCGCGCGTCAGGGGTTTCGCTCCCACTTTGGGCGCGGTCTCACTTCCTTCGGCAGAAGCGGGCTTCTCGGGCTCCGCTTTTTTCGCACCTAAACCACGACCAAGTAAGACGATGGCTGCATGTGTCACCACACGGCGGAGCGCCGTCTGACAACCCGCGGGTATAGCGTGCGCTGCAATAAACTCTTCGCCAAACTTCATCAGATTCTTCGGGTGTGCCGATTCTTTCTTTTTATCGAGGTCAAGGATGAAGTCAAGCACCTTTACCGAAAGTTCTCCGGAAAGTCGCGAGAGTTCCTGTGTCGTGAGTATTCTTCGAAGTTCTGAACTCTCCGGCATATCAACAACATTTTGTAAAAACTCCACACCGGTCTTCACCTTAGCAAAATGCATGGTGAGTGCTTCATCCAATCTTTCCTCACCTCCCTTTCTCCGTTCAGGAGTCACGGTGGTGGGTCGTTCTGCGGGCTCTTTTGCCTCTCTCTCGTGTTCTCGTTCTGCTACGAGCGGGCTCTTCCGTTCCTCCGTAGGCTCCAGCAGGGCAAAAAGGTCTCTAAGGTCTTCCTTGAGTTTTGGTTCGCTCAGCTGATCGGATAGTGTTGTTATGGCATCCTCAATGTCTTTGTCACGCCTGCTCTTCGGAAAACTTCTAAACTCTTTGTGCTGAAAGTCCTGCGCTAATCGGCGAATGGACATCGCCACATCTTTGCTCTTTACACTCTCTGTGCTGTCACCCTCTCTTCGTTCAAACGTTGCATTTTCTACCTTAGCCAAAATCTGCTCCAGTTTCTCTAAGAATGCGGGGGTTTCTTCTAGAGAGGGTTCGGCTTCCCGCAAAGAAGCCTTCTGAATTTCATCCTCTTTCGAAACTACAGGAATGAAAAGTGTGTGAAGTTCTTCCCGTAATTCTTTGTCGGTAGATAAGCGGTTGATGTACGCCGTTATACTCTGAACCTGCTCATCCTTTGGTAATGTTTTGAACTCCGCTCGGGCGAAAGCATCCACCATGGTACGGATAAGCGATGCAACATTCTTACCCACAACTTCATGGATTTTGCCCTTAGCTTCGTGTTTATATTTCTTAGAGCTTCCCTCTACCTTTGCCAAAACTGCTTGTAATCGGTTCGAAAACGCCTCGGCCTTTTCTGCCTCGGTATTTTTTCCTCGTTCCGGAGCAACTACGGCCACAGGAGCGGAAGGCGCCGTGATTGGACTTGGCGGTGTAATCAGTTTCTTAGCGACGTGTTTCTTTTCCGTCTTCTTACCCCCTGTGGCTTTAAGGGTTGGAGGTGTTTCAAGTTTCTTCGGCGCTGTAGTTGGTTTTATTATGTCCTTGGGTTCGGGTGATTCGTCAGCTACGCCGAAAGTAGGAGGCAGAGGAGGAAGTTCAAACGAAGATGCTTCTGATTTAGACATGGAAATAGTGTATCACACAAACTTTAAAAAGTGAGAGAATTAGGGTGATTTTCACCTATAAAAATAAGGGTTTTATGGGGTTTTGTAACTATTGACTTCTATACATAAATATGCTATTATGTATATTGGTGGCTCTTCGACAAGAAAAGCTACATTCCGTAAAACAACAAAACCAAAAGGGCCTTTTTCTTTAGCCCTCTCTGAACAGAAAGAAGACGAAAAAATGAACACCACCGAAAACACCGCCCCGCCCTCCGAACCGACCACAGCCGTCACCATCGCCCCCTACCCTGTCCAAAAGGTGTGGCTCCCCAAGTTTTTGAAACTGGATGCCATCGAGGCGCTTCGCCGCGCCCGATCCTTTAAACAGGGAGACGAACGATTCCCCGGCCTCAAAACCGCCGTGCTGGAATTGAGCGAAGGAGTCGCGCCACAGTCCGAATCGTACTTCCAGAAGCGACAAGAACTCGTCATTGGGACGGGTGGCGGACGCTTCGGAACCTTCGGTGAGTGCGCAACCGAGGCTATGACTGTCTACCTCGGCATCGAGGAGGACCGGCCGCTTCAGCGCATCACCGCTGCAGTGCGTAAAACCGTTGAGGATTCCGGGAGCCGAACCGAACTTCCCGCAATCATCAGGATTATGCACCGCGTCATCAACCGCCACGCGGTTGCCGACTATACCATTTGCATTATGCACTACGTGCATAATGGGTTAATTCATCGTCGCGTCAAAAAGACCGACGATGGAACCCTGCTCTCCTTTTACGAGGAGATGTGTAAAGGTAAGTCGCCCGTCTTCACCGACGAGCGGGCGTGCGCGAGCCTGAAAATCCTTGTTCAGAAAAGTGTTGAACGAAAGAACAACTCAATTCTGGAACTCGCAGCCATCACAGACTGCCTCATCTGCGAAGAGGGGCCGAAGGAGGGCAAGAAAATTGTCCAAAACCTCCTTCGCGGTCTCTACCAGGACGAGTTGCTTTACTGGGAGGGGGTGGACCTGTGCAAGGGAGCGCCCAAGCACACGGTGAAAATCATGCACTACGGCAAAGAGAGCAAAATCAATGCTATTTTTGTCCAAACCGACAACCCCCTCATTCCTCATGCTAGCCATAGCAAGGAAGTTGGGGGAATCGGATTTGTTGTCGTGCAAAACGCCCTCGGCAACCTGGCCATTTACGTGGACCAGAAGTTACCGGTCAGTCTCGTCTGCCTCTGGCAGATGATTCAGACGCTCGAACTCCTTGCAATGGGGTGGAGAGCGCAGGAGATCCCCTGGCAAGACCTCAAAGCAGTGGAGGGGCACGCGACCATTCAAGATAAGTGGAGGTTCATCTCCCGCAAGAAAAAAATCATGAATGGCTTTTCCCAAGGGGATGTGCCGGCAACGGCCATCGAGGGGGAAGCGCTCCTCTACGCCATCCAGCACGCCTTTCACTCCTTTGGCATCCCAAAATGGTTACGGGAGCATGGGATTATCACCCGTAAGGGTGAACGAAATGCGGCGAAAGGCAACCCTACGCCGGAGGAAAATCTCGTAAAAGAGATCTTCGCAACCGAGAAGACAGGTGCACAAGCGCCTGCATCAACCCCCACCATCGCGGAACCCGCACAGGCTGAAAAAGCCGGGGCGGGAACCAACGACCTTGAGGAAGCCCTTGAAAAGGCGACCTCAAGAAGGAAGAAAGGGGGTAAAAAAGCGGCGAAGTAGCCGCAAGTTCCTTAGACACACGAGGCTCGGAAATTAATTTTTCCGAGCCTTGCTTTTTTATACCGTCAAAATATCAGCACCTTTGTCGGTGACCACGACCGTGTGTTCAAAATGGGCGGAAAAAAGCTTCACACAGCCTGAACGGAGAAACCTTCAATCTTCTTGAAATCCTTTACGTTTCTCGTCAAAAGCGTTGAATGGGTGAACAGCGCGGTGGCCGCAATGATGCTGTCTGCCGTCTTGAGCCTATATGCTCGCCTAAGTTTAGCGCCGATACGCGCAATATGTGAATCAAGCAGGACAAGGACACAGGTTGAAAGAAACTCCTCAATTCGAGAAGCTTCTGCTGGAGTGAGAGAGGGAAAGCTCAACAACTCAAGCTCGGTAACCGTTGCGACAAACGGTCGCTCTGGGAAAACCAGATACTCTTCCAAAACAGAAATAAGAGTCGGGTCTCCTTCCAGATAGTAGATGATACTATTGGTATCAAGAGTAATCATGCCTTTGTGGCTACCCTTATCCTCTACGACGCAGTTTCTGGTACTCCTTTAGCAAGTCTATTTTTCTCTTACTAAAAACGGCTTGTGCACGACGCCAAATAGCAAGGCGCTCGGCTCCGCTTATATCCGATTTGGCAATTTTGACTTTGGGTACGCGTGTCTTTTCCATAACCGTTTCAATATATCACACCCGTGTCAAAATATCAGCACCTTTTTCGGTGACCACGACGGTGTGTTCAAAATGGGCGCTCCGCGAGCCGTCTTTGGTGATGTAGGTATAGCCATCTTTCGCAAGTTTTACCCCCGCATCACCCTCGTTTAGCATCGGTTCAATCGCAATCACCATACCGGCTTTGAGCAGTGTTCCCTCACCTTTCTTACCAAAATTGGGGACAAAGGGCTCCTCGTGCACGGCGTAGCCGACACCGTGCCCGGCAAGCTCGCGGACAATGCCGTAGCCAAAAGGTTTAACGAACTGTTCAATAGCAAACCCGGCGTCTCCCGTGGTAGCACCCGCAGAGACGGCTTTTACCCCCACGGCGAGTGCCTTTTGGGTCGTTTCAAGGAGCTTCTGCGCCCCTTCGTCAATCTTCCCCACTCCCACCGTTACCGCATGGTCGGTAAAGAGTCCCTCGTGAATAAGCCCGCCGTCCAGAGTGACGATGTCTCCTTCTTTGAGTATCTTCTCTTCTTCGTTGGGAATACCGTGCACCACTTCATCGTTCACCGATACACAGATTGAGGCAGGGTACGCGCGTTTCGCCCCGCTTGGCGCGTAGCCCAAAAACGAAGGAGTATCTCCCCCTTCTCGTATCAGCTTTTCAGCAAGGTCGTTCAGCTCTCTACTTGAAACGCCAGGGCGAACCTCTGCCGAGACCTTTGCCAGCACGCTCGCCAGACGCTTCCCGCCCTCGCGCAAAATGCCAATCTCCTTTTTTGATTTTATGGTTATTGCCATACTAGTACGCTAGAGAGACACCGTAGACCTTGTTAGCTTACTCGTTTTCACGCTGTTTAGAAAGAAGGCGACTTAGCAATAGTATGCTATAGCATACTATTGCTAAGTAGTAACGTGTTCCATACCGAAAAATTTCTTAAGCTGGTCCTCATTATCAACGTAGTTCGCGACAACAAATCGGAGATGCTTTCGAACATCGTAGAGGGTGGAAATGTACTCTATTTCTTTGAAGCAATCAAATGGGTGTATGAATACCGAATCGTGTAGTTCAAAAAAACCAAGTTCAAGAAAATGTTCTCGGATTTCATCGCGGACGGCTTTCTTACCCTCCGGAATATCAGAGGATATCATCCTCCACTGTTTATCCCACATCGCGGGAGTCTCAATCTTCATTCGGCTAAGATCATAGGTGAGCGCCTTCTTTCTTCCCCTGTCGTCCAGTACAACGGTGCACGTTCCGTCGGGATTTTCTTTTACCTCGATAAGTCTTGAGACATATAAAGAGTTAATAGCTCGCTCAGCAACCTGCTTGCTTAGTTCCTTCCACTCCTTGGACATAGCTCCGATAATTTTCCAAGACGTTCGTGGTGACCCCGATAATCCGAGAGAGAGACCACCAAGAAGAAGGATGAGTACTTTCTTTTTAGCAGTACCCATCCTCCGTCCTTTGTGCCTTGCAACCCGTTTTCGAGCGCTTTTGGCAACATTTTGAGAGATTCTCATAGATACAGTTTACCCGGTGGAATGTACTTTAGCAATAGTATGCTATAGCATACTATTGCTAAAGTGTGATACGGGTAAAGAAAGCTCTAACAAAAACCAGTAAAAACTAGAGGGTGCGTAGAGGGGTCAAGCTATCTTGAGATGACGGTGCCTAGGAACGACTTCCCTTCAAGATAACTCTCCAAATTGATGAGATTCTTCCCGTTCATAATGGCGACTTCAAGACCAAGTTCTTCGGCGCGCTTCGCGGCGACGGGGTCAAAGGGCGCGTTCACGCCCGGACTCCACTTTGCAGGAAGAATTTTCCGAAACTCCTTCCATGTTGTTGTCTCTATTTTCTTCGCGTCAGGAAACTCACGCGGGTCTTTGTCGTACGCATAATCAATATTGGAAAGATTGATGACCCGCTTCGCGCCTGTTTCGTGGGCTGCCTCTACTGCGTCAAAGTCAGTGCTGTGTCCCGGCGCTTTAGCCCCAAAAATGACCACGGGAGTGGTTGTGTTGTGGAGTTCGCTCGGCTCAATGATAACGGTATCGTGAGCTACTTCACCGAATACGGAACGAATCAGCTGTGCATTAAGCATAAGCGCGCGAATACCAATCCAATCCAGCTCTTCCTGCGACGGCATACCCAGCTCTTTTGCCGCCTCCTGATACCGTCTGCATACCTTTCCTCCGCCAACGGTGATGATGAAGCGCTCTCCCGCCTGTACGTGTTTTAAGATAAGCTCGCGAAAGCTTTTGACAAACGCGGTGTCTATCGCATCGGGAATAACGATTGAACCGCCGAGAGAAATGATGGTGGGGTTATGCATAAATACGAAATTCGAATATCGAAATTCTAAACAATACCTAAATTATAAATCACAAATCCAAAACAGCTCTTTCCTCTTTCTGATTTTCTTACTTTTGACATTGGAATTTTTTTAGAATTTATGATTTCGTGCTTCGAATTTACAGAGCAAGTGCCTTTAGTATATCCTGATGTACTTGCGTGGGGTTCTGCTCGCCGTTAATGCTGTGGAAACGATAGTTCGGCTGGCTCTTCAGATACTCAACTGCGGGAAGCACCTCTGTTTTGTACCAGCCGAGTCTGCGGGCAATTCCCTCTTCGGTGTCGTCGTGACGGGCGCGGAGGAGAAGACGCCTTTTGGTTTCGGCGTTAGGCACATTCACTTCAATAATCTGTATATTTTCTCGCTTGAAAAACTGCATCGCCGAATCAAGCACAATCGCTTCGGCAGGCTTTCGTGGAGAGCCGTCAATGATGAGATGCTCCTTTCCGGTCACGTTTTTGATGAGGTTGTCCGCCCAGATTGAAATGGCGAGAAACTCCGGCTGAAGCAGTCCCGCATCCTGTATCTCCTTCGCGAGGTGCGAAGCGAGCGTGGCGCCATTCATAAGTGCGCGAAAACCATCTCCCGTATAGGAGCTAAACTGCGGAATCTCGGGAGTCTTTTTCGCGAGGTACTCTTTGAGCAGAGCAACCTGTGTTCCCTTTCCGGAACCGGAGGGACCGGCGAAGATGAAAGTTTGTGGCTTCATAGCTTACTAGCTTACTAGCTTACTAGCTTTTTAGCCATAAGTGGAATGAAGTTCCCCTAGCAAGCTAAGAAGCTAATTAGCTAAAAAGCTGATGTTTAGTATTCCCTCATTGATACCTGCGCGTCAATCTTTTTGACGAAATCAAGTACGACGGACACGACGATAAGGAGAGCGGTTCCACCGATGGCGAGCGACTGGTCTCCCGTAATACCGCGCATCACGAGTGGGAGCACGGCGACAATGGCGAGGAACGTGGCACCGACGAGCGTGATACGAGTCACGACCGAAGCAATGTAGCTTGAGGTGGATTCACCGGGGCGAACGCCGGGGATGAAGGCACCATTCTTCTGCAAGTTGGTGGAAATGGTAATCGGGTCAAAGGTAACGGCGGTGTAGAAGTAGGTGAAGAGGAAGACCAAGATAAAGTAGAGAATGGAGTACACCCACTGGTTTGCAAAGACGGTCGTAAGGAAGGTTGAAATGCTGTGCAGTGTCGCGTTATCAAAGGCGCCGAGCACGGTCGCGATCATTTGTGGGAACAGCATAATAGAGAGCGCGAAGATAATCGGAATGACGCCTGCCTGATTGACTCGCATCGGAAGATAGGTGGACACGCCTCCGTACACCTTCGCGCCTCGTACGCGTTTGGCGTAGGTGACGGGAATCGGACGCTCCGCCTCGGTCACGATAACCACTCCCCATACCACGAGAATGGCGAGAGCGAGAAAGCCGAGGTACATCGGTACCTGACTCGGGTCAAAGGTGAAGGCGAGCTGTCCGATGGCGGTAGGAAGACGAGAGACGATACCGGCGAAGATAATGAGCGAGGTACCGTTACCAATACCGTACTCGGTCATAAGCTCACCAATCCACATGACGAGAAGCGAACCCGCCGTAATGATGAGGACGTTTGTAATGGTAGAAAAAAGTCCCGCACCGGTAAAGATACCCTGCCGAGTGAGAATGATGAGAAAGCTAAACGCCTGAATAAGTGAGAGCGGAACTGAAATCACACGCGAGTATTGCGCAAACTTCGCGCGACCCGCCTCCCCTTCCTCCTGATACATCTGCTTCAGCTTCGGAGACATCATGGTGAGGAGTTGCATAATGATGGACGCGGTGATGTAGGGACCAACGCCGAGCATCACAATGGAAAGGTTGGACAGTCCTCCACCCGAGAAGATGTTCAGGAGTCCGAAGAACTGGTTGTCCGCGAGAAAGCTCGCAAGCTTCGCGGTGTCAATGCCCGGAATCGGGATAGCGGAAAGGAGACGGAACACCACGAGCATCACACCTATAAAGAGCAGTCGCTTGCGGAGACTGCCGTCGTGCCATACCAGTTTGAGTTTTTGTAGAAAATCCATACTATTCGCGGAACCGACTCGGAACAAGAACGCTGAACTGAAGCGGAACTGTTCCGTGCCCTTTCCGTGTTCTTATTCAGTGTCTGTTCCGTGTATCACCGATCCGCCGGCTTTTTCAACCGCGGTTTTGGCGGATGCAGAGATGGCACAGCCGGAAATCGTGAGCTTTTTGGAGAGCGTACCACGGCCCAAAATTTTGACCGGCGGAACATTTCCACTCGCGAGCGAAATAACCTTCGCCGTAAGGAGCGTCTCGGGGCTTACCGTGCTTCCCGATGCGTATACCTTCTCAATCGTCTCAAGATTAATGGGCACAAACGGAATCTGGAAACTCTTGAATGACTGCTTTCCCCGTCCACGAAGTTTCGGGATGCGCTTAATCATATCGCGGATTTCCGGATACTTCTTGTGACCGGCGCGCGCCGTCTGACCCTTGCCTCCTCGGCCGGATGTCTTACCGCGTTTACCACCGCGACCTACCTGGGCGGAGCGTTTGTTTGCATGTACACGTTTTAACTGATGAAACTGCATATATCGTAACGTTAACGTCTCTACTCTTTATCTAAATTACAAACCACAATATCCAAATTCCAAAAAACATTCAATACACAAACTAAGACTTCGGGTCGTTGGGGTTTGTTTGGGATTTGGTGTTTGGTGTTTGGGATTTAAGCGCGAGCGAAGCGAGAGCTTTGATGGTTGCCTGCGCAATGTTGAGTTTGTTTTTGCTTCCGGAACGAATCTTCGCGTTTACATCGGTCACACCCGCGAGTTCAAGCACGGAGCGCACGGCGCTTCCCGCGATAAGTCCCTTGCTCTTTGCCGGCAAAATGACCACCGTCGCGCTTGAGTATTTCGCTTCAATAATATGCGGAATGGAGTTGCTTCCCGTACGGGCAACTTTAATCATATGCTTCTTGGCACTCTTGGTAGCCTTCTCAATAGCGAGCGCGGTGTCCCCTGCCTTTCCGGTACCCACTCCCACGGAACCTTTGCGGTTTCCGATAACCATCGTCACGCTAAAGCTAAACCTGCGTCCTCCGGCAACGACACGCGCAACGCGCCTGACGTCAAGTGTCTTCTGGTCAAACTCGGGCTTTGCGCGCTCTTCGCGTCCACCTCCTCCGCGTCGGGGTCCACCACTGCCCCCTCGTCCGCCCATGCTTCCGCCTCCCCGTCCACCTGCACCACCGCGTCCGCCCGAAGAAGAGCGACGAGGGTCAAATCCTGGACGCACAGGAGCAGTAGGAGTAGGAGTAGCCGGAGCAACGGTTGGAACTGCTACAGGAGCCGGTGTATTTTCAGTTTTTGCAATTTCGTCGGTCATTTTTAGATATTAGATATTAGAAATTCCTTTTTCTTAAAATTAAAAGGCGAGTCCTCCTTCGCGAGCGCCGTCCGCCAGGGCCTTAATCGCTCCCGTGTACAGATACCCTCCTCGGTCAAACACCGCCGTCTTAACGCCCTTCGCGAGCGCCTGCTCGGCAATGGTCTTCCCGACCTTCGTCGCTTTCTCGGCACTCGAACCTTTGAGCGTGGCCGATGATGCCGCAGCGAGCGTGACCGCCTTATCGTCATCAATGAGCTGGGCGGAAATGGCGCGGTTGGAACGGAACACCGAAAGACGTGGGCGCGTGGCTGTACCAATTACCTTCGCGCGAATTCGGCGATGTCGTCGCATTCTCTTTTCGGTTTTTTTGTTGACGGTTGACATAATTTCAGCTTGCTAGCTTTTTAGCTGATTAGCTTCTTAGCCAGAGGTTTCCCTAACAAGCTAGAAAGCTAAACAGCTAATAAGCTGTTAGGTGGTTTTCTTCCCTTGCTTCCTTCGGATAACCTCTCCGTCGTAGCGGACACCCTTCCCTTTATACGGCTCGGGTTTCTTCAGAGAGCGAATTTTCGCGGCGAGCGCACCAACAGCTTCAATATCGGAGCCGCTGATGGACACGATACCCTTTTCGGAAACAACCTTGAGGTCTTTCGGGATAGCGAGTTTAATTTGATGTGAAAAACCGAGTGAGAGAACGATTTCCGCGCCCTTCACTTCCGCCTTGAAACCGATACCTTCCACAATGAGCTTCTTAACGAAGGCCTCTTTGCTTCCCGCAATCATATTTTTGATGTGCGCGACGGTGGTACCTAGAAGCATCTTGGTCGTGAGGATATCGTCTTTCGGAGACACCGTAATCGTGCCGTCCTTTACGACGACCGAAATAGTGGGGGCAATCTTTCGCGTAAGGGTGCCGAGTGGGCCCTTTACGGTAAGCACACCACCGTTGAGGCTGACCTCAACTTTCTCGGGGATAACAATTGGTTTTTTTGCTAGTCTGCTCATATCTTAGGCTTTAGAAAATTAGGCCCTAGGCTCTAGGTACTTCCGGCAACGTAGGTTTTTCTTTCCTAGTGCCTAGCGCCTAAAGCCTAGTGCCTATTTTGTTACCATATTTCAAACAATACCTCACCTCCCACCTTCCCTGCACGCGCATCCGTATCGGCGAGTACGCCTTTCGGAGTGGAGAGCACCGCGGTACCGGAACCGTTGCGTACCGGACGAATCTCGCGTGATTTGCGATAGATGCGTTTTGAAAGTTTTGACACGCGCTTGGTAGCGGTGATGAGTGGTGCACCTTTGGCATCGGAAACAGGAAGCGTGATTTCAATCTCGTGTCCTTTCTTGGTTTTTCTCGCGGAAGCGATGTAGCCCTTCTTCTGGAGCACGCCGGCAATATCCATAATGATGCGGGATGCGGGAAAAACGAACGACTCTTTGTGCGTTCGGCTGGCCATTTTGAGCTTGTTGAGAAAATCTGAAATAGGGTCCATATGTTTAGTAAACTCTAAAATCTAAATCCTAAACTCTAAACAATATCTAAATTCAAATTCTTAAATTTTAAACTTTCTGGATTTTGAATTTGTTTAGGATTTCGTGTTTCGTGCTTAGGATTTCCAGGTGTTACCACGATGACTTCTTCACTCCCGGTATCATACCTTCGTTCGCGTACTCGCGGAAGCAGATACGACACAGTCCGAAGTCACGCATGAAGGCTCGTTTACGGCCACAACGAAAGCATCGCCGTACGATACGGGTAGAGAACTTGGGCTTCTTAAGCGAGCGGGCGTTGGTTGACGTCTTAGCCATATAAAATGAAAAGCCCCGAAGAGCGTTTGGAAATACTAGCGAAATAGGTATAAAAAGTCAATGGAGAGGCCGTACCGCCACCCTCACAGAGCGCCCACCCTATTTTCCTAGGTTTTTCTCAAGTTCACCCTAGGTGGGGTTAATCCCCCAAACCACAAGTCTGACTTGTGGTTACAACAAGTAGAACGGCATCCGCGGGCAGGGAAGGGTTTGGGAATATGCTCTAGAGCAACTTTTGTAATTGATCGCTCGTAATCTCAATATCCCGCAAAATAGCTTTGAGTGTGCCTCTTGGTAAATCTTTATTGGCGTGAAGCGGAATAGTGGTTACTCTTCCGTCGCCATGCTCAGGTA
>JGI1358J11329_10003305_pt1 | contig 12077 bp, 12 predicted proteins | sample Subgroupgradi54m_FD_11329 | JGI IMG/M metagenome (IMG submission 11329)
AGGTGTTAAGGTGTTAAGGTGTTAAGGTGTTAAGGTGTTAAGGTGTTAAGGTGTTAAGGTGTTAAGGTGTTAAGGTGTTAAGGTGTTAAGGTGTTAACTAGCAGATGAGGTGAGATCTGTAAATGAATATTTGAATCGATTGGATATTTTTCTGTTTACTGAAATGACCTATCAAAATGAGAAATGGGTATGGTCAGGGTGTTCTTCCATTTCTTCAAACCATTGTTCGGGAGAAAAATCTAATTTTATGCGACCACTTTGAACGGCCTTGGCAATTTCCCAAAAAGAAATAACAGATATTCCGGTGGCACATATGAATCTTCAGCTCTTTAATGGGAAACGCGTCACCTGTCCTCAGGAGCCCTACTTTATAAGAGGATTGAAAACTGTCAATCCTTTTGCCCGATTAAAATCACGATCGGCTGACCAAAGAGTTTTGACATTGTTTTGCAAACAAATGGCAACAACCCGAGCATCGTGGATTTGTGGTCCCACCATCTTCGTTGCTGTCAGTTGTTCTTTTAAATGATCCCAATACCCTTCAAATTCACCAATCACGTGAAGCGACGGACACTCGATCCAACAGTCCACCTGAATCAAGGCATCTTTGAGAGGGGTAGGAGAAGAATAGATTTTGGGATGTGTGACAATGGCAAGAAATTCGTGAAGACATGGCCAGGGAATAGCCCAGGGAGAACCACTTTCTGAAAGCTCCGTCAGCTGACGATCAGCTTCCGAATGAAAGACAGAATCCTCCCGGTGGGTATAAACTAAAATGTTTGTATCAACAGCAATCAATTACCACGCCCCGTATAAGCTTGATCCCGAATGCGACTCCAGTTCCCCTCCGTTAAGCCAGCTACCAGCCCTTTCCCCTTAAAACCATGCTTGCGAAGCCGAAAAGCTGCCTTCTTCTGAGCTTTGCTTTTTAGAAGTGTGCGGAGAGCAGACTCCAAGACATCCTTAAAAGTCGTCCCCTTTTCCCCTGCATAACGCTTCACTTCCTTAAAAAGCCCTTCTGAAATCTCGACCGTTGTTTTCATATGGGTTCCCATACTCCTATGCCCATAAATATATATCTTTTAAGATTTTAGTCAATTTAAACCTTCTCAAGATTAATTCGCTCGCGCTGGTTTGCACGTCGTCGGGAATCATGACGGCAAAGACTGCCCCCTGGAGTCATCAGATCCCCAAGGGGCAGTAAGCTGTCGACCTTTTCTCAGAGGTGCTTTTAATCACGGTCTTTCAGCACGCGCAAAAATTGACGGTACCGCCGGCAAACCAAGGTCACCTGCGGCAAAACAGTCTTCAGACATTTGCCGCGACGGCCGCCTATGAATCTTTCTCTGTCTCGTCGCCAAGGATCCGAATTCTGATCCTCGTTTCCTCAAGGACAACAATACAACCCTGATTTAAGGATGGTTCAAGCTGGGGCAGATTAGCAAGAAGGAGGGCCAATTGTTTTTCAGGGCGACGTTGGGAGGACCGGCGAAAGAGGATAACCGAGGGCTCCGTTGCTTCTCTTTTGGCAAGGATGGCCCCAAAATCAGTGTCAGATGAGACTAAGACCCGCCCTTCCAGAAGGGCTCGCTCAAAAATGGGTTCATCATCGGCCGTTCCAAGCCCATAGTCCAGGACGTGGACGGCATCATGTCCAGCTTTCTTTAAGCCGTCGACCAAGACAGGTGATAAGGCATTGTCGATCAGGAATTTCACGAGGCTAGAACGATGGGAATTTCGCGCTCCCGAACCGCCTCGGAGGCGAACTTGAGTGCTTCCTGAATGTCTTCAGGAGCAAGGTCGGGGTAGTGCTTCAAAATCTCCGCCTGGGTCATTCCATCGGCGACCATACCTACGACTGTCGCCACAGGAATGCGAAGGTCACGGATGCAGGGAACCCCCCCCATCTTGCCTGGATTGACAGTGATTCTCCGAAATCTCATACAAAACCTCCGCTCCCCGAAGTATAACACACCGTGCTGGATTTCCACAGCTATCTTTTTTACCCCCACCTGCACATCAGCCGTGCGTCAGGGTATGGAGAAACGTAAACCCGCCCTGGTTGGACTACTGGCGGTCACCGTTCTGCTCTGTGTGTGCGTACTCTGACAGGTCCCCCAAGAGGAATAAGCATAGGTGCAGGCTGGTGGTGACGGTGGCACTGGAGAATCAGGAGTTGGAGAAGGAGCCACATAGGTGCATGCTTGAGACAGATCGGGTGTCCCCGTGCAACCCTCCGGGCTACTTGCCGTAACTATCCGAGTCCGTGTGTCGTCGCTCTGGCAATCTCCCCATCCAGAATAGTTGTAAACGCAACCCATTGGCGGAGAGGGGGAGGTAGAAGGAAAAGACGGAGGCGGAGTCGATGTCGCGGTTGTTGAGTCTTGACCTTGGACACTTGTAGAATTCCCAGGAGTTACACTTTGAGAAGAAGGGGAAGAATCGTTTTGTAATGATAAAAGATATGGGCAGTGCCCTCATGACGGATCTAGACTTTTTCAAAACTAATTCGGGGATCAACGACCACGTATAGAATATCACTGATCAAAAGGCTGATCAGCGTCAACACGGCCTCAATCGCGGCAATCGCCATCACGGTCGGGTAATCGCGTGAGAGGACGGCCTCGAAGCCCAGTCGGCCCATGCCGGGGACAGAAAAAATTTGTTCGACAATCACACTGCCACCAATCAGTCCGGGAAGGAGCGTACCCATCAGCGTGACGAGGGGAATCAGGGCGTTTCTTAAGGCATGCTTGAAGATCACCATCCGTTCCGGAAGTCCTTTGGCGCGGGCGGTGCGGATATAGTCTTGTCGGATCACCTCTAACAATTGTGCCCTCGAGAAGCGCGAGAGAAAGGCAAGACCCCCATAAGTCAGGACCGTGACGGGAAGGACGAGATGCCAGAGGAGGTTTCCCGCTTTTCCAAAAAAAGAAAGTTTTTCAAATCCGTCGGAGACCAAGCCCACAACAGGGAAGAGGTTGGCGTACTCCCCGCCAGCCAAAAACATAATGAGAATCATCGCCACCCAAAAAGACGGAAGAGAGTACAAAATAAACAGAACGAGAGTGATAAATTTATCAAGACGACTCTGTGGAGAAAGGGCCGAAAAAACTCCCAAAGGGACGGAGATCAAATAAATGAGGAAGATGGAAATAAAATTTAAAAGAAGGGTCACCGGCAGGGCTTCCCTGACCTTTGTCATGACCGGACGGTGATCCTTGTAGGATTCTCCAAAATCGAGCGTGGTCAGTCTCTTCAACCACAAAAAATATTGAATATGAAAGGGTTTGTCGAGACCGTAGAGTTTTTTCGTTTGTTCAATCACCTCTTTTGAGACGGTTTCCGTTCGAATCCCCTCTCCTCCCAGTTGCTGCAGTTTGAGCGAGACGGGATTGCCCGGCGCCAATTGGATGATAAAAAAAGTTATCAAAGTGATTCCCAAAAAGGTGGGAATAAGAAGTAAAAACCTTTTGACCAGATAAGTCATCATGGGGCAATCAGCTCCTCTACCGTCCACTCAACCGGATCCATACCGCCGGGATAAATGTTTACATGGCCAAAACGCCGGTGAAGGGCCACCAGGTACGGGCTACTATAAAGGAAGGTGTAGGGTTGTTCCCTATCAATAATCACATGAAGTCCGCGATAAAGGGCAGCCCTCTTACGGCGGTCGAATTCCCCTCTTCCCTCGACAATCAGATGATCCGCCTCCGGATTTGAAAAACCCACAAAGTTAGATCCCTTAACGACTTGCGAGGAATGCCAAACCTGGTAAGGATCCTGCTCGACCCCAAACACCCATCCCAAGCTAACAGCGTCAAAACGACGACTGTCCAGATTTTTGACAAAGAGGGCCCATTCGAGCTGACGAATCTGCATATCGATCCCGGCCTTTTTTAAGTCTTCCTTGAGAATGCTTGCCAGTCGTTCCGCAAAGCGCCGCCCCGAGGCAATCAAAAATTCAAAACGAAAAGGCACCCCGTCCTTATCCAAAATTCCATCGCCGTCATGGTCTTCCCAACCGGCCTCTTTGAGTAGGCGACGCGCGCCCTCCACATCGTAGGGGATCGGCTTCACATCCGGATTGTAATCGGGAGACTGGTTGTAAAAAGGCCCCGTCACAATCTGACCCAGGCCAAAATTAAGTTTTTTGAGAATCTCTTCGCGATTGACCAGCATCGTCATCGCGCGCCTCACCCTTCTATCCGAAAAATAAGGCCGCCGCATATTCCAAGCGATAAAACTGTAGCCCGGTGTGTAGAACTGATATTTTTTGAAGTGATCATTAAATTTTTTGGAATTGGTCTGACGCACCCACTGAATCGGCCTCAATCCCGCAAAATCAAGCCCACCCTTTTTGAGAATCTGCAAGGCCACCGTATCTTCGGAGATGATCTCGAAGTTTATTTTTTTAATGCGGGGCATCCGGTTGATCGATCGGCCCCAGTAGTCTTCGTTTCTCTCAATCATTATTCTTTTGCCCGTCTCCCAGCTCCCAAAACGATAAGGCCCCGTGCCTATCGGTTTTCGGTTCTGGGAATGGCTGTTAAACTCTTCCCCGTTATCGAAGAGATGCTTGGGAATAATAGGAATCGTGCCGCAAAATTCGAGCGCCAAAAAATAGGGCCTCTTGTAAGTAAAACGAGCCGTGCGGTCATCGATCTTTTCTATCTTTTCAATTTCCTGATAATAAACTCTCAAGTGGGGGGCATCCACCTTGGAATCCATAATGCGGTGATAAGAGTAAAGGATATCCTCCACCGTGAGCGGGACGCCATCGTGCCAGCGGATGCCCTCGCGAAGATGAAAGGTAAACTGTCTTCGATCGGAGGAAATCTCCCAATGATCGGCCATCTTGGGTTTCCACTCCAAGGTCTTGTTGTCGCGTTCAATCAGGCTGTCGTAAATAAATCCGTCAATCCGCGAGGCGTAGGCGTCTGTGGCCGTAATGGGATTCAGGGTGTCCGGTTCCGCACCCAGGTGCCAGACAAGTGTCTCCGGATCTTTGGGCGTTTGAGACTGACAGGCGGAGAGACCGGCAAGGCCCGCCGTCAGCAGCAAAGCCCTGATCATCCAACATCTACTCCTCTTGAAGGCGAGTGGCATCATCCGGTATTTTTAGTTTAAAAAGTGAGGGGTTTAGTTCCGGATTTATCTCAGCTTCCTCAAGCCGGACTTCAAGATGACGGCCGGGACTCCAGAAACGGGCCTTCAGGAGAGAAGGAAGAGAATCCTTATACCCTTCATAATTCACCCGATAGGCCTTTGATCCTCCGACATCGAAGGCCGTCACCTGAGCGGGCAAATAGGTTCCTTCTCTTTCTATAACGACCAGTTCCTGATGATCACTTTTTAAAATAAACTCCTTCCTGTTTTTTTGTCCCTTCAACATATAACTTGCCTCTTCTTCTAAGGGAACAACTCCGGAGAGGAGATCAATGGCTTCCTCGGCACCCAGATAAACTGAGAGATAGTGGCCAAGCTCGTCAGCACTCGCAACGCTTTCTGCATAATAGTTCATCGGAGGCCAATAGATGAGAAGGTTTCCTCGTGAGATCAAAATCTGGTAATTCAAAAGCCCAAACTCGCTCAACCCGTCGATGCGTAAAGAATAAGGTCTCTTGATGAGAATCGCCGCGGTTCCTTTGGAGCCAAAAATCTTTGATCCATACCGGATGGTGGCAAGAACGCGCAGAGACCTTGTCGAGGCGTTACGGGATGCAAGCTGGGAAATAATTTCATGACGTAATTCCCCATACCCTTCTTCTTTCGGATTTCTTTTAGACACCTTCGGTAGTGTTGCACAACCATTCGCCGCCAGGCAAAAACACCCCAAAAAAAGAAGTTGTTTAGTGATACTAACAAGTCGGCAGTTTATCTGACAGCCCGAGAAGGCTTTCCCTACCGATGGTTGTACTAGAGAGTCGCATCGTGTCAGTTTAATTGGCAACTCGTCAGTAAGTGTCTTCAATTTTTTTCTTTAACCTTTCTATCTCTTCGGGTTTTGCCGGCGTTTCTCTCTTTTTGAGATTGGCAGTGGCCTCCTGAAAATATTTTCGTGCGAGAGATTTATTATTTTTCTTCAAATAAATATCACCCATATGTTCCCCAATCGTTGGCTCTCCGGGAACCGCCTTGTAGGCCCTGCCCACCAACTCCTCGGCACGCTCCAGATCGCCCTTCTTAAAATAGACCCAACCCAGGCTATCCGTGATAAAACCATCATCGGGTTTTAAAGTGAGTGCCTTCCGAACCAGACCCTCCGCCTCCTCCAGATGGAGACCACGATCCGCATAGGAATACCCGATATAGTTCAGGGCACCTGCATTTTGAGGATTGATCTTGAGCACCGATCTCATGGCGGTGATCCCCTCTTCAAATCGTCCCGCCATATCATAGACAACACCCAGCGTATAATAGAGAATTTCCTTGTCCCTGCTTTTCGAAATACCCTTCTTTAAAATTTCAATAGCCTGAGGATAATTTTGATGGTCTCTATAAATTTCGGAGAGATATTCATAAAAAGCCCCTGTGTCAGGCCGGTTGTAAATGCCTGTTTCGAGGATCTTGACGGCTTCATCGTCTTTTCTGGCCCTCCGATTCAAGAACGCCCTGTGCAACTGGGAATCTTTGTAGAAATCTGACTTTGCATTGACCTTTTCAAACTCGGTCAGGGCCTCCGGATCGCGTTTTAGATTTTCAAAAATAACACCCATATAGTAGATCACCCGGTCCTGATTAACGTGAAGCGCCAGCAACTCTTTAAACTTGTCGATCGCCCTGTCGTACTCCTTATGCTCGTAATAGATGAGGGCTATCTTTACCTTTAACGTCATATCGTCCGGCGCCAGGGCCTCCATCTGTTTCAAGACCTCCAGGACCTTCCTGTCTTCTTTACGGCTGATATAGATATCGGTCAGGGCCATCAGGGCCTTCATGTTATCCGGTTCCATCTTCAAGATCCGCTGATAGTCCTCAATCGCCGCTGAAGAACTTTTGATAAAATTTTGATGCAGATTGGCTTCATAGAAGAGAGGAACGACATCATCCGGCGACAACTTCTCCCAGGATCGCACTTGGGAGGCAGCCGACCGATAATCCTTCTGTGCAACATAGGCCTCAATCAAAAGAGCGTTGGCTTCTTCGTTGGTGGGGATTTCTGCCAATGCCTTTCGATAGGTGCGGATAGCCTCCTCCCATTTTTCCTGACTTTGGTAGAGCTTCCCCAGAAGGATGAGGCTGGGGGCGTGATGGGGGGAAAGAAGAAGGGCCTTCTGGATATCGGCCTCGGCCTTCTTGATCTCTCCGACGGAAGCATGGAGAGAGGCGCGCTTGTAGAGAAGATAAGACTGGTTGGGATCCCTTTCGATCGCCTTGTTCAAATTGCCGAGGGCCGAGGGCAGGTCACTCCTGCGCGTGTCGAGTTCCGAAAGGAGAAAGTAGTACGTTGATTCTTTATCCCCCTTTTCGGGTGAAACCATCGCACGTATCCGGGCACACCCTAAAAAAGAAAAGACCAGGACACAGATAAAAATTTTTATTTTTTTGGAGGACCCCATAAATAAAGAAAAAACTCCTGATTTCCCTTGGCCCCTTCGATGGGCGACTTGCGCTCTCCCTTGACTCTATAACCCAGACGCTTTGCTTCATTTGAAATTTTCATGACGGCTTTTTCTCTCAAGGCCTCGGAACGAACAACACCCGTCTTCACCTCCGCCGGACTCAATTCAAACTGAGGCTTCACCAAGGCCACCACCTCAGCATCCGGTTTTAAAAAGTTCAAGAGTTTTGGAAGAATTTTTTCAAGAGAAATAAAAGACACGTCAATGACGGTGAGGGCGATTTTTTCAGGCACCTTGTCTGTCGACAGATATCGAAAATTAGTCCTCTCCAGAATCACGACCCGCGAGTCTTGCCGGATCTTCCAGTGAACCTGTCCATAACCCACATCAACCGCATAGACTTTCTTCACCTCTCTCTGAAGAAGGCAATCCGTAAAACCACCGGTCGACACACCGATATCCAGACAAATTTTGTCTTTTGCCTCGACCTTAAACTCCTCCAGGGCATGATCCAGCTTGATGCCCCCGCGACCGACATATTGGAGGGCCTCCTCGATCTTGAGCTCCTCCCCTTCATCGATCAACTGCCCCGCCTTTTCGACCCGGCCCTTTGAGAAAAAAACCTTGCCGGCGAGGATCAAAGATTGGGCCTGATGCCGTGAGGGGACGAGACCTTTTTTAACAAGAAGTTGATCGGCACGAATCTTCATGGTGATAGACTTGTAGACTATTTTATTATAATCCGTTTGTCTATTCACGAGTTTGGTGAGTTCAAAAGGACATCCTATGCGCGCGGCCGTCTTTCAAAAAGAAGGTCATCTCTGTGTCGAGGAGAGAGATCTGCCCAAAATCGGAAAGGGAGAAATCCTCCTTCAAATCAAGGCCTGCGGGCTTTGCGGGACGGATATTCTCAAGGTTCAGAAGAGGAGCGTACCCTCAGGAACCGTTCTGGGGCACGAAGTTGCCGGCATCGTTGCAGAAACGGGAGCCGGTGTCACAAAATTTCAAAAAGGCGACCGTGTCGTGGTGGCCCACCATGTCCCTTGTGGCAACTGTCACTTTTGTCGCCATGAAAATTTTTCGATGTGTGCCCAGTTTCGTAAAACCAATCTTGATCCGGGAGGATTTGCCGAGTTTGTCAGGATTCCCGGAGAGCACGTCGAACACACAGCCTTTAAAATTCCAGGTCCTTTGAGTTTTGAGGAAGCCAGCTTTACCGAACCAATCGCCTGCTGCCTGCGCGCCATTCACCGCAGTCGGCTGCTTGCCGGTGATACCGTTCTGGTGATTGGCCTCGGCTCGATTGGATTACTCCTCGTCCAACTCCTCAAAAAGAGGGAGATACGGGTGTTTGCCACCGATCTTGTGGAAGAAAGAATCAGACTGGCTGAAGATTATGGTGCGGTTCGATTTCATCCCGATCTTCTAAAAACCTTGCCCATTCAAGGAGTGGATATGATTCTCTTCACAGCAGGAAGTACCTCTCTCCTCAAAAAAAGCCTTTCGTGGATACGCGACGGTGGCAAGCTGCATCTCTTCTCAAGCCTTGCCGAGGGAGAAGAGATTTTCGACATCAATGAGATCTACCATCGCGAGCTGGAATTGTTTTCAACGTATTCTTCATCCCCCAAAGAATTAAAAGAGGCTTTAGATCTCCTCGCCTCAGGAAGTATTCGAGTCAAAAACCTGATCACCACACGGCCCAAATTAGAGGAGATCCCGGAGGCGATTCAGCAGACTTTGGATAAGGAGATCCTGAAGGCGGTTGTTGTGCCTTCCAAAGACGGAGTTAACCCAAACGCAGACGGAGGTCCTCCCCCTCCACCACTCGATAATGATTAAAAAACCCTCCATCGATTCTCTTTAATTTACCTTATTCAGTAAAAGAGACGTGCAAAAGCACCGTTCCTGATGATTTTGGATGTGAATAAAGGACTATGTGACCCACAGATGAAGATGAATACATCTATTAAAGACACTTCCACACTCTATGAGGCAGGCTCATACTTGATTTTAAACACGATTTATTGACCCAAACTTCTCCCGATACCTAACCTTCCAGCGTTGTCTTTGTTCTTGCCGGATTCTCAAGAGTTTCTCTGTCTTCTTCCTGACCCAATCCGGATTTCCAATGAAGGGAACTGAAGAATAAGGCCTTGTCTCCTTCCAATCATTCTTTAAAATGTCTTCCACAAGCCTTTGATAAGCCTTTTGCCTTTCCTCTTCTGTCTTCCCCAATCCCAAATACCAGGGAGCTGCCCTAATTAAACGATCTTCAGCTCCCTGGGCATAATAAGCATAGGAAGAAAAGAGATTATTCCGGGGATGAGAGACTTTGCCTGCTCTTTTGGGATTCAGATCGATATAAAGCATCACATTTAAAAGATATTCATCCGTTTGGATCCGGGGTGATTTGAAACGATCCATCACTACCTGTCCTCTTCGTCTCTTCTCTTTATTATAAATACGGGCAAAAGAAGAGTTAACCACACGAAAAAAATCAGAAAATAAGGATAAAGAACCAAATCTTCCTGAGAGATGGATATGATTATCCATAAGACAATAGGAATAGAACTCAATCCCATAGCGATCTTTATATTTTAAGAGAAGGTTATAATAGATCTGTTTTGCCCAGGAAGACTCCAAGAGCCAATCCTGGTTATGGCATTGCCAGGTGACATGAAAGGTAGAGTTATCTTCCAATAGGGCCTGTCGGGGAAGGGAGGGCATTGCAACCCTATTAAGGCAAGAAGGATGCCAAGGATTTGGATAGGAGAATTAGGAGAATAAAGGGAAAAAAGAGAATCAAAAAGGTAAATGGAGTCTCAAAAATGGACTCAACTGTCCTTTATTTGGACCTTCGTCTTGGGTTGAATCCCATTGACAAGGAGCGGTCTTGGTCTTACCTCCATGACCATGAAAATGAAGGCGGCTCTCTGGTATGGGCCGGGAGATATCCGGATTGAAGAAGTGAGTCTCCCCTCACCTGGCCCAGGCGAGGTCCTGGTCAAGATCGAAGCGGCATTGACCTGCGGCACCGACTTCAAGACGTTTCGGCGTGGGCATGCGATGCTCATCAAAAAAACACCTTCCGCTTTTGGCCATGAGATGGCCGGAGTGATCGCCTCTACCGGCAAGGGTGTTTCTTCTTTCAAGGAAGGTGACCGCGTGGTCGCAGCCAACTCCGCCCCCTGTGACCGGTGTTTTTTTTGCCAAAAGAATCAGAAAAATCTCTGTGATAATCTTGAATTTTTGAACGGGGCCTTTGCAGAATATCTCCTTGTCCCCGCGCGCATCGCTGAAAAAAATCTCTACCATCTGCCTCCGACCCTCTCCTTCCGCGATGCAGCCGCCACCGAACCTCTGGCGTCGATTGTGCGGTGCGCGGATCAGCTCAACGTAAAACCGGGGGAGAAGGTGTGCGTCATCGGCTCCGGATCCACAGGTCTTCTCTGGGTGCAAATGGCCAAACAGTTGGGAGCCCAGGTCCTTTGTGTGGCCCGTAATTTACAAAAACTGGAAACGGCCAAAAAGGTCGGCGCTGACTATATCCTTTCAACACTCCAGACAAAAAACGTGGCAAAAAATTTAAAGGAGGAAGTTTGGGACCTCACCCACAAAGGTTATGGCCCTGATGTCGTGATCGAGGCCGCGGGACAACCAGAAACGTGGGAGCTTGCCACTCAACTTGTGCGCAAAGGTGGTCGCGTTTCTTTTTATGGAGGATGCAAGCAAGGAACGACCGTAACCCTCGATACTCACAAATTACATTACGAAGAACTCACCTTAAGCGGCATCTTTCATCACACACCGGCATATTTCAAAAAAGCCCTGGATTTGATCGCACAAAGCCGGATCCAGATAGCCCCCCTGATCGCCGGAGAAAAAAAACTTGCGGACATCCATCAGATTTTTCAAAAAGGGGTTGCTGAAACGCCGCTGAAATTTGCGGTCATTCCCTAATTTTTCCTAAAAATAATATAGGCGGCCATCTGACGAAGAGGTTCTGCCTTTTCGTCAAAAGAGGCCAGGGCCGTGAGGGCTCGATCGGCGCATTCGCGGGCGAGTTGTTTTGACTTCTCCAGTCCCAGGAGTGAAGGGTAGGTGGCTTTTTCTTTTTTGGCATCACTCCCTGCGGTCTTTCCCAACTCCGCTGTCCCTCCTTCCACATCCAGGATGTCATCGGCAATCTGAAAGGCCAGCCCGACCGCCTCCCCATAAGTCCTGATGGCCTGAAACTTTTCCGAAGCGGCTTCGGCCAATTTGGCCCCCGAATTTACCGACACCTCAATCAAACAACCCGTCTTGTGACGATGCAGTTTTTCAAGCTCGGCAGCCGTAATCTTTCGCCCTTCCGAATCAAGATCCAGCGCCTGGCCACCCGCCATCCCCCGCCCCCCCGAAGCCCGGGCGATATCATGAATAATTTGAATCAAAATAGGACTGGGGACACCCCGACTCGCTGCAATGACTTCAAAGGCCTCGGTGAGGAGAGAATCCCCCGCAAGAATC
>JGI1358J11329_10003306_pt1 | contig 12075 bp, 9 predicted proteins | sample Subgroupgradi54m_FD_11329 | JGI IMG/M metagenome (IMG submission 11329)
CAACTTTTTCGCCTATCTTTTCATAATCCTTGGTGCTGAATTGGAAGCCGCGGCCTTCAAATCTGCAGGCCGCATACAGTAAAGCCTTTTCGTGGATTGGAGTGTTTTTCATTTTGCCCAAAGCCTTTACCAGAATATCCAGCAGTTCAGTTTTAGTAGATGCCAGGATTTCTCCGGCATTAGGATAATCTGATGAAATAATATGCTCGATTGAGACGTCCTCCACCATGTTCAAGGCAGACTTAACTAGCTCCTGGTTGTTTTTGGGAAGATCGGTATCAGATGTGTAATGGATATGGGCAATTTCATGGAGTAGTAGTCCCAGGATATGGTCTTCAGAAAGATTGTAGATATCCTCCTTCTTGTAAAACACCCTGCGGTCTTTGATATTGGCCGCCCAGCTTTGGCCTTCGATAACTTGGATTTTATGCTCCTTGGATAGAATGTCGGCGATTTTCGTAAATTCAAGAGATTTCATAAAGGTTTTGAATTATCTTTGCGGAGTCCTCAAGGTCCTGGTGGTGAACCATGACGGCCTGTTTGCCTTTGTTGGGACCTGCAATGAATTTTATGGCACTGGCGACCTTGACTCCGGAGCTTTGAAGCTCCACTTTTGACGCACCAGCTGATTCATCTTCGAAATAGAGGGCATCAATGACGAATTCATCTCCCTTGATTCCATCCTCTCTGGTACTGCTGGCGATAACGGCCCCTAGATCAGACTGCATCAGTTTTTCAAATTGCACTGGGTCATCAGTAACTCCGAAATAGGCATTATGTGTGTCTACATCAAGAATGTAAGTGCTTGAGATGGTAAGCTCGCTGATATCTGTAATCGGTTTTCTGGTGGCAGCACCTTTCTTCTTGGAGCTTGGCAAATGGAGTTTGGCGATAGCCCGCAATGCCTTGTTATCGGTTGCATCCAATTTGTTGGTAAACGCCAGAGACAATGCATCCATTGGTTCCATATTTTCAGCTAGCGCCAATGTATTAAGAATATCTCTGGTATTAATGGCATAATCCGCATTTCCCATTTCTTTGGCTTTCCTGGTTTCATTGGCTAATCCCACAAGCTTGATTGCCATTTCAGATGTGGCAACCGTATTGCCAAGCCGGTGCTCAATGATTTCCAGCTCCTTGTCTGTTGGAGGGAAATCAGCAGATATGCAGATGGCAAATCTTGATAGCAAAGCTTTATTCATTTCTTTCGTTCCTGCATATTCTGGGGGATTGCAGGTAGCGAACAATCTGAAGTTTGGATGTTTGTGAACTATTTCCTTATCGTCCTTTTCTTGGAGGACTAAATAGCCGTCATCATCAAGCACGCTCTGTAAAACAAAAAGAACTTCGGGCAACGCAGCGTTGATTTCGTCCAAGACAATCCATTCTCCTCTCCGCATGGCTTCCGTTAGCACTCCGTCAACCCAGTACGTTCCTTTGTCGTTAATGAGCAGTCTACCGATTAATTCATCGGCGGTTGTTCCTCCGTTGAGGTTGACCCGGCGGAGTCCATTTCCTGTCTGGTTTGCCAGATACCTGATGGCCGATGTTTTTCCAGTTCCGGATTCTCCCATGAGTAAAACAGGCAGATTATCCCGTATGGCGATTGCCATCGTTTTCATAATGTCTCCATGATCTATGAAATGTCCGGCTTTTTGCGGGACATAGGGACTTGCGCCGTCATTGGTTGGTATTTCGATTTTCCCGTATTTGATTGTTGCTGTTTCTTTAGACATTTTATGTTATTGGTATTAATTTTATTTCTACTTCGACTCCATCCCACAAAGCTGTGCAGTCTTCAATGGAATGAAAATATCTTTTTTGCCAATCGGCTCCGGCCAGCTTGGCGATTTCAGCATTGGCCAGTTCTTCAGCTTTGGCAATCGTCTTTTCGTAACTGTAGCCCTCACTGTACTCATCAGCTACCTCTCCGATTTGGCTGTTGGCTATGGAAACCGTAATATTTAGTTGGCCATTAACGGTTTCTTCGTAGTGAGTCCTGCGGCTTCCTTCAAAAAGCGAACCTTGTTTTCCGTAGCTGCTGTAGCCGTAATCTTCGGGAATTTCAAGTTCTTCTTTGGTGAGTGCCGCTTCTCTGATTCCTTTCATAATTTTGTTGGTTAATTTAATGTTATTTCTTTGCCCAGACCACTGGCTATCCGCAAAAGACAGGAAAATGATATCCAGCCATTGCGTTCGGCTCTAGTGATTGTGCCTTGGCTGAGGTTGCATCTGGCCGCCAGCTGGCGCTGAGTCAGACCTTGAGAGAGGCGTTCGCTCTTGATCGACGATTGGAGCTTGTCCTTATTAATTGTTATCTGGCTTCGTTGGGGTTGCTGAACAGTCTGCAGATTTTGTTCAGCAATGGCCTGGATGGCTGCCAGCAACTGACCTTTTTTTGAGGAGGCCTGCGGCGGCTGGCCACGATTGAGCGCCTGCATAGCTTGTTTTAAGTTATTAGACATAATGATTGCTGTTTTCATGATTTAATAGTTTTCAGCCAGTGTGATATTTTCCGCACGTCACGGAAAATATGGTTCCTGGGTTTGCCGCATTCTTCGAAATGCTTTCGCTCGCTGGCGATGGAATATTCGGTCAGCGTAGCGATAGCCTTCAGGACTTTTTTGGGAATTTTCATACCAGTGTTTGGTCTATCTTCTCAAGCAGCGGCTTTACGTCCGCAATTGGAGCTAAGCCGATTTTAAGGTTTAAGATAAATTCATCAATTTCTTTCTTCAATCCTTCCACTTCCGGGAATTTATTCTCTGCGACCTCAAAGAATTCTTCCTTGGTAGCTTCATCCATATCCTCGGGCAATTCATTAAAATATCCGCCACCGTAATTATCGTGCAGGAATTTGGCGGTGATATTGTTGCCGCTTTCTTGTTCAATCTGTCTGGCAACACTTTCCGCTTCCTTACGTAAAGCGATGGCTTTGGAATGGATTTCTGCAATTTCTGATTGATATTTAGTTTTGGTCTGGCTGAGCAGCTTTTCCTTGAACTGCTCGGTTCTGGCTTCCAGTTTCTTTTCCAGGATTGACTGGATGAGATTCACATCTCTGGCTAGCGGAAGCTTCACCCGTTTTTGCGGTTTTGGATTGATAATGGCCTCCAGATTTTTATTATCCTCGAGCGTTCTTTTGGCTTCTTGCAAATTGTTCATAAGTTTTGGTTATTTAATATTTCCCAACGAAAAAAGCCGTATTCTTTTGGAAATACGGCTTTAGGCGCAGATTCTTTTACGGTATCTGCAAAACGCTTGATTTGCATGAAGCAAATTAGTCGGCACTAGCCAACTTCTGTGATTGGATTAATTGATCCGCGGTTTCTACGGGAAGAAGAATGGAAACATTGAAGTCTGCGTCCATCTTTCCGTCTCTTTTTAAGTTTGTATTGAGAAAAAGAGTCGCACCGGCCTGCAAAGTGATATCCGCGGGGAGATTGCGGGAAATGCGGATAGCACCAGGCCTGTTTCCATCCACGCTATGTAGCCACAATTTTCCTACGATGAAATTTTTAAGCCCTTGCGCAAGACTTGATGCGACAATAGGCATGTTTGTATTTTGCATATTAGTTTTGTTATTTTAGTTTTTACTTCTTGATTTATTGAAGGCCGTCGACCGTGCCGTTAAATAAATTCAAAATTCCAGTGGTAAAAACCAAAATATGGGATAGATGGTCCAAATAGCAGGATAAACAACGGATGGTATCGGGGGGGTGATTCGGAAAAGACTAGGGAAATCGAGAGGAGGTAAGGGAGGGACTCCGAGCCGGACGGCGGTTCACTTTTTCAAAATGGGTCCCCTTTTGAACCGATTACCGTTTTATGGAAAAAATTTTCCGCGAAATTTTTCAGATGAGGCATCTGGACTTTTTGAAACTTCATGTCCTAGGAGGTGTGAATAAACATGTTGTTATCTGAAATTTTGGGCTTGACACAGACCCTATTTTTTATTTCACAGCACTTTTATTTTGAAAATAGGCTTAAACGAAACGGAGGTCGGTTCAAAAAACCATCTTTTTGCGCTAAAAATTATTGAATTTACCTAGGGAAAACGGTATTTGCCATATGTTAATGTAATAAGCAGAGATAAATAATTTTACTGACTTTGTTTTTAGTTAAGATTCTTGGTGAAGGGGTTTGCGCCTCCCGCCCAGAGTCTTAACTAGAAACAGGAGGCGCAACATGGAAACAACACAGCCCGAAAAGGGTAGTAAACTAATCGTGTGCTTACACGATAAGAAAGATAAAAAGAAACTTCCAAAGACACTTGAAAATCCTCCTTTAGAGGAACTACGTCGCCTGAATAAAGAAGGTTACGGTATTTTTGAAACCGCAAATTCATTTTTTGCAACCCAGCAACAACTGGCGGAGCTTCAACAAAAAGAAGATCTCGAAGGAAAAAAAGGTAAGGTCACAAAACGCCGCAAAGTGTTTCTTACAAAATTAAATAGAGTTTTTGGAGATCTTGATGTTTGTAAGGAAGCAGACCATATGGACGAGAAGGAACGTGAGATGCGCAAACGAAAACTTAAAGAAGCCATAGACGCTCATTGTCCAGCCTCAAGTTACATAATAACCAAGAATGGGATACAGCCGGATTTTACTATTAACGAGGAAAATATCGATGAGGAAACCCTGCAAAAGTATCTCAATATTGAAAACGGCATTATCGAATGGTCTAAGAAAAATGGTGCGTTAGGCGATCCAGTTAAGGACGTGACACGAGTTTTGCGGATACCCGGCTATTATCATGTTAAATCTGACCCATATTTGGTGACCGAAGAACCGGGCAATGGTCACGTCTACACACTTGATGAGCTTAAGCCATATTTCTGGCATGAAAAAAAAGACAATAAACCAGAATTAGAAACAACTACACCACAAACATCGACTTTTAGCTGGGTGGATCAACTGGATATAAGGCAAGTGGCGATCGATGTATGGCAAGAGTTAGGGCATAGCGTTTCGATAAATGACAATAATCAGCTTTTCTGTGCTGGCGGTAATTGTGGATGTCCATCCAATCAGCCATGGGCTACTTTTGTAAATCGGGACGGGAAGAACTTCATTTCAAATGGCGGCAGTTCGGATCACCCGGCGCAAGGTAATGCCATAACGTATATCGCCGAAACTCTTAAAATTAGTAATCCTGAAGCGTATAAATGGTTGACTGAAAAATATCAATCCAATCCCGCATCATCTGTTCTGGGCGAAGATTCAATTTTCAAGGAAGAATACATTAAGAATACAATGCAGGGTGGGTACAAATTGGCTAAGCACCTTGCCGAAAAACACCATGTTATAACATTTGGCGAAAAGAAGAGAGAAATTTATATTTATGAAGATGGTATTTATATCCCCGGCGAAAGTTTATTGCGCGGCGAAATCCAAAGACTGCTTGAAGAGTTGGCCAGCAAGAATGCCAAAAATGAAATAATTGAAAAAGTCATCGATTTAACCGGTGCAAAAAGAGATTTAACAGCAAGGAATCCCGAATTAATCAATCTGCAAAATGGTGTTTTTGACATCATCACTGGTGAGCTACTACCTCATGACCCAAAATACCGATTTTTTTCTAAAAATCCCGTTGACTATATCCCAGATGCAAAATGTCCGCAAGTTGATAAATTTTTTAAAGAAATACTTAGCGAAAAAGATATACCGGTTATGGAGGAGTGGTTCGGTTATTGTCTGTACCGGAGCTATTTTATTAAGAAGGCTACGATTGCGGTTGGCGACAAAGATACCGGCAAGAGTACAGTACTTAAATTACTAGACAGATTGATTGGCAGAAACAATATTTCCGGTGTTAGTTTGCAGCGTCTAACTGGAGATAAATTTTCTGCTGCCTCTCTCTACAATAAGCAGGTGAATATTTACGACGATCTTTCCGTTAAAGATATTAATGATAATGGTGCGTTCAAAATTGCTACGGGCGGAGGCATTATTACCGGGGAGCTCAAATTCCGCGATCAGTTTCAATTCATAAATCATGCAAAATTAATTTTTGCCTGTAACCAGATTCCGAGCGTCAAAGACACGGAGGATGACGCATATTTCAGTAGATGGATCGTGCTGGAATTTAATAAGAAAATTTTAAAGCTGGATAAATTTCTATTTGATAAAATCACGACTTCTGAAGAATTATCAGGAATGCTCAATACTGCATTACGTGGACTAAAACGGTTATTGGAACGGCAGGAGTTTAGCTACAATTTAGATTCAGATGAAATTAAAGTCCAGATGCTACGCTCCGGGTCGTCGATTGCCAAATTTGCTTATGATTGTCTCCGCCAGGCAGATCCAGGTTCCTGGGTAAGCAAGGAGGTAATGTATGAACAATACGGCAGATATGCACGAAAAGCGGAACTGCCAATTGAAACTATGAGCAAATTTGGGCACCGACTACCGAAATTCGCTTCGTATATTACCGATGGCAAACCGAAAAATCCTAATACAGGAAAGCAAGAAACCGCCTGGCTGGGTGTTGAGATTGCCGGTATGGACAGCAAGGATAACAGCTCTCTGGAGACCGCTTTAGTGATTCTAAATCCTGCAGAAACAGCCCAAAACCCCATTAAAGCATAGATATCATACTTTTTTTCCGGTTCTTACTTAAACTCTACGTTCTTCTTCTGCTGTAATAGTAATAATAGTATGGGGGAGTAGTCAAAAATATCTATGATATCTATGCTATGCAGATTATTTAAATGTATTACAAGGACTAATGTATGATAATTTTATGGATTGGATAACCGAACCAAAAATCGTTGAATCTTGTAAAAAGCTTAGCGCAACAGCTATTAAGCGGGATTTGAAACGTGCCAGAAACGGAGAGCCAAATATCACCGGCCAGATCAAGTTCAAGCATGGCAGTGATGTGCGGTGGACGATATGGGACTATTGGGTTGAATATAGTGATCGTGAAACTTACCTAATGGTCGGTCTTGGGGATTCAAACGGCCAATACGAACCGAATAAGATATTACTTTCAGAACGTAGTTTGACATACGGCAACCGGAGTTATTTTTCATGCCCAAAATGCGGCAAAGCTGTGGGCAAGTTATACCTCCCGCAGCGGACAATTGTTTTTCAATGCAGAAAATGCTGGAGACTAAAGTATGAATTGCAGACAATTAACCCTAATTCTGTCCAGGGAAGGCATTTTTATCGCATGCATCGGGTAATAAAGCTCATACACCAGCGCGAGCGCGTGAATCGCATATTTTATGCTGGGCGCTATTCAAAACGCTTTGAACGTTTTCTGAGGCTCTGCAGTCGCGTTGAAGGCCTGGAGAGCATGGCTGAAAATGCCGCGGAGTTAATTATGGCAATTAAAAAATAGATTTAGACGAATCAAAAATATTTCTAGCCCTCTGTAGACAGAGTTAATTCGCCTGACTGACATGGAGATCTGAAGAATTTTTAAAATTATGACCAGAAGATTACCAAAACATCGAACTGTAAAACAAGAATCTATCATCCAGGCAGCTTTTGACTACTTCGGGCCTGGGATGACCGAAGAAGACAGGAGATCGGCAGGGCAAATCGCCTTATTTTTGATGGGCAGAAAGAGAGGAGTCAGTTTGACGGAAGAAGAGGAATCGGCCGCTCGAGCCATCAAGCATAACCTACCAGACTATTTAAACGCTGCGTAGCGCATTTTGCCGCCAGTTTGCATAGTAACAGTGGAACATATGGGTGTAGTGGTGATAGTTTGTCGGTTTTGAGTCGCCGATCAAAAGCGCTGTAGTGATAAATTGGATTTGGGAGCAAATTAGGAAGCCGTTGATTAAACGGCTTTTTGAGTTTTGTAAATATTGCGGAATCAATAAAAAAAAACTAGAATGAAGTAACTTTAATTAAATTTAACGAATGGACTACAATAAACTATCACGAGCCTCTTTAATAGAATTACTTAAACAAAACGAGGATAACCTTGTGGAGGCTGGCCGTGACGGTATAGTTATGAACTACACGGGCCGAACAGCGCCATGGCAAATAACTCGTCTTGTTAAGCCCAAGCTTAACAGAATTCTTAAAAAGCTCTCTGCTGGGAACGAAAAGGAGCAATCTGAAAATGAAATTTGGGATGGGGAGAACCTATCTACGATGGTCACGCTTTATAAATATCGTGGTCAAGTAGACTTAATCCTCACCGATCCTCCATATAATACAGGGGAGGATTTTAGGTATAATGACAAATGGGATAAAGATCCCAATGACCCAGACTTGGGGAAGTTAGTGCCCACAGATGACGGTTCCCGCCATAGTAAATGGTTGCGTTTTATGACTCCGCGTATCTGGATGATGAGAGAAATGCTAAAGCCAGGAGGCGTGCTAGCCATTTGTATTGATCATCGAGAGTTGTATCGGCTTGGCATGTTGATGGATGAGATTTTTAAAGAAGAAAACCGCATTGGTGTTATTAATTGGCAAAAAAGTTATTCACCAAAGAATGATAATAAACACATATCAACAGCCACAGAATATGTGCTCGTCTACACAAAGAATATGGATAAAGCAAAGACTGGGCTTCTTGATAGGTCTGACCAAATGAATTCTCGGTATAAAAACCCTGACAATGACCCTGATGGGGATTGGGCATCTGGCGATCCTGTTGCAAACGAATTTAGAAAGACTGGGACATATGCAATTCAATCTCCGTTTACCGGTAAGCTTTTTTATCCTAGAGATGGACATTGGGCTAACGATGTGCCCGTAATGAAGCGTTGGCTTGAGGGATGGGGTATAGAATACATTCGTGTTAATTTGGGCGATAACTTTACAGATGCACTTGTTGTAAAAGGATGCTTATTTGAAAAAGGTATTCCAATTAAGAAACAGGATTTATTAATCGAGGCAAGGAAAACTGCATTAAAAATTTATGAGCGTGGAAATTGGCCAGAGCTTTTCTTTACAGATGATGGCAATGGTGGACCTCGAGTTAAGCGATATATTAAAGATGTTAAAAAAGGAAAGGTTCCGATGACATATTGGGCAGATGATGAATACGATTCTCTGATAAATCTCGGTACTCAATCATGGGATCATGAGGAATCAGGCCATAGTCAGGCAGGAATCAACGAACTCGATTTGATTGTCGGTAAAGGACATAACTTTAAAACCGTAAAACCACTCCGCCTTTTCAAAAAAATAATTCAATTATGGTGTCGTCCTGATGGTATAGTTTTAGATCCTTTTGCTGGGTCTGGCACAACTGGGCATGCTGTAATTGAACTGAATAAATCAGCTCAAGCTAAACGAAGGTATATTCTCATTGAACAGGGTAATACAGAAAAGGGAGATCACTATGCGAAGTCACTAACTGTAGAGCGTGTTCGTCGTGTGATTTCAGGTAATTGGGCGTCTGGAAAAAGAGAGCCAATGCCAAGCGGGTTCCGCTTTATAGAACTCAAAAAAGAAAAGATAGATGCAGATGCCGTCAATGCTCTTGCGCGGGAAGAAATGATTGACCTATTGCTCACAAGTTATTGGGATAAATCAGAAAAGGCAAAATCATATTTGCAGCGCCTTCCATTTGGCAGTCATCAATATATGTTTGCCGTTAATCCTAAAAACGAAGGTTTCTTCCTTGTTTGGGAAGCAGCAGATAAGCCATCAATATTAAATCGGAATGTTTTCCGTTCAATTATTCAAGAAGCAAAGAAAGCTGGGTTAGATGCCCATTATCATATCTATGCTTCTACGGCTCCGTATACTGGGGCAGGGATTGAATTCTATAAAATACCTGATAAAGTGCTTGAACATATAGGTTTTAACCAACAGACAGACGCATTTAATAACGAGGAATCTTAAAATGATTGAACTAAAGGTATTTCAAGTAGACAGTGCAAAATTGATAGCAGACCGCTATGCTTATTTTACTAACCATGCAGATCGACCTGGCCGTGGTCCTAAAACGCGCCCATTTTTTCAGGCTCTATCGGCTATAACCGGTGCTGGGAAAACTCCAATTTTAGCTCAGGCTGTTTCATTAATGAGACTACACTTAAGCTGTGAGCCAATAGTTTTATGGATGTCCAAAGCAAAACCAGTGGTGGCACAAACATATAATAATTTTTTACCTGGCGGAAAATATAATGAAATTTTAGAAGGTTTTAATGTGATTAATATATCAGGACTTGCGCCTGAAAGAATTTCTGATGCCTCAACTCCATTGCTGATTATGACCACTACGGGATTATTCAATAATAAGGATCAGTCAGAGGGCGCGCTTAATATCTACAAAAGAGGAAATGACTTATTTGGAAGTGAATCGCCGTGGGAAAGACTCATCAGTAGGACTGCAAATAAAGTACGCAGACCGCTGATAATAGTTTATGACGAAGGACATAATTTATCAGAACAACAGACAGAATTGTTAGCGGAGCTTGAACCGGACGCTTATTTGCTTGCTAGCGCCACACTTAAACTACCAGAAAATTTTCAGAAATCGGTTATTCAACCAATCAAGTTATGGGTTGATGAATTAAAGCCTGATGAGACGATTGAAAAGCTAAAATTCCTTAATGCAAACGGAAAACCTGAAGCAGAGCTGTTCACTACTGTTGCTGTAAGTAGTCAGGCTGTTGTTGAGGCTCAGTTGGTAAAGAAAGCAATTCAATTCGACGGAACTACAGCTGCTATGGAATTTTGCATTAATGAGTTAATGAATCGGATGAAAATATTGGACCAGGAAATAAAGAATCGTGGCTTGGGATTTAAACCAAAAGCTATATATGTATGCAGGACAAATATAGCAGATGATGGCGAAAAAGATGATGCTAGCAAGCCTTTTATTTATCGTAAAGCACCGCCGATCCGCATATGGCAATATCTGGTTCATGAAAAAGGTGTTTTACCGAAAGACATCGCAATTTTTGCGGATCTTAAATTCGTTGACGGCAACAAGCCAGACGAAGTGAATTTATTTTCTCGGGGAGAGAATGATTTTGATGAATTTTATGCAAGTAACTTTCAACACATCGTATTTAATCTATCCTTGCAGGAGGGGTGGGATGATCCTGCATGTTATTTAGCCTATATAGATAAAAGCATGGGGTCATCTATCCAGGTGGAACAAATTATCGGACGGGTATTAAGGCAATACGGCGCTGAACATTATGAAAATCCATTATTAAATAGCGCACATTTTTTCCTGCGCGTAGACAAACAAAGCATTTTTACTGAAGCAATTGAAAAAGTGAAATCAAAACTTGAGTCAGAGGGTGCTCCGATAGAGATATCACAATCCTTTTCTAGTGGTGGTAAAAAAGCGGCTCAAGATATCAGTCCAAAAAAAGGTAAAAAAGCTAAACTGCATCACATATTTGTTGATTCCTCGTCTGCAGAGAAACAAATAGCTACGCTGATTGATGAATTTCCTGTTTTTGCAGAGGACGATGCCAATACAATTGGAGAAGCTGAAAGGGCTACTAAAGTAGTAGAATTAATGCATCCGGAGAAAGAAAGTGGTGATATTAAATGGAAGAAAGGAGGCAATACTAATCCAGTTCGACTTCGATGGTTGGTTTCCACTGCTATAAAAGCCAGATCATCCAAGGCACTAACTGTCGTTGATCTTAAAAATAATAAATTTGATGTCCGCGTGCAAGTTCAAAGCAGGGCTGACAAGCAAGCTGACGAACTTGCAAAAAAGGTTGTTTCAGAATACTTTAACTTATCTGTTCTTGCCTACGAAAGTCACACGCCGTACGAATTTGGGATGATTCGTGTTTCTAGTAATCCACATAAATTTAAGCGCGGGCTTTATTCCCAATATTCCGGTTTTAATATTTTCGAACTTGATTTTGCAAAAAAACTTGATGAAGGCAAGGTATTGTGGCATCGAAATTCTTCCGTTGGTGGATTTTATATCCCGCTTCTTTCTGAGGGGGATACAGCAAAATTTTACCCCGATTTTATTGTTTGGAAAAAAGGTATGATCTTTTGCCTCGACACAAAAGGTGGTCACTTGTTATCGGATGCAGTGGCTCGTAAATTATTTGATATTAGCGAAGACGACAAGGTAAAATTAAAAGTACGTTTTATTACAGAAGGAAAACA
>JGI1358J11329_10003312_pt1 | contig 12067 bp, 15 predicted proteins | sample Subgroupgradi54m_FD_11329 | JGI IMG/M metagenome (IMG submission 11329)
ATTGAGCATCCCGCCTTTGGCGCGGATCTCAATGCCCCGCCGTAAGCGTAGGCCTTTAAATTCAACATGTTCAGTATAATTTAATATCCAAATAAGTCAAAAGCCCCAAGTATTGGGGCTTAATCTATTATTTAAGAAGAGACGGCTTTCAAGAAGATGCTGCGCCACTTTTCCTCGTCAGAATATATAAGGGGGTTTTTGGGCGGATCATTGCGTTCGTCAAAGTAGGATACATTGATCCCGTACTCGCCGGACGGTCTCCATGTGGCGATTAGGCATCTACCTCCAATAAAAACCCAAATCCTCCAAATATCATCCTCGTCGCTTTCCTTGGGGCTAAAAAATTCAACTTTGCAATCAGAACGAAGCCTCTTAACTTCTTCTCTTAAACGCTCAATCGGATTCATCAGTCGCTCTCCTTTAAAAGCGTCACTGTTTCCATACTGTTACTCGACTCGAAACGAAGAACTGCTTCAACTTCGGGAGAAAGATCTGCGCCACGAATTATTATTTTCCTTACAACAAGTCCACCGCCATCACTCAAGACAAGCTTACGAAATTCACCTACAGCAAAATTAAGTGTGGATAAAAAAGTTTCGCATGCTCCGCCTTTTTTAAAAATAGTTCCGAGAATCCACTTACCAAAACCTCGATGATCCGCATCAGGTCCAGATTGAAGCATGAAACTAAACCCTACCCCGTCTTCACAAACAAAAACCACGCGCCCACTCATAATAAAAACATGACGAATGATCTGATTAGTGAGGAGCGTAGGTATAAGGCGCACTCCAGGAGTTACTTCTTCTCCAGAAACAAATGCAAGGATCTTTTTCCCTATCACTTTATTCGTATCAAGACGCGGAAGCGAAATAAGAGTTACATCGCCAGCCATGTAGCTCTCCTTAAAAGAGGCTGTGGGTATTCTAAGAGGAAATGTTGAGTGTTGTCTAGTGGAATCTACTCTACCGTAACACTCTGCATCACAACCGGTTGAAGCGGACGATCACTTGAGTCAGTTTTTACTTTTCCGATCGCATCAACTACCGACTGCCCCTCAACTACCTTCCCAAAAATTGTGTAGGAATGAGGAAGTGGATTATCTGCAAGCATGATGAAAAACTGGCTGCCATTTGTATTTGGTCCGGCGTTTGCCATCGCCACAACGCCTTTTTTGTATCCCTCCTGATATGAAGGAGTGGCAGGGTTTAGTTCATCTTCAAACGAATATCCCGGCCCGCCTGTACCGTTTCCTTTTGGATCACCGCCCTGGATCATAAATCCACTAATCACTCGATGAAAAATAAGATTTTTGTAAAAACCTTTATTTGCGAGATCAATAAAGTTTTTTACGGTTTTTGGCGCGGCACTGTCATAAGTCGTAAACTTAATCTCTCCTAAATTTGTCTCTATTGTCACCATATGATTTAATTTTTTCTCTGGTATTATATTTATTGGTTTATTTTCCGACACTTTATTTTGACTATTTTCCGCTGGCGCACTTAAAGGGTGGCTAAGTTGTGGTTTTGCATTAAAGTAAATCACTCCGACGATTGTCACGATTGCAACTGCGAGTATTGCAATTAAAAAGTTTTTCATCCCGTTAGAGATAGGAAACTTCTAGTTTCCGCGTATTAGAATAGAGGACCTTTGTAAGCCAAGTTTATTATTGCTTAATAGATTGTGCATAAATAATAGATGGATAATCTCTGACGGGATTCATTGATAAATTATAACAGGAATTAAATTCCTAAATCAAGAACTTCCTACAAAATGTTCTTCTATGAACCTTGGAGAGGCCGTGGGTTCGAATCGCCTGGCAGTGTTTCTGAGTGCCATATCCTTTGTGAGCATCAAATCCGTACTGCGGATACTGCTCGTGAAGTTTTACCATTTTTCGATCACGAATCACTTTTCCAATAATTGCAGCGCACTGCACAGCTGGAATTTTTTGATCCCCGCGAGTAACCGTCTTTTGGCTAAATTTTGAAAGCTTTGGAGCGTAATCCAAATATAGTCCCCCATCGAGAAAGATGGGTGTTTCTTTGGAAGTTAAAGGAAATCTTTTCAAAAGTTTTTCACAGGCGCGAGAGGCGGCAAGATTAGAAGCTTCTCGGATATTTATTTCGTCAATACGCTGAGGAGATATGTACGCATAAGCAAATCGAACACTTAGATGTTTCGTTAAAAATTTAAACCATTCTTCTCTATGCGCTTTAGAAAGTTTTTTTGAATCGCGGAGGGGAATTTTCTTGTTGGGGATTTTCTTTACAAATTTCGAGGGGATGAGTGCTGCGGTAACTAAAACCGGCCCCGCAAGTGGACCTCGCCCGACCTCATCAATTCCTATTACGTATTTTATTTTCTGCATACAAATCCAACACCTATAAGTTTACTAAAAGCAAAATGCGGCCACTGGGGGCCGCATGTAAATTAATGTAGCGAAACTTTTCCTTCTCGATCTTGCACCTCAAGTACTCCGATCTTCCCCCACACCCCACCGAGTCGCCAAATAACTAGGAAGGGGCAGGGCTTGAGAGTATTTATAAAACTATAATCCTCGAGGAAGCCGACGTTTCGGGTTAGGGTCCGAATACGGAGATTGTCGGGAACAACTAAAGAAGTAATAATGATTTCGCTTATTTTTAACTTCCTAAGTTTTTCTTTTATAATTTCAACTAACTCTTCAACCGCTCTCTTTTCTACTCGGTCATACACAAGGCTAAACTGATCAGAATTAGACTTATTCAAAATTTCACACACTTCAGCTTGGGCAGAAGTTGTCATGATGTGATTCCTTTCTCTAGAAATGAGTTGCTACTGCCACCATACAAGAAAAGGCGCTCGCGTGTCAACTCTACACATTCTAAAAACCCAAGAATGCGTAGGAGGTCAATATTGTTTCTGGCCAAAAAAAAACTAGAATGAGAGAGCGTTAAATTTCTTAAACCAAAATGCCTAAATTCGTACATCTCCACGTTCATAGTCATTATTCACTTCTTGATGGACTAGCAAAAATTGACGATCTTGTTCTGCGAGCAAAAACATTAAGCATGGAGTCGATTGCCTTGACCGACCATGGCAATCTCTACGGTGCAATCGAGTTTTATAAAAAAACTCGCGCCGCAGGCATCAAACCAATCTTAGGCGTTGAAACATATCTTGCGCCTAACGGACGCTTAAACAAACAACCAAGGGTTGATGAGAAAAGATTTCACCTAATCCTCATTGCGAAAAACGAAAAGGGTTGGCGCAATTTAATAAAACTTGTTACAAAAGCAAACCTCGAGGGTTTTTATTACAAACCACGAATTGATAAAGAGCTTCTTGCGGAGCATGCGGAGGGATTAATATGTTTATCTGGATGTTACTCGGGTGAGATTGCGAAGCTTATAACAAGCGGAAAGAGCGAAGAAGCGGAATCCGCCGCAAAATGGTATCGATCAATTTTTGGAGAAGATTTTTATTTGGAAATTCAACCGCACGCAATCGAACTTCATAAACCAACTCATGAGCTAGGAAAAAAATTGGGTATAAAACTTGTCGGCACTCAAGACATTCATTACGTTAACCCCGATGACAAAACCGCGCACGAAATTCTTTTAGCAGTTCAAACCAACACCAAACTTGATGACGAAGATCGCTTAAGTTTGAAGCAATACGACTTATCGCTCCAACCCGAGGAACGTATGATCGAACTTTTCCAAGATATTCCCGAAGCAGTTCAAAGCACACTTGAGATTGCTGAAAAATGCAATCTTACGCTCGAGCTTGGAAAAACCCGCATCCCTAAATTTATCCTCCCTGAAGAAGAAAAATCTCCTTTCGAATATCTTAAAAAGCTCGTTGCCGAGCGAACCTATAACCGCTACCCGGAAGTAACGGGCGAAATAAAAGATCGCATCAAGTTAGAGCTTGAGGTGATTGAAAAGACCGGTTTTTCCGATTACTTTTTGATTGTTCAAGATTTTGTAAACTGGGCAAAAAACCATGGCATCGTTGTGGGCCCGGGCCGTGGCTCCGCGGCAGGAAGCATTGTTTCATACATTTTAAACGTCACAAATATTGATCCGCTAAAATACGGCCTTCTTTTTGAGAGGTTTTTGAATCCAGATCGTATCCAGGTGCCTGATATAGACATCGATTTTACCGATACTAGGCGTGACGAGGTAGTAGCTTATGTACGCGAGAAGTACGGCGCTGAACGTGTCGCTCAAATAATTACTTTTGGAACAATGATGGCGCGCGCCGCAATTCGTGATGCCGGACGCGCAATCGGGCTCTCTTACGGATTTTGCGACACGCTTGCGAAACTTATCCCTTTTAATACGCCAATTTCGCAATCACTTGATCTGGTGCCAGACTTGAAAAAAATGTACGAGAGCGATCCTCAAGCAAAAAAACTAATTGATGCCGCGAAGAAACTCGAAGGCGTTGCGCGCCACGCATCGGTCCACGCCTGCGGCATTGTGATTTCCGCAGAACCGCTTATAAACCTTGTGCCGCTTCAAAAAGCTCCGCAGGGAGAGGACGCGGTAATTACGCAGTTTGAAATGCATTCGATTGAAGACCTTGGCCTCTTGAAGATGGATTTCTTAGGACTCAAGAACTTAACTATTATTGAAAAGGCATTGCGCCTTATTAAAGAACTTCACGGCGTGGATATCGATATTGATAATTTGCCGCCCCAAGACGAGGCGTCTTTTGAACTTTTTAGAAGCGGAGAAACGACTGGGATCTTCCAACTTGAATCTTCCGGCATGCGTCACTACCTAAAAGAAATGAAACCGACCGAACTTGAGGATATTATTGCAATGATTTCGCTCTACCGCCCTGGACCGATGGAGCTTATTCCCCACTACATAAAACGCAAGCTCGGCAAAGAACCGATAACGTATTTGCATCCAAAACTCGAACCGATTTTAAAAAACACTTACGGTATTGGTGTATACCAAGAACAGATGATGCGCATTGCACGCGATCTTGCCGGCTTTACGCTTGCCGAAGCAGACACTCTTCGTAAGGCGATCGGAAAGAAAATCAAAAAACTTCTTGATGAGCAAAAAGAAAAACTTATAACCGGGATGATAAAAAACGGCATTGATAAGAAAACTGCCGAAAACATCTGGGAGCTTTTTCCGCCCTTCGCTCGCTACGGCTTCAACCGATCGCACGCCGCTTGCTATGCAATGATAAGTTACGAAACCGCGTATCTTAAAGCACATTACACGGTTGAGTTCACGGCGTCACTTTTAAATATCTCCGGAACTGATATTGAACGGATTAATTTCTTGGTCGCCGAAACAAAACGACTTGGCATCGGTGTTTTACCACCGGATGTAAATCAAAGCTATCAAGATTTTGCGGTGGATGCTTCAGAAACTCCGACGAAAAAGATGATCGGAAATATTCGCTTCGGGCTTTTAGCAGTAAAAAATATCGGGGCAAATATTGTGAATATTATTATTGAAGAGCGTGCTCGAGGCGGCCCATACGCAAGTCTCGAAGATTTTCTTTTGCGTATTCAGCACAGGGATTTAAATAAAAAATCGCTTGAGAGTTTGATTAAGGCCGGCGCTTTTGATTCGTTGGGTATCGAGCGCGGACAAGCGCTTATAAATATAGAGGAACTTATTCGTTTCAATCAGGCGGCGAGAAAATCAAGCTCTTCAATGCAGCACAACCTTTTTGGAAGTTCTGCAATACTCACCTCACTCCGAATGAAGCCGGCCACGCCAGCAGATAAGACATCGAAACTGCTTTGGGAAAAGGAGTTGCTCGGTCTATATCTCACAGATCACCCATTAAACGCGTATGCCGAAAAAATCAAAGGTAATTCCGAACCTATTATAAATTTGTTGAAAATTAAGGCGACCGAAGAGCGCGGTCCGCGAGTAAAAGTTGCGGGGGTAATCTCCGGACTAAAACAAATCTTTACAAAAACCGGCCAGCCGATGCTTTTTGTAACGCTAGAAGACATGCAAAATTCTATTGAGCTTCTGGTGTTTTCTGACACTCTATCAAAATACCAAGCCCTACTTCAAGAAAATAAAGTTGTGCTTGTAAGCGGGAGGTTGTCGTGGCGCGGCGACGAAGCAAAATTGATCTGCGATGGAGTGAAGGAGTTATAGTGCTTCGTGCAAATATCCTCTATCACCAGTTTTTATTTTGCTCCAGCGGCAAAATAAAACTTACGCCCTCGGCGAAAAACTCTTCGCAGACTTTAGAGACCGATCTTTTTCGCCTCCGAGAGTTGCTATCAGATGTATGCGCGAAGCAAAACATGGATGGGTGTAAAAATAAAAAAAGAGCCGATTAGGCTCTTTAGGGGTTCAAGCAAGAACAAAATTTATTTCTTTCATCATCATCTAGAGAGCCTGCTGGAATTATAAGCGTAGAAAGACCTGGCTGTAATTCAACCCAACCAACCGTCTCTTTAATTTCTTTGCCGCACTTTCTGCACCGGGGCATAGCTATCTCCCAATTTCTTACTGATAAGAAAATATCATGCGTGGATATCAAATGCAAACCCCCACATGCCGTAGGAGTTAATTTTTTCTTATTTCCCTATCAAAAATCATTCTAAGAATGGCTGGCTCGTAGAGACCTGAACGAATTTGTCTATCTGCTTCAGCGAAGAAAACATCGCTCGGACTGCTGTTGAGATAGACTTCTCCATAGACAACCGGGTCATGCGCAAATACTTGCGCTCTTGCGAAAACTTCAGAAAGCATTTGATCCCAGATAGAATCCCAAGTTTTATCCAGTCTCTTACTAATAGATCTCGAAAGGCGAGTCTCTATGAGCAGAATAGAGAGAAGCGTAAGAATGAAGACGCCAATCATCCTGGCTCTCCTCACTCAAAGATCTTTTTGTATTGTACATGCAGAAAATATTATTGTAAAATAGCACGAGTATTAATCGAGAGGCGTTTATGAATGAGCGGACACGAGAAATAGAGAATGGGGGTACGAGCGTTGATCAAATGGTAACTAAGCAACTTTCAATTCCTCCACATGAAAGGTGCGAGGAGTGTAATGGGTATGGGAAAGTGCCAGTTGGCGCAGCAGTAAAATACAAAACCTGCACACCATGCCTCGGCACTGGAAGAAAAAATAATTGAGAAAAAAGACCTGGGAGTTAATAAGAAAAAGGGCGTAATGCCCTTTTGTTTTTTTCTGATATTGCTATCCTATTTTCCAATGACCACGATGTTTTATATCTCCTACAAGATGCTTTCTTATTTCATCGTCATAAAGTCCAAGAAGAAAATCCCTCCACGCTCTTTCAAAATCGCAATTCTGGAGTGTAATTCTAAAACCGGGAGCTTCCTCACCAAGGATAAAATGGGGACTGGAAAGACACTCGATGCTTTGCCTTAACAATCCCAGGGCCTGTGGAGTAAAAAATGACGTTCCGTTTTTCATCAAATACTCAACTTTTGCTTTATCTTCCAAAAACTTTTTCCTGCACTCAATGGAGCAGAATGGGCCGCCCTCTGTTTCGATAAAACACCCAGGCTCTTTTACAATCGTACTACGACACCCCGTGCACATACTAAAGTTTTGCGGCTCGGACATAAAAACCTCCATTTCGAGAAGTTGAAGAACTGTGGTCTATTGTATGTTTAAAACCCGAGCATTGCAATATATAATATTAGAATGGCTTCTTTAGATGAAATCAGGCACTCGCTTGCGCATCTTCTTGCTGCGGCGGTGCTTAAAAAATACCCAAGAGCAAAACTCGGTATCGGCCCCGTTATCGAAAATGGTTTTTACTATGACTTCAAAGTCTTAAAACCTTTTGCGGAAAGCGACCTCAAGGAATTCGAGAACTCTATGCAGGAATTTATAAAGCGTGAACTTCCCTTCTCCGGCAGAAAAGTAACGCCGGCGCAAGCAAAAAAGATAATGGGAGATCAACCCTTCAAGCTCGAGCTCGTCAAAGATTTTGCAAAAGAAAAAAAACCGCTCACCGTTTACAAAACTGGCGATATTTTTGAAGATTTGTGCCGCGGAGGGCACGTAAAAAACACGAGTGAGATTGACCTAAACTCATTTGTACTAGAGCGCTTGGCTGGAGCTTACTGGAAAGGAAATGAGAAAAATCCGCAGATGCAACGGATTTATGGACTCGCCTTCGAGAGTAAAAAAGAATTGGACGAATACCTCGTGAGACAAGAAGAAGCAAAAAAGCGTGATCACCGAGAAATTGGAAAACGTCAGAAACTTTTTACATTTGAAGAAATGGTGGGATCCGGCCTCCCTATCTGGCTTCCTAATGGCACGATTATAAAAGATGAGGTTGAGAAATTGGCTCGTGAGATGGAAATGAAGGGCGGGTATCAACGCGTCTCTACTCCGCATATTGCAAAAGAAGAGTTATTTAAAACTTCGGGCCATCTCCCTTACTATGCGGATTCAATGTTCCCCCCTATGAAACTTGATGACGGAAATTATTATTTGAAGGCGATGAACTGCCCCATGCATCATTTAATATATAAATCAGAGCCTCGAAGTTATCGAGATCTACCGCTTCGACTTGCCGAATACGGAACCGTCTACCGAAACGAACTTTCCGGTACTCTCGCCGGTCTTCTTCGAGTAAGAATGCTTTCTATGAATGACGCGCATATCTACTGCAAAGAAGATCAGGTTGAAGATGAATTTAGGTCTGTTATGAAACTTACTGTTTCTTATTTTGAAATGTTCGGACTTAAGGATTACTGGTTTCGCCTTTCGTGCTGGGACCCTAAAAATAAAAGTAAGTATATAAACGAACCCAAGAATTGGAAAATAGCCGAAGAAAAACTCCGAAAAGTTTTAAAAGAAATGGAGGTGAGTTTTGTAGAAGCGAAAGACGAAGCGGCTTTTTATGGTCCAAAAGTTGACGTACAGTTTAAATCAGTGGTTGGGCGAGAAGAAACCATGTCCACCATTCAACTTGATTTCGCCGCAAAAAAACGATTTCACCTTGTGTACCACGACAGTAACGGCAAAGAAAATAATGAGGTTTTTGTAATCCACCGCGCGCCACTCGGAACGCATGAACGTTTTATGACATTTTTAATTGAACACTTTGCGGGAGCTTTCCCAACGTGGCTCTCCCCCGTCCAAGCGGTAGTGCTTCCCATAAGCGAAGCTCAAGACGTTTATGCAAAAAGTGTCGTTAATAAACTGAATAGTTCCGGTATGCGCGTAGAATTAAAATCTGGAAACGAAACGCTTGGGAAAAGGATTCGAGAAGCAGAATTACAAAAAATTCCATACATTATTGTTGTGGGTGACCGAGAAATAAAAGACGGCTCGGTAAGCGTTCGCAAGCGACATACGCAAGTAAGTAAGGTTTATGCTCTTAAAGATTTTGAGGATTTAATCCTAAAAAAAATTCGAGAGAAAAAATAGTCCGCCTGGATTCCAGGCGGACTTTGAATCTATTACACAAAAAGTTGAAGGTCGCGCTCTAGATTTCTTACCGATTGATCGAGTTCAGGGCCAGTGATTTTATCAACTCTCGCAAAGAGAAGAATGATAATACCGATTACAGCTAGAATCATTCCAAGAGGAAGAAACAGTTTGCCGAGCTTCATAAAAATCTCCTTGCCCAAGGTTCTGTCTCTACTTTAACATAAGGTGAAATGCCTAAACAAGAGAAGCCAATTATTGTAATTGTTGGTCCTACCGCATCAGGAAAAAGCGGTCTAGCGGTGCGTATTGCTCAAAAATTTGGAGGGGAAATTATATCTGCCGATTCTCGACAAGTGTATAAAGGAATGGATATCGGTACGGGCAAAATTACAAAGGCTGAAATGCGCGACACCCCGCACCATCTTCTTGATGTTGCAAATCCTAAACGCGTTTTTACTGTCACGCGTTATAGAAAACTCGCAGAAAAAGCAATTGAGCAAATTCAAAAAAGAGGTCGAGTGCCAGTCGTTTGTGGTGGCACGGGGTTTTATATACGAGCTCTTATTGATAGAATTACCATTCCCGAAGTACCGCCCAACCTTCGCCTTAGAGAAAATCTCGAAAAGAAAACGACTCTGGAGCTCTTTGAAATACTTAAATCAAAAGACCCGCGACGTTCTAAGGAGATAGATTCCAAGAACCCTCGACGACTTATTCGCGCACTTGAAATTATCGAAGCGCTTAAAAAGGTCCCAAGGTTGAAATTTCGACCAAGAGAAAATTTGCTTATGATTGGAATTAAAAAATCTCCAGAGGTTTTGAGGCGACTCATTAAAAAGCGACTTGGGCTAAGACTCCAAGCTGGAATGCTTCGTGAAATTAAAATACTCCACGCAAAAGGAGTTTTCTGGAAAAAACTTGAAAACTTCGGCCTTGAATATGAGTACGGCGCACTCTTTTTACAAAAGAAACTTGCGCGAAGCGAATTTGAGAGCGGGCTTTATAAAGCTATTGTTGATTACGCAAAACGCCAAATAACATGGTTTAAAAAAGATAACCGTATTCATTGGATTCAAAAACCAAAAGAAGCGGTGAAATTAGTTGAAAACTTTATAAACTAAAAAGCCCCGAAGGGCTTTAGATTATTTCGAAAAGAGCGTCGGCATTATCACCCTTTTCTTCTACCGCTTTTGGAGTCACATCAATTGAAACAATTGAATTCTTTGGAATCATCCCTGCATTTAGATAGGTGGCCATAGGATCCACTATCTTTCTTAGAACAAACCTCTGGAGAGATCGCACACCTTCTTCTCTTACTACTCCGAAATCTACTACCCAATTCAGAGCCTCTTCAGTAAGAACGAGATTTATTCCGTGTTTTTCAGCAAACTGTCTTTGCAAAATCGGCAACTCTTTCTCTTTGAGAATTTGATAAAAATTCTCGCGAGTCAAAAAATGAAATGCCACAAAACCGTCCATTCTATTTCTTAGTTCGGGGGGGAGAGTTTGCTTGTACGTCCTATTCAGAAGTTCGTAGATATTGTCATTCAGGTGACGAATAGTTGCTTCATCCAAATGTTTTGATTTGCCTCGAGAAATATTATCACTTCTTGCAAGGATAGTATCGATAATATTGGGCGGAGAAAGAATTTCATTCACTGGCCTTCTTCCGGCTCGCTCCTCGATCTCACGTGCACCCAAATTTGAAGTAAAAATAATTACCGTGCGGCTAAAATCGGTTGGTTGAGGACGCTCCTCCCCGCTTGCAAGATCCCAGTTGGTAAGAATTTGTCCTTTATCTAGTAGAGTAGTTAGAATGCCCTGCAACTCATTATTGTTATCTCCAAGATCTCTTGCGCTTAATGCTTTCTCTATTTCATCAAAGAGAAGAACTGTAATGCGATCTTCAGGAAATCTGTCTCGAGCCAAAATTGGTTTTACACCTCTATCTTTGCCATCTTTATCTTTATCTCTTGAACCCACATACCCCGGCGCAGAACCAACGAGTGCAGTGATTGCGAAATGCAAAGAAACGCCATACATTGCCGAATCAACTTGTACCAATGGTCTTTCGGGATACACAATGCCCACTTTTGCTTCTCTTTCATATAAATAATCGGCCACCGCAAGAGCAGTTTCAGTTTTTGCAACTCCCGTCGGACCACAGAAAAAGAGTCTGGCAATAGGTCTTAAGGGAGGGAGGAGATCTGCGAGTACCAAGTTGAACCCACGCACAAGAGAATGCATTGCTCTACCCTGACCAATAATTCTTCGAGAGAGATACTGTTTGAAATCGATCAGGCCGTCTACTTGAACATTCTCGTAAGGCGGCAAAAGGATCCTCATACTTATCCCCCTTTCTTTGGTGTGGGGTTGATGAGTAAGATTTGAGCCAAAATGGCTCGATCGCTCATTTTATTTGGAAACTCTTCTTTACTAGAGACTGGAGCCACCTCTTCTGGTTCTGACGTGGAGAGCAAAAGCCTCCGAGCAAGATCTGAAGGAGATATAGAGGGAGGGATTGGTAACTTCAATTCCTCTCTTTCCCATTCTATCCTTCTCGTTAAAAAAGTGTCGTACGCTTCTATTGTTTTATACAATCTTTCTTCGATATCTCTTTCGGAAAGTATCGCGATTAATTCTTCGAATAATTCGTCGGAGTG
>JGI1358J11329_10003313_pt1 | contig 12065 bp, 12 predicted proteins | sample Subgroupgradi54m_FD_11329 | JGI IMG/M metagenome (IMG submission 11329)
GGTGACGGATCTCATTCCAATTGGGTCAGTAAAACTTGGACGTTTAACGATGGAACGTCTAATTCCATGATTCTAAATCGCACCGACAGCGAATATCTGAACTTTATAAAAGAGATCGAATTAAAATGCAGCCCAATCAGTAAAACTAAATTCAATTGGATGCCAGGCGGAGGAAATGATACAAACTGGCACGAATTCGGAATTCCGAACTGCTCGGGCACAATGGGGGTGATTCCCCCGATCGATAAAGACAGATACACCATGAGTTGCTATCGCAGGCCGGATGGATCTTATGTTTCCGTCAGTTCCACCGGTGCGATCCAAAGCGATTGGGTTGGTGTGGATCAATCCTATTGTTCAGGCAAAAAAGATGAACCTAAAATGTGCGCGATCAACCCTCACATGCAGACCCTTCAAAATGAAGGCAGAAATCTTAACCGCATGGACAAAGAACTGGGTTATCTCCAAGGAGATGAATCCCTAAAATCGGATTTGCGAGCCAAAATTCAAGACGCTTACAAAGCAATGGCTCCTTTGGGAACCATGGCGAGCGAAACCAGTTGCGGCGCCAAAGACGAACAGGCCTTCCAAAAAGCGTTACAGGATTTCCGCGAAACCGTAGTCCGTCCGATCCAAGAAGCCTTCAAGACTTTTGGCAATCAAGGCGATTTGAGCCAGTTCAAACGTGAACTCCAGATGCGCATTGAATATCTGACGCGCGACCGGGAACGCTTTGCCAGTAATCCAGAGTCAGCCGCTCGTGTGGACGGCTGGATCAAGGCGCATCAAGATCTCTTGAGCAGCCTGACGGATCAAACCAATTTGGATGAATTCAAATCCAAGCTGCATTCCCTGGAAGAAGAAATGAAAGCTTTCTACTCCAATCGGCATGACGAAAATCGGGATCAATTTTTAGGCCAAACCATTGCGGCCATGCGTCAAAATTTAGCCCAGGCTCGGAAGACAGTCTGTGAAGGCGTTAAAGACATACTGGATAAGCTGGAAGCAAGACTCAACGACGCCGAGGCTGCTTACAAAAATGGAGACGTAAAAACCGCGAGCGGGCTTTTACAAGAAACCGAAAAGGGTATGCAGCGCTACCTGTATCCCGCGATGCAACACTGCCAAGGCACTCCCGTGCCCTGGGAACAGGTGGACATCAAAAAATCATTTGAAAACGTCCAAGGGGTTAATCAAACCGACATTGCCGCCATTGTCGCTCAAGTCACGGAAAATCTGACGAATAAAATCCAGCTCCTCGTCGATGAAACCATGAAAGGGGTCATGGCCCGCGTCGCCGAACTCCACAGCATCTCGCAAGAAGCTCAGCAAAAGGTGACCCAGAGTTTAGGCCAACTCCAGACCCTGTCTGACGAATACCGTGACGTTCTGACCCAGGTCAAACAGACCATGATTGAAAAAACGCAAGCCTTGGAACAGCTGGCCGATGAAGCCAAATCCACCCTTCGCGCCCCGGATCGCAGTCGGCTCAATAAAGCCATTGAAACCATTGCCACTTACAACTGGTGCGGTCGCCTGGGCGATGAATTGAAGTCCGAAGCCGACACGCTGATCGTCGCTTTTGAAAACAACAAAGTCACAAGCCGTGACGTTTCGGATTTTGAAAAGAAAGTGAATGACTCTGCCGCGCAAAACGGCCAGGCCTGTTACGCCACCGGCGCCTCTAAGTTCATCGATACGCCAACGCACGTGTGGTATTTTGCCCCGTTCCAAAATGAACGCTGGCAAGGCACTAAAACCGCTGGCGGACAGTCCACCGGCAATGTAGAACCCGACCGGCAAGCGCTGGGAGCCGAAGCCATGATCACCGTGATGCGCAGTGCGGGTTATCAAAACATTGAAGGCCAATGCCCGGTGAGGTCCGCCGTAAGGGATGCCACCCACGTGCCCACTTGGTCCAGCTGCGCGGCCAACGTCGCCTCTACCGACCATTTTCTCCCCACGGCTCCGCTCGATCAGCCCATCCAACGTGAACAAGTGGCTCAAATGATGGTGAATGTGATGAAAGACAAGGGTCTGCTCGTCAAAGCGGGACTGGAAGTGAAACCCGAAGAAGCCAGTAAAATTCTGGAACCCTACGGTGATCGATCCAGCTGCACTGTGCCGCCTGAAGTCATCGCGACCATGGTTCAAAGCAACCTGATGGTGGGCACGGATGGGAAGTGGAATTGTACGGGCGCCCTCAATCGCGCCGAACTCGCCACCGTTTTGCAGCGCTTTGATGACATGCTCAAGTTTTACGCGAAATAATTAACCCAAACTCTTTCGTATCCCCGCTGCTTTCTCGAGCTCGTCCATAAAATCCTCTTTCTCACGTGAATGCAGGTAAATGGACGAGACGAGATTGCGGTGGATGAAATGTTTGGTTTTGAGCGGCCCCAGCTCTACGCCCAGGTAATTTTCCATCTCCTGCACGTCGGTGGCCACGTCCCGGAAGGCAGGATTGAGCTTGGCCAGCGCCACCAGATTTTCTTTGTTCAGGTATTTCCCCGCGTGCACAAAGTCGGCGCGCAGGTTTTTGTAATGCTTTTCGATGGTTTTGAGCTTCCCGGCGCGCATCGCGTCGCGAATCCCCCGCCCCGAACCAATGAACTCCGGCGGAACGCCGAGTGAATAAAGGGCGGCCGTGTACGTAATCGCCCGGGGCAAACTCACTTTCCCCACGCCTCGCGAATAGCCAAAAAGCCCGATGTGCAGCATACGCTCGCGTCGGCTCGGCACGTGGCGCGCGATCTGATTGATGAGCGGCGCGATCTTTTCCACTGTCCGCTGGTAATAATTTCCAAACGTCTTATTGATCCACTGCACGTCCTCGATCTCCCGCTTGCCCAAAGCCGTAAATTCCAGTTGCGGCAGTCGTTTTTCAATCAACCCAATCGCCCGCTTCACGTTGGCCAAAGGATAATCGTAGCGGAACGCCGACTGAATTGTCATCGTGCGCACGCCCGCGTATTCCTCAATCGTCTCGCTGATGGTTTCCGGATTCACGCCCCCCCGGAACGGCAAACACCCCGGCCCGATGATGGGATACATCGGCACTTTGTACTTCCGGCTGACCTCATCGAATCGATGCAGAGCCACTTTGTTACTCAGCACTGCCGGAATAATGCCGGAATTGAGAGCGGGGTCGCTCCGGGCCATAAACGGCCGAAGGTAAGGTGGTCGCTCCCCAAACGTCTCTTTGCATGCCTCGATGTATTCGCTGAGCACTTTATCCGCCCCGCACAAATCCTCCACGCCCTCAAACAGCGGGATCACGTGGAATTCGTGCTGGTCCTTCCGTTTCGTCCGGAACGCCTGCCGCTTGAATTCCTCCACCTGATGGAAGGTTTTTTTCACATGGAGCAACTGCTTGGCCGATTTCGTCATCGGCAAAATCACCTCGAACACGGGCGGCGCGTGCATCCCCACCTCCTGCGCCTGGTCATCGGCCGTGAGTATCGCCATAAACGCCCGCGCCAGCCGGAACCCGCTCTCTTCATCGGTATTGGGAATGCGAAACGTCAAAAACACATCGCGCCCTAGGGCTCGCCGTTTAAAAAACTTGTGATACCGCTGAAATAACTTTTCCACCACCGCTTCATCCACAAATTTCCCCTCCCAATCCCACATGTACTCGGTGCACTTGAGTTCGCTGAACATCCGGTAGCACTCCTCAATCTCCTCGAGCGTGTTGATGAACTTCTTTCCCAAAAAATACGCCTCTTTCGCGTTATCCGGATGCTGCGTCGCCATGGTGGCTGGTATTTTGCGGTTCATAATGTAGAATTAATGTTTTTATCTTATCGAAAATGTTATAAAATTAAAATCTCTTATAAATTTCTTATGGATCCTAAACAATATAAAGAACTGGAGAAGCAATGGAAAAAAGATTTACAGATTTTAGCTGAAGACAAAGAATATCAAAAAGAACAAGTAATGATTGCGGAAGAAAATTATGATTAAGCTTTTTCGTCGCAAAGTTAAAAAAGGCACTCAACTGGGTCGTAAGCTCGGTTTCCCTACCATCAACCTGAACGTGGGCCGCTTTGGCGATCATTGTAGACAAGGTGTCCATGTTTGTACGGTATTCGTCGGCGCACGCTCCTACCACGGCCTGCTTTACCTTGGCCCCAAACTCACCCGCCGCGGCCTCGTACTGGAAATTTACCTGCACCGATTCAAAGGCAATCTCTACAATCGCTGGGTGCGCTTTTCCGTCGGCCGCTTCCTCCGTGTCCCCCAGCGCTTCAGCTCCACCACTGCCCTCAAAAAACAGATGCAGAAAGATCTCCTCACTATATCCAAGAAGTAACCTCGCGACCCGGAGTAAACTGCTCCACTATGGTTGGGGGTTATTTTTCACGTTGTACCAACTTTGTACCAAGTTGGTACATATCTGGTACAACAGGCCAATAGGAAGGGGTGCAACTCGATCGATTTGCTGTTCCATCCAGAATCTGATTTAATGAAACCTAACCACAATTTTATGAAAAACGCTCCTGCCACACTCGTAGCTACAGCCGTTACATTGACTAGTGCTCTCAGCCAGGCTTCCCTCAATAGTGATCTAAGTCTTTTTTCAGCAGGAATGGAGGATCCTGAATCCCCTAAAATTGTTGCTTCGACAGTTCGTGATGCTATTGGCACTCAATGTCGGAATTGGAGTTCCTCAGACCCATTTACGGATCAGAAAGGCATCTCTCATTTTAACGTTTTTCCTTCTACGCCCGAAAGATTGAGATGTATAATGGTAGCTATTGAAAACATACGCAGTCGTCTTAAATTAGTCCGTTTACGCTCACATCTTGTCCATCCTAAGTCATACGATCCATTTATAAGTGTCACTGCTGATTATCGGCCCCAGTCCAAACGCCATCGTTCGCAAGCCCGCGGGCGGGATTGAAAATCGTCTTTGGCGTATAATAGGCGCATGCTCAATTGGCTCCGCAACCAGATCAGCTTTGATAATCCCCTTCGCCGTGCGTGGCATTTTTTGCGGGGCTTCACCGCCGCGCTCGTTTACGGTTTCCCCGGGCGTAAACTCATCTGCATCGGCATCACGGGCACCAACGGCAAAACCACCACCACCCACCTCATCGAACACATCCTCCGCGCGGCGGGCAAAAAAGTGGGCATGGTTTCCACCGTCAGTTTTGCGATGAACGGCCTCATCACCCCGAACCTCACCCACAAAACCACGCTCTCCCCGTTCCTCACCCAAAAATTCCTGCGCGAATGCGTGCGCCAGGGCGTGGAAGTCGCCGTCATCGAATCCTCCTCACAGGCGCTTCACCAATTTCGCCTCGTCGGAATCCCCTTTCGCGTGGCCGTGCTCACCAACATCACCCATGAACACCTGAACTATCACGGGACGATGGAAAAATACAAAGAGAGCAAAAAGGCTTTATTTAAGAACGTTCAAACCGCCATCCTGAACACCGCTGATACTTATTTTGAAGAGTTCAATCACCTGCCCGTGCCCCAAAAAATCACCTACGGATTCGATCGCGGTGATTTGCAGGCTCAGCATCCCCAGTACTCCAAATTCGGAACCCGCTTCACCATGTCTTTTCCGCACAATTTGTCATTCCCGCGCAGGCGGGAATCTACAGATCCCCGACTACTCGGGGATGACAATGAAGTTGAAGTTAACCTCAAACTCCCCGGCGCATTCAACGTTGAAAACGTTTTGGCGGCCACCGGCGCGGCGCTGGCGTGCGGCCTCACCCTCTCCGCAATCGCTCCCGCCCTCCAAACTTTTGAAGGCGTTGCTGGGCGCATGGAACGCATCACCAGCCCCAAAGGATTTGAAGTCATCGTCGATTTTGGCCTCACGCCCGACGCGCTCCAAAAACTCTACGACACCATTTGTGCCACCGCCACGGGCCGCGTCATTGGCATCATTGGCAGCTGCGGTACGCGCGACAAAGAAAAGCGCCCCGCCCTCGGCCGCATCGTCGCCGAGCACTGCGACCTCACCCTCGTCACCGACGAAGAATCCTACACCGAAGATCCTCGCGCCATCATGCAGGCCGTCCTCGACGGCGCCCTTTCCACCGGTAAACGAAAGGGCATCGAAGTTGAACTCATCGAAGACCGCTACCAGGCCATCGAGTACGCCATCGCCCACGCCCGCCCAGGTGATACCATCGTCGCCACCGGGATGGGCGCCTTCGACACTCGCGAAATGCCCACCGGCCCCATCCCCTGGGACGAACGCCAGGTGGTCCGTGAAATAATCTCAAAATATACCTGATCTTGCATTTTCTATCGATTTGATATAGAATTGATATATATTTACTAAGTATTTACTATATGCCAGCCGTTTTTTTCCAATTAAATAAAGACCAGGACGCGGACATGAAAAGATTGATGAAAGAAATGGGCTACACTAAAAAGTCCGAATTCTTCCGATTTCTTTTGAATTATTATCGTTTTGAAAAAGTAACAGAAGATCTTAAGAAGATCTTGACTGCCATGGTCGAAAAGAATATGATCGACTCTCGACCCCTTAGTGATCAGATGAAAGATTTAGACGATGAAGATGAATTAGAGAATCCCTATGTACCAAATCATTTACAGTCAGCACTTCAAAAGAATTCTAAAGCGATTAAGCAAAAAAAATCCTTCGCTCACAAGAATCGTAGAAATTACACTGCGTAGTTTTCAGGAAAAGATTGCTATTTCAATTGGGAAAGAAATTTTTAAAGTGAGGATCCCCGGATGGAATAGGGGAAAGTCCGGTGGGTATCGTCTTTATATTTATGTGCTTAAAAGCTATAACGCGATCAGCCCGGTTTTTATTTACGCAAAAAATGAAATGGAGATTATTGCTTGGAATGAATTAATGTATCATTCAATGGTAATACGAAGTGAACTTTTTCAAACATACGGATGGATTCTCGATTAAACCCCACCGGCCTCCTCATCATCAACAAACCCTCGGGCTGGACGTCGTTTGATGTGGTCGCCAAAGTGCGCGGCATACTCCGGGCCAAGAAGGTTGGCCACGCGGGCACGCTCGATCCCATGGCCACGGGTGTGCTGGTGCTTTGCGTGGGGAGCGCTACTAAATCCGTCGATAAAATCATGAAAACCGAAAAGGAATACGTCGGTGAAATCACCCTGGGCGCCACCAGCAACACCGATGACGCGGATGGGATCATCAGTCATTCTGAGCGAAGTGAAGAATCTCCCAAATTACCCGAAATCCAAAAGGCTCTGAACGTCTTTCAGGGAACCTACAACCAAATGCCCCCTCAATTTTCCGCCAAAAAAATCGAAGGCCAACGGGCGTACGCGCTCGCTCGCGCCGGTAAAACCGTGGAACTAAAAACCTCCGAAGTCACCGTGCACACCCTGGAACTCCTCGATTACCATTGGCCCGTCCTCAAAATCCGCGTGGTGTGCGGCAAAGGGTTTTACATGCGCTCCCTCGCTCGCGACCTCGGCGCTAAACTCGGCATCGGCGGCTACCTTTCCTCCCTCATCCGCACCCGCGTGGGAAAATACCCTCTTGATCAGGCGATTACTATTGAACAGGTGGACGTTTCTCGTGTCATTCCCGTGAAGACGGGAATCTGAGGCCAGATTCCCTCCTACGAGGGAATGACTTTAGGAAAGGCCGCTCACCAAATCCATCAGCGCCGCTTTGGGGTCCTTCGCTTTCGTCACCCCGCTCGCGAGCAATACCCCGCACGCACCGAGTTTGCGGGCGATTTTGACATCCCCTCCATTTTTAACGCCGGCGCCTACCAGTAATTTTTCGCCGCCGATCATCTCCACGGCCTTCTTCACTACCTCCGGTCGCGTGGTCACGGACACATCACCCCCGATCAAATCTGGCGGTTCAACCGCGATGTAGTCCGGATTGAATTCCAAAAAGCTGGCGCCTTCTTCGGGGTCTTTGGCGCACACAACGGTGATTAAACCAACTTCTTTNCACCGCGCAATCGTCTGGCCCAAAATCTCGCGATTTAAGCGTTTCTCCGAATGGTTGAGCAGTGTGCCCCGGGCGCCCGCCATTTTAGCGGCCTCAGGCGTCACAGAACCGGTCGAATTTCCAAACCCCGCCGCATCCACGTGTTGAGCGAGCACCGGGATCTTAACCGCCCAACAAACCTTCGCCAAATCCACCGCCTGCACGGCCACCCAAATCTCCGCGCCCGTTTCTTGTGCCACAGCTTCATGCACCTTGGCCAAAGCCATGGCCTTGTCCCCCGTGGCCTGTTCGTAGGTTTTGAAATTAACGATGATCATCAATTTTCAATTAAACGCCCACATTAACAGCAAAATCGGCTCAACAATCAAGAGCAGGCCGACCAGGGATAAATACACCCACTTGGCTACGCGTTCGGCGCGCACCACCCCCTGGATCTTTTTGATCGTTTCCTGGCTCTCGACGACGCGGCTTTCGAGCGCAAATTTGGCTTCGTGAAGCTCTTTTTCTTTGCGGTTATAGTCCAACAGCGGCACCATGTTCTTAAGTTGGGATTCCAGCTGGCCCACGCGGTACGTAGCGGCTTCCAAGCGGTCCTGGCGCTCTTTGAGTTCCTTTTTGAGATCGAAATAGAGTTCTTTGTAAACGCTATCCTCTTTAACTTTAATGCTTTCCAGTTGAATGTCCTTAACCGCCAAAGGCGCTTTATGGACACCCTGTCCAACTTGTCCATTATCCGTTTTAAGGCGATTAAAATCATCCAAAAACTTGCCAATATGGTCGTTAATAACCTGATCCACATCAACCCGCTTTAAAAGCACTTTGCGCCCCTGTTTTTTAACCTTTAACTTATAACGCCGAATGTAGCGATCTAGCGTTCGGGTAGATACCTTTAACACCTTGCTGGCTTCATCCCGATCCAGGTATATGTTAGACACGATGTTAGACATGTTAGACAACTTGTCCATAATTAAGTTTTTGTTTTTTTCACTCTAATGTTAGACAGATGTTGGACAAATGTTAGACACTCTGTCTACAATGTCCATAATGTGTCTAACATGGTTTTGATGAGCAAAAGTAGTAACTAAAAGACAGTATAATCAACCCACCAAAGTTCGTCAACTATTTCCCGATTTTGTCCAAAAAGTAATCGAACAGGTAATTGGCGTCTTCCGGGCCTGGGCTGGCCTCCGGATGGAATTGGACGGAGAACCAGGGCCTGCTTGTGTGGTGAAGGCCTTCCACGGTGCCATCATTGGCGTTTTTGAACCAAACCTTCCAGCCCTTGGGCAAACTCTTCTCATCCACCGCGAACCCATGATTTTGGGAGGTGATGTAACAGCGTTCCGTCCGGGTGTCTGAACAGGGCTGATTAGCCGAGCGATGGCCGTATTTGAGCTTGTAGGTGTTTCCTCCCGCGGCCAGGGCCATGAGCTGGGAGCCTAAACAGATCCCAAAAACCGGTTTTTTAGTCTCCTGCATGGCATAACGCATCGAATCAATCGTTTTATCCGCCATTTTGGGGTCGCCGGGGCCATTGCTCACAAAAAGGGCATCCCAATCGCCCTTGAGTTTGCGAATATCATAATCCCAGGGCAGGCGAATCACCCTTACTCCGCGCTTGAGGAATGAGCGGATGATGTTGTGCTTCATGCCGCAGTCGTAGGCCGCCACCGTCCCAATGGGTTTACCTTTGGGTTTATAAATCCGTTTGGCCTTGCACGACACTTCGGCCACCAGATTGGTGTCGTTTGGGTCTACAAACGTCATGGTTTTGCTGAAACGCATGTCCGTTGGCGCGATTTTCCCCAGCATCACACCGTGTTCACGGAGTTTTTGGGTGAGGGCGCGTGTATCCACGCCCTGAATGGCAGGAATTTTGTATTTTTTAAGCCAATCCGCCAAACTCCGCTTGGCCTGCCAGTGGGAAGGGGATTCACAATACTCGCTCACGATCAGTCCGCGCACCTGGATTTCGTTGCTTTCCAGCATTTGGCTCAATTCATCCACCTGCGTGAGCGCTGGCACGCCGTAATTACCGATGAGCGGATACGTGAGCACCAAAATCTGCCCGCGATAGCTCGGATCCGTCAAACTTTCCGGATACCCCACCATCGCCGTGTTAAAAACCACTTCACCATCCACCTGCCAGCCTTTTTTCCGATCAAAAAACCCGAAGGATTCTCCCATAACTTCGGTGCCGTCTTTGAGAATGAGCTTCAGTTTCATCGCCCCATAGCTTAGCAGGGGATACCCGCTTGGGCAATAGTTATGCTGAAGGCTTTAAATCAAGCACTTTCAGCTGCAACTTCCGTTGGCCGTTCCACTCGTTTACTTCCATGGTGAAGGCAATGTCATAACGGGCTTTAGGGTCGATTTTATCGGCGTGCTGGCCTAAACGGAAGGCAATGGCGCTGTGGCGGAGGCCGCCGCATTCCACGGGGAATTGAAGGTGTTCCCCGGTTTTGCCGACGGGGCGCACCTCCAAAATACGCGCGTTCCGAATCATCAGCGTGGGTTCGGGGTTGCCTTGGCCAAAAGGTTCCAGTTGTTTCATGACCACGCAGGTGGCCAGCGTCAGTTCATGAGGCTCGAGTTCGCAGTCTATCGAGAGTTCGTCCACTAGGTCATCCTTTTTGATGTGCTTTTTGGCTCCCGCCTGAATACGACTTACGAACGTTTCCAAATGTTTCTTGGGAAGGGTGAAGCCCCCGGCCATTTTGTGCCCGCCCAGACTGGTGCAGAGGGCCCCGATGGTTTGGCGGAGGAAACTCGTGAGGTCAAAATCACCCGCGCTGCGGCATGAGGCTACCAATTCTTCCTCACGTTCCTGCATCACAATGGCCGGCCGGTTGTAGGTTTCGGCCAGGTGGGCGGCGATGAGGCCGATGAGGCCCGCCTTCCAATCCTTACTCCACACCACCAGGAGGGGAGGGAGGAATCCGCTGGAAGCGGATTCCCTTTCCACCATGGCCACGGCTTCCTCCAAATAACCTTTCACCGTTTCTTGGCGGAGTTTGTTGAGCTGGTTTAACACCTCGGCTTTGTCCAAATTTCCCAAAATCAGCTCCAGGGCGTGGTCGGGCTTGTCCATGCGGCCAGCGGCGTTGAGGCGCGGGCCGATTTGGAAGCCGATGGTGAAACTGGTGGTTTTTTCGATGTCGAGTCCTGCCACCTCGAGCAGGGCCACGAGCCCCGGGTTATGGCCATCCCGGAGGCTCATAAGCCCGTATTTCACGAGCACGCGATTTTCATCCACCAGCGGCATGCAGTCGCCGATAATCCCGAGCGTCACCACACTCAGTTGTTTCATCAAATAGTCCTTGCGTTCTCCCGCCTCCATTAGCTCGCGGCTCAGCGCTGTGACGAGTTTGTAGGCGATGGTGGAGCCGCAAATGTCTGGAAAGGGATACTTTGAATCCTTCCGGTGTGGGTTGATGAGCGCAAACGCGGTTGGCAACACGTCCGGAATGGAATGATGGTCCGTCACAATCACTTCCAGCCCAAGCTCCCGGGCCAGCGCGATCTCCGCCACATTGCTGGTACCGCAATCCACCGTGATCAAAAGCTTCACACCATCCGCGTGGAATTGCCGAATGAAATAATCCTTCAAGCCGTAACCATTCTCCTCCCGATGGGGGAGTGTGGTGTGCACGTTGGCCCCAACTTTTTTTAAAAAATCATAAATCAAAGCCGTGCCCGTAATGCCGTCGATATCATAATCGCCAAACACCATGATCGACTCCTGCGTGGCCACCGCTTCCTTAATCCGCTTCACCGCCCGCTCCATGTCCGGGAGCAGCAGGGGGTCATGCACCAGCCTTAAATCACCCTCAAAAAACAACCGCCGCTCTTCCGCGCCCGTCACCTCTCGATTCGCGAGTAGCGCATCCAACAACACCCCCTCCCGTCGCTCATGCCGGATCACCCATTTTTTACCAAGCAGACTCATATTCCTTTTGTTAGCTGGGCTTCACCCTAATACAGAAGATCATCTAAGTCAAAAAACTAAGGGAAAAATATCTTTTTGTTACACTAATATGATCATAAAACGATGGCCGAAATTGTCATCGCAAAATCGCCTTTTTTAGATTGATTTCCCCTCTGAAAAACGTAATAATTT
>JGI1358J11329_10003319_pt1 | contig 12053 bp, 10 predicted proteins | sample Subgroupgradi54m_FD_11329 | JGI IMG/M metagenome (IMG submission 11329)
CCCGCCGGTGGAGAACCCCTTCAAGAACTGCCCGTCTAGGCCCCGCTTGGTTGTCTTCCGGAGGTCGTCCAGGAAGATCTCGTTCACCAGGCTCTTCACGGTGACGCTGATCTTCGTGGTCTCGTCCGCGGTGTCGATCCCGTCCTGGACGGCAATGATCCGGATGTCCAGGAACTTGAGTTGCTTGACGATGGCATCGGTGTCCCCGATGTCCCGCGACAGGCGCGAGAGCTGATCGACGACCAGGGCGTCGAAGGGAGCCGGCGTGGCGGTGGCGGCGCGGAGGGCCTGCCGCAGGTCGTGGAGGATCTTCAGGCTAGCGCCGGAAGTGGCGTAGTCCGTGAACTCCGTCACGATGGTGTGACCGCGCTGGTCGGCCCAGCACGCCACGATTCGGCGCTGGTCCTCGATGGAGGTTTCCCGCTGGTTGTCGTCGCTGTAGCGACCATAGAAGGCGATGCGCATGATGGCGTTACTCCTTGTTCAGGGTCACGGTTTTGATCCGGCAGGTCGGGGTCTCTGTCTCCTGGATCTGGAAGCGTTCTGGATGCGCCTCGACGTATCGGTGGAGACATTGTACCAGAATCTCGATGCCGCGGGGAACCTTCGTTTCGGCTGACGAAGTGTCGATCGACTCCGGCGCTCGGAATTCGAGCGAGATGTCCGAATGGAGGAATGCCTCAGTGGGTCCCCCCCTTGGCGCTGGTAATGCTGTGGCGGCGGACCTTTCAATACGATGGGAACCGGAGTGACGGCGACTCCCGGATCGGGAGGGCCGAGGGGTCCGACCGATTGGAGAGTCCAGGGCCTCGGTGGGGACATGGGGATGTGTTGTGGTGGGTTCTGACATGGGGAGCGGGTCTCGCTTTCTCGGCTGGTGCGGCCGCTCGGTCAGGGAGGACAAGCCGCGTGAAGGGTTAGGGACACCGACCGCCTTGTCGGGAACCTGCTTCACCACGGGCAGTTAGAAATATCATTGCTTTTCGCTCCTTGAGCCTGTGATCGCAGATCGCACCAATTACAGCTCGCGTGCGCCCTGTCGGCGCGGCCACCTGCCGCCCCCAGGGGACGCACTCCCGGACCCCTGGGAGGCGTGGTGGGTTGGCCTGATCAATTCCTCCCCAGATGCAGCGGCGGGTCCCCGAACGGCCACGGGTTCCGTGCCTCGGCCGCCCGCTGCGCCGCTTGGCGCCGGAGCAGCTCCTCGAGCAGGCTGAGCTCCATGAGAGGCCGCCTCGACTCCCAGGCGACATCCGTGAGCAGGAAGACCTCCACGTGGGCGGTCTCCCGCCCGGGGTACTGCGCCTGGAGCCACCCCAGGGCCACCCCGATCTGCTGGTAGAGGAGGGCCGCGTTCATGCGAAGGAGGTAGTCCTCCTCGATCCGCCAGTCGTAGATCCGGAGGACCCCGGTCAGCTTGTCTTCTCCGAGCCGGGCGATGACCCCCGGGATGACCAGCTCCCCGTCCGTCCCGTCCGGGATCCTCCACTCGAAGGGCAAGGTGTGGGCGAGTAGCCGCTCCGTATACTGCAGCCGGGAGAGGACCCGGTCGACGAAGGTCTCGATACACACCGCGCCCCGCTCCACTGCGGCGGCCAGGAGGGCCTTCGGGTACTCGTGACCCGGCAAGGCGGGGATCCCGGCCCAGTACTGCTGGAGGAAGGCGTCCACGTAGTGGTCGGTGGCCTCGAGCGTCCCGTCCACCTCCGCCGCCACGATGACCATGGCGACCACCTTATTGACCACCTGCTCGACGTGGTGGCTGAGGGCGGCAGGGTCTGGCCCGCTTCCCGGGATCCGCTGGAGGCAGGCCCACCGGGTGCAGGTCCGGACATCCCCAGGGGCGGGGAGGTGAATCGTGCGCGAGGGTTTGGGCATGGTATTACTCCTTTCGTGAGAGGGGAGGATAGCTGCTGCCGCCGGTCAGGCCCGGCCGCAGCAGGGACGGTGGCCTAACGGGCCTGGAGCCGTGAGCGGTCGCTCGGCGTGACCATTGGGCCGGGGAGGCTGCGCGTGGTGTGTCTAGGGCTTCATTCACCTGGGGCAGAGGAGCATCCCATTCCGGAGAGTGAACGGGCGAGGGCGGCGAGAGGGCCGGCCTCGCACCTCGCGCTCGGCGGCGCCACCTCTTATTCCTCAAGACGTCCGGATGGCTGGAGGCGCGCGGCGGGGTATATCGCCAGGATCGTCTCCCCGCTGGGAAGAGTCGGATGGGAAGAGGGGGGTGCTGCTTCTTCTTCAGGCTGTTCATTTTGGGCTTTCCTTTCGTCTGCGAACACCCTATACTCACGATGGCTCGGAGGCACATCTGAGCGGCTTTCGCTGTGAGGGTGTGTTAAGCCCCCTTGAATCGCTGCAACGGTTCACGGGTTTTCTATTTCTGGCTAGAGTATGCTACAGCGCTTGAGCATTGTCAAGTAAAAAATGGCTTGACATGCCCTACCGCTTTAGCAGCTGGTTGACGTGTGGCAAAGAAAAATCCTCATGCGGTAGCTTTGGGGCGGAAGGGCGGTATCGCTTCCGCCAAAGTCCGAAAGCTGCGCATCTCCCCAGAGCGACGACAAGAGATCGCTCGCAAGGCCGCTGAGGCACGATGGGCAAAAAAGAAAGGGAAGAGGGCCTTACCTTAGCAGGCGAATCAGCCCCCTCTCCTTTGCGGTTCGTCCTTGGCTGTGGTGGCGGGCCCCCAAATCAGTCCAAATGAGTCAAGGATGTACAGGGTACTTCCTTCTTCCCTCCGGGCCTCCGGCCCTCCCGGATACTCAGCTTTTTCTAAGGTAGGTCCCTAGCATTTTTGGGCTATCCGGTTTGACTTGTTGAAAACACGTGGCGTACGCTCTGTGCTCATTTCGGATTGATCTGTGGAATCAACTGAATGAACGCTCCGCAGGCGTCCGAAATCCCCAGGATCTCGGCGGCGTGGTACCACTTCACCCGTCCATCAATCGCGCGCAGGATCACCTCTTGCACCTCCATTGCCCGCTCCACGGTAGAGGTGCGTATTTCGATCAAATCGCGCCACCCATTCCAATTGAAATCCTCCAGGCGTTCCGATGCTGGTGCAGATTTGTGGTTGTAATCTGCACTTCCATCCCCGCCAATACAGCTCTCAAAAAGCTTGACACCCTGGCGGGCTAGTGGCATGCTGCCGCCACTGAGGTGATCGCGATGCCACCGGGGTGACCATACGACTTCAGCCTTGCCTCGCAATTAGGTTGGTGCACAACCCGACTCGCCCACTCTGGCGGAGCTTGGCCTCAGAGGGCGTTCGTGTTTTTGGGGTGCGGGTCTCAATAACAGATACCGGAAGGATGATAAGGAGGCCACGATGAAGCGAATTGGGATAGCGCTCGGCTTGACCTTGGTTGTGGGAGTCGCACTAGGGGTGATCGGCCTGCAAATCCTGAACGCTCAGGGGCCGATCACACGCACTGAGCTCATGAAAGCCGATCTGGAAGGGATCGAGGGGGAGGAAGTAAAGGTAGCCGTCATAGATTGGGCGCCCGGGGCGGCGGCGGGCAAACATTACCATCCGGAGTACGAGTTCGCCTACGTCCTCGAAGGCTCCCTCATCGTGGAACGCGAGGGGCAGGCGCCGGTCACCTACGGGCCGGGCCAGGTGATCCACAACACGTTGAACCGCGTGCATGTCGCGAAGAACCCCAGCACGAACGAACCGTTGAAGATGGTTCAGTTCCTCATTTCTAAGAAAGGCCAACCTGCCCTGGTCCCGGTAAAATAGCCCCGATTCGGGCAGACAGTACAGTGGGGTTGCCGATCTTCGCCAACGGCTCTGCGACTTCGGCGACCCCCGTCTCTACCATCTTCTACAGTGCAGGATAATCCCCGTAATATACACTCGCTCGGACGAGGACGTGATGTAACGTACGCTCTCATCCCGACGGACTCGGCTCTCAAAAAGGATTGACGAACCCGGGCAGGACGCGATAGAAAACCCCCATCAAAGGTCTTCCTCATGGGCCCGGCTGTTGATAGCGTTTCAGCCCACTCTTGCGATTCGGTCGGCGTGCGACAGCGCACAGCCCTCTCGGGTGGAATTCAGCCTGAGAGGGCATTCGTATCTTGAGGGATCGTTTCGCACGATTCTTGGGGCCACCCCCTTCGACGTGGCGGGCTTCGGGGCGATCGCCTAACGCGTATATGCGGGTCGAGCGGCCGGTACCGAGGGTACTCTTCTGCACGCTCTGAGAACGCCGCCGGTCAGCGATCGCTGACGACAGGGCGGTCCGCAGCCTCTGTTGACATGCAAGGCGGACTAGACTGACAACAGCCGCAGCGTTTGTCCTCTTTGTCGTACCTGAAATTCGCTTCAGAAGGTGTGGACAACACGATGGGATTGCCGAGCGTGTGGAGAGGTGCCCATCGGTGATAGGCTGACAGAGCCCAGAAGTAGGCCGACCAGTACACTCAATTGTTAGGGCACGGACCATCCGGGCGTTCGTTCGATGTGCAAGAAAGGAGAAGAAGACCATGAAACGACTCACCCTGTTACTTCTTGCGGTGTTGTTCCCGATCGTGGGCTACTCGTCCGCTCAGCAACAAGTCGAACGAAAGGCCATGACATCGACAGTCAAGCTCGAGGAAACGGATTCGGCTATCTGAGCGAGCTCAACGGCAAGTACAAGTTGCGCGTCAGCGAAACCGTCATTGAACCGGGCGGATACGTAGGCGAGCACGACCACGTGGGGCCGGGTTTTCGATACCTGGTCTCCGGTGAGCTTACGATCGTTGAGCAGAGCAAGGCAAGGGCCTACAAGGCGGGCGACTACTATTATGAAACAGGAGCCATCACCGGCAAGGTGTCCAACACGGGCAGTTCGCCCTTGGTTGTTCTCCTCTTTGAAATACTACCTGTGGACTGGAAGGGGGGATCGGGGGTGCCCCCAAAATCTAAATGAAACGGACCTTCGTTCCTTCCGAAACTCGGCCCTAACCATCACTTCCTGAGGACGGCGATCAAGTAAGGAGTAAGGAGCGTGGTGACCTGCACCGACCAAGAGACCAAAGGCTGTACGTTGTCACGGTTAACAACCGGTTGAAGTCCGACGCTCGCCAAGCTCGCGCCGCTCAACCGGAGCGCAGCCTGTCAACGATGATCAGATCGTTGAGGCAGAGAGCATGACGATGGAAAAAAGAGAGATCATCGTACTTGGGGTTGGCCTGTTAGTGCTCGTGACAAGCATTGTTGTTGGAAAGGCGATGGAATTGGTTGATTTACGCCACGTCGTCGTTGGGGCAGCCCTGAGCCTCCTCATCCTTTGGATCTCGGTGGCTGTCACGCAGGCGATGGCGGGCACCGCGCAGGTTCGCGAGCTCGAGGCCCTGGCAAGACGATTCGCAGCAATACTGCCGGCAGGATTCGACTGGCTGTTCGATGATGCGCAGGTGGCCGAAATTGCGACGAACGCCAAAGGCAAGGACATCTGGATAGTCTCGCCGGATCTGGCCCACGTCACCCTGACGGGCATATTCAAGCAGCCGGTCCAGCACAACATCAAAAGGGGCATCCGGTACACGTATATTGTGCCGAGTACCGAGGCAATTGCGGCTCTTGTGCCCGTGCTCCGTCAGGTGTTCGCCGAGTTCCCTGACAAGCTGCATCTCAAGCAGATTCCGAGGGACGTATTCCAGGCGATAACGGTCACGCACATAGCGATGTACAACCCGAACATGGAAGATGGCAGCCCGCCTCGCGTGCTTCTGGAGCTCCCAATTGCGCGACGCGGATATTGGGTTGAAGTGCAGTATGATGCTGCCCTGGCGTTGATAGGCCGGTTCAGGCAGTACGCGGAATCGTGAGGGCTTAGAATGCGGCGGCCTAATTAATTTAGACCGCAATAGGCCGCTTCGTATGTGATTCGGATCATCGGCACGTCAAGAAAGTGGGGCAGGACCCTGTTGAGGTCGCTGGCCAGCTCGAAGCGATCATGTTGAGGCCCCCTGGAAGCCAGGCGTGAGGTGCCAGAGTGTACGTTAGTGGTGCTCGCAGGAACCGCTTCTGCCAACGAGTAAAGTGTGGATTACACCCCCGTAACCTACACTGAAATGAAGCGATACCTAGTTTCACCGGGAGGACCTCGAGCCGCAGGTAAGAGTTCCGATTAACGCGCCGCCAGCCTTGCCAGCTCGCCGTAAGCACGCCTGAAATCAGTAAAACATCTTTCCAAGCTCTTGCACCCCCGTAACCCCACGGTCTCCTTTTCGTGATCTTCATCCTCTTCTTTCCATCGCGCTTTTCCATACCACCGTCCGACCGGGTGCCTTGACGTCTGTGAGAGGACGTGGTAGAAATGCGGAAACCCATAATGAGGGCAGGGGAATGACAACCCAGAACCTGTTTCGACTGATCATTGCGCTGAGTCTGGCTTCCAGCTTCTGCGGTGCGTTGGACCGCGCCGCCTTAGCCGAGCCTCAGGGGCAGCCCACAGCCGATCAGTGCGAGCAAGCCAAGCTGAAGGCGAGAGCCGCCGAGGCGAGCGCCAATAATGCCGCGCAGCAAGCTCGCGTGGCCGAGGAGGTGGCCTATCAGGCCAATCAGGAGGCTAATGCCGCCGAGTATAGGACCAGAGATGCCGAGGCGCTCATTGAGGCCGCCCGGAGGAGGCTCGAAGGGGCCGCTGAGGCTTCCCGGAGGGGGTACTCCTTGGCACCGGACGCGGCCGGAGCTGAGCGGGACTATCTGCAGAGGCTCACCGACAGGGATCGGGCGCGAGAGCGGGCAGAGGGTGTTCGCATTCGCGCCGCAGACCGCCGCAAGGATGCTGAAACGGCAAGGGCCTATGCCAATGACCTGCGTGCCGATGCCGAGGGGCTGAAAAAGGACGCGCAGGACCTCTGCGCGAGGGTGCAGCCTGTCAAGTAGGAAGAGGTCCGCCGCGCTCTTTTTCCTCACAGGCTGCTTTACTCCCTGAGGGACGCGCCCCGCGGAAGGCGCGCCGAGGGACTGTGCGCCTTCCGCTGTCAAGCCAGCGGCAGCTTCACCAGCGCAGGCACCCCAAGGACAGAGGAGTCTGCTTCCAGTGACTCGCGTGGGGTCTAACTGCGGCTAAGCCCGGATCCCAGTGTACAGATTACACCCCCGTAATATGCACTAACTTTGACCGAGGATTTGTAATCTATGCTGCCAAGATGGCAGAGAGGCTCCGCACGGGTTGACACCCTGGGTCAGATTTGGAAGGAAGGGCTCACGAAAAGTGGGTGCGAGGGGCTCGCAGTGACGAGGAAGGCTTAGGGATGGGGTGGAACATCTGGCGTCTGACCGTCCGGCTCGCATGCCTGTTGGCCGTCGCACTCATCCTTCCGCGACCCATCTCTGCCGCGACCATGACCGTCACCGACCTGGGCGATACCGGGGCGCCCGGGCAACTCCGCACCTTGATCAACGCCGCCGCGCCTGGCGATACCACTATCATCCCAGCGGGCACAATTAACCTCTTAGCGGGCGTGCTCGCCATCAGCAAGAGTTTGACCATCCAGGGCGCGGGTGCCGGCGTGACCATCATCGACGGAGGCAGAATCGATGGGGTGTTTAACATTTCCTCTGGAAGTGCTGTCGCCATCTCCGGGCTCAGCATTCGGAATGGAAAGGCGGCCGTTGGCGGCGGCATCTTAAACGCCGGCACCGCAACGCTCACCAACGTCACTATCAGTGGCAACACGACGGGCGAGGGCGGCGGCCAGGGCGGGGGCATCCATAACGCATTTTCTATGACGCTCACCAACGTCGCTATCAGTGGCAACACGGCTGGTGGGTTCGGCGGGGGCATTTCGAACGCCAGGTCCGCGACACTTACCAACGTTACCATCAGCGGCAATACGGCTCCCATCGGCGGCGGCCTCTTCAATGAAGGGACTGCGATGACGCTCACCAACGTCACTATCAGTGGCAACACGGCGAACGAGGGTGGCGGCATCGACACCAGCCCCAATGCAACGCTCACCAATGTCACCATCGTTGGCAACACAGCGGGCGTGGGTGGCGGAATAAGCTATAGTATATTCTTTTCCACAGCCCCGACAGCCAAGAACACTATCGTGGCGAACAACGGCTTTTCGGATAACTGTAGGGTCAGCATCACCTCAATCGGCGTACTCCCCATCACCTCGCTGGGCCACAACCTCGATAGCGGCACTACCTGTGCCTTCACTGGTCCAGGCGACCTCAGCAACACCGACCCGAAACTTGGCCCGCTGCAGAACAACGGGGGGTTCACCCTCACCCACGCGCTCCTGACTGGGAGCCCAGCTATTGACGCTGGAGACAACAACGGGTGCCCCTCCACCGACCAGCGCGGGATCGCCCGGCCCCAGGGTCTCAGGTGCGACATCGGCGCGTTCGAATTCGGGGTCATCGTCGCCGCGGTTACACTCAATGGGTCTGGGTTCCGCACTTCCCAGACGATCACCTACCAGGCTACCCTGAATCCGGGGTTGACCCCGACGCAGGTGGACATCTACCTGGGGTGCCTCCTGCCCCATGGGGTCGCATTCCTGTCTCTCGTCCAGTCCGCTCCCGGGGTCATCTCCATCGCCCTCGGTCCCGCCCCCGTCCCCTTCCTGGCGGGGGTGACCCTCGCGCCGCTCGCGGTGGCGTTCTCGTTCACCTTCGCTGGCACCGAGCCCCCCGGGACGTACTTCACGTATGCGGGCCTGGCGGTGGCGGGGAGCAATCCCTTCGTCCCCACCAACCAGCTCAGCCTCGGGATCCAGGCGTTCCAATTCACCCCATGACTGAGCGAGCGGACTGACTCGCATCCCACAACTGGCGCGTGGTCGTTGCTGCATGGAGTCTTTTCCATTGGCGTCACGGCGTAAAGACTTGAACTTCGGCCGCTATCCCAAGTGTAGATTACACCCCCGAAATCTACACTAGGCCCGACTCAGGATTACTAGTTGGAATCCTCAGTGGCGTGCGCGCACGTAGGGCTCAAAAAAAGGTTGATATTCTGAGAAGGAAGTGACATCGTCAGCCGCAAGGTGACCGCGATGTCCCTCGGGGTGAACATAAGACTTCAGCCACCCCTCGCAATTTTGGTCGGCGCACCATTCACCAGTAACGCCCTCTCGGGTGAAACTCGGCCTGAGAGGGCGTTGGTGTTTTTGGCTTGTTAGAGGATAATTGTCAATGGACCAAGTGATCCCGACACCAAGCGACGAGATCCGCGCTAGGCTAATTGCAGCTTATGATCTTTACCGAAAAGCGTTACTGAACCGCAAGTACTATGGACATCGGCTTGCTTCGTGGAAAAGATGGAACACAGGCTTCGAGATCGCTCTGGCGGTTGGAACATCCGGGACCATAGGGACCTGGGCACTTTGGAAAACCGGCGCTGGTCAATATGCGTGGACTTTTGTCGCAGCGTTTGCCGCGGTTCTAGGGGTCATAAAGCCGATCATTCAACTAGGGAAAGGGATCGAGCGATACAGCAAACTCTACAGCGGCTGGGGTGGCGTTTTTTATGACCTTGAAGGAGTCGTTGAAGACATTAAGGCGACACATAAATACACCGGTGAGATGGCAAACATCGTGACAAGTGCACATAATCGTATTAAGGATCTTACTCCGGAAGACGACCCGAACCCGAACCGGCGGCTTGTTAGAAAGTATTATAACGAGGTGTTAATCGAGATACCTCCTGCTATGTTGTGGGTCCCTCAGGCGACTTCTAACTACATGTCTGGGGTGGCCCCCTCAATTGGTTTGAGCCTCCCAGGTGATGTGAGCCACCCATTGCCTGGTCAAGCAGCACCATTAAGTATAGACCCACCCGTACCGTGGCCGGAACCAGGGTCCGGCGGAAAATCACCCACAAGGGGGTAGGAAAGCAATCAGCTCGTTAAGTCGCTAGACGGAGGTGTTAGATGGAGTATCTCTTGGTGAAGTTTGCTGAAGATCGAGGCGTAAAAATCGACGGACGCCCGCCAGGAGACCGGAAGACCAATATTACGCTTGAATTAGAGGGTGGAACTCACGCGGTCACACTTGAACGCTCGGACGACTGCATTCCAATAGAGCATACCATCATGCTTGAGGGCACCACCCTCATTAGGCCGATGGAGATTGTTTTTGTGAAAAGACCCTCCTCGATGGAAGGGATTCATGTCAGAGGTATCGAACCCCCAGAACCTTGGCCGCAGCCCGTCTGATTCCAGGAGGCTTGCATCCTATAGAAGGGTACCCTCCAGGTTCATACCCGTTCATCGCATCGCTCTCGCCTCGTTGTGCCTCGTCGCCGCAGGTTGTGCACACTATCGGTTGAATGAACGGCTACATCAAGTCGCCCAAGAAGGCTATCGGTTCGACGCAATAGAGGCTGGCTCCAACTCTGATTCCCTTTTCATCTGTCTCACCTTTTCTGGAGGCGGCACTCGCGCTGCAGCGCTAGCCTACGGCGTACTTTCGAAGTTGGCCTCGGTTACTGTCCATTGGGACGGGCAAACAATCCGTCTACTTGACGAGGTGGACTGCATTTCATCAGTGTCGGGTGGGTCCTTCACCGCTGCCTATTACGCGATTTACGGGGACGCCATATTTAAGGACTTCGGCGATCGGTTCCTTTACCGAAACATCGAGATGGATCTGCTGAAGAGAGTTCTGAGTCCAGTCAATTGGGTCCGCCTCGCTTCTCCCTACTTCAGTCGAATAGATCTTGCCGCCGAGCTGTACGACGAGACGATATTTGGTCGTCAAACCTTCCGCAACCTACTGGCAAAGAAGCGGCGTCCTTTTCTGATCATTAACGCGACCCATATGCAACTCGGCGAACGGTTTGAATTCACGCAGGATCGGTTCGATTTCCTGGGATCAGAGCTGCTCGCATTCCCCATCGGCCGAGCCGTCGCTGCCTCCTCGGCTTTCCCCTTTCTGCTCAGTCCGATTAGCCTACAGAACTTCCCCCCCGCGCAAGGGTTTGCCATCCCAGAGTCGGTATCGCTTGCTCTCAATGACTACTACACGAACCCTAGGCGATACAAATGGGCGAAGAACCTACTCGCTTATACTGATAAACGTGCTCATCCCTATGTGCACCTAATGGATGGAGGGTTGGCTGACAACATTGGGCTGCGGGCTCTGATCGATGAGTATTATCGAGGCTTCATCCGAGACAGACTGTCGGGCAAAATCAAGAAGCTGGTAATCATTGCCGCGAACGCACGGACCATGCCGCACGAGACCCTCGACATGCGGGAGCGGCCACCCAGCCTCGGGACTGTGGCATACAAAACGGCAACGATCAGCATGGACAGCTATTCCTTCGAGACTGTCGAGATGATGCATGCGCTGGCCAGCGAACGGCAAAAGGCTCAACTGGCCTTGAAGCACTGTCAGGAAGCCGTCGACGTACGATGCCCCGGAAAGCCTCGCCTTACCCCCCTTGCCGGAGGTGAACTTGAGTCATTCGTCATCGAGCTGAACTTCGACGCAGTCAAGGACGAGAAAGAGCGAGAGTGCTTTCTCGGACTCCCCACAAGCTTTTCCCTTCCTCGCCACCAGGTGAGGGCTCTCAGCGAGGTCGCTGGGGAACTTCTCGATGCGAATCCCACATTTCAGGATCTCCTCCGCGCACTTAAGGTAGAGCCTGGTTCGGCCAAGTCTCCTGCGCGACTTGCGCACTGCCAGCAAAGCCCCTGACGCCTTCATCTGGCAGAATGAACCGCAGTGAGCCCCAAGAGCCGCTTCGAGGGTGTGTAATAGAAATTGTGCCCGTGTCGGCCTTGGGTCATGGATGCAGGGCATGACTCGTCGCCCCGCCACCTTTACCGAAGCTAACGCCTGGGTGCACCTCTCCCCGGAAAGCTTCATGCGCCTCTTCCCCTACATCAGTACGATCTGGCAAATAGAAGATGGGTGCGTCCGGGTGGAGACCGACGGCTCATCGGAGCCTGACGAGTGGGACTTTGCCTGGTGGGAGCTAGAGGCTCAGCGAACCGGCGAACCCGCGTTACCGTGCGGCTGCTGGGTGCGCGTGCACTACGTGCCTCACGCTCGGCAGACGATATGCAGCTTCTGGAATCCGACGACGGGCTTCTTC
>JGI1358J11329_10003322_pt1 | contig 12039 bp, 10 predicted proteins | sample Subgroupgradi54m_FD_11329 | JGI IMG/M metagenome (IMG submission 11329)
GGATGCACTCGGAAAGCATATTTTCCCTGCTCGGCCTGGCTGGTGCTCCTTTCGGTAACCAAGGGATAAAAAATCAAGTCAAAAAGATTCATACGCCAACTTTATCCTTGGAACGTTTCGAACCGCCTTCATCTAGAGCCATATCCGAGCCCTGCAGAATTCTCTTCTCAATCATAGGAAGCGCTTGCTTATCAATCAGTAACTTCTTGCGCCTTAGAACATGATAGGCGTTAAAATCATCTGCTTCCCTAAGCCGAAAAATCTCTCTAAGGTTATTGGAAGCCTTTTTGAGGCGCTCATCGATAGAAGGCACAACGCACAAGGTTCTTGCTCCGTCCAATTTCAAAGCCTTGATCATCCGATAAAGTTCTTTTGTCTTGGGCTGCTCCACACTGGCATCTTCTACAATCATAATATCTTCTTGCTTGCGCTTAAGACTCAAAGCAGAAATCAAAGCCTTGCGTTTTAAGGCCTTGGGAATGTGAACCGAATAATCCCGAGGATGAGGGCCAAAAGTGGTGCCACCACCACGCCAAAGAGGCGAACGGATGCTTCCCGCGCGAGCCCTGCCCGTTCCTTTCTGACGCCAAGGTTTTCTACCGCCTCCGCGCACTTCCTTTCTCACTTTCGTATCCGAATTGCCAAAGCGCTGATTGGCCGCATAAGAAGTGAGCACGATATTCAAAAGCCGTTCGTTAACAGGTGCGGAAAAAATAGCCGGATGAAGGTCAACATGCTCACCCGATTTTTTCCCTTCTTTGGTATAAACTGGCAACCGTGAAACTTCTTTTTTCTCCTGCTTTTTCGCTTTCATGACTTTTTCTCGTCAGGCTCAGATGCCTGCTTGACTTCTTCCTGAGAAACCGAAGATTTTTCCAGAACAGTGGATTCTTTTTCCTGTGAGAGTTCGGTATCCGCAACTTGCTTCTTCTCGATAACCTTCCAAGATTTTCCCTTCCCCCTCTTCACAGCTTCACGAATGATAACCAAACCACTTTCAACCCCCGGCACGGCCCCATGAACTGCAATGAGATTATTTTCGAGATCCACTTTCATCACTTTCAAATTCTGAACGGTTGTGCGTTCCGCACCCATATGCCCCGCCGCTCGCATTCCTTTAACGACCCTTGATGGAAACGAAGAAGCTCCGATGGAACCCGGCGCGCGGCCAAACATCGAGCCATGTGATTTAGGCCCTCCCGCAAAGTGATGCCGTTTTACGACACCCTGAAAACCTTTGCCAATGGAAACGCCTTCCACATCCACGTAATCCCCAGTCTCAAATTGATCGGCATGAAGCTCATCGCCAACCTTTAGCTTTGGAGATGCTTCATGTCTGATCTCTCGAATAAATCGCTTCGGAGGAAGGACCAGTTTTTTAAAGAAACCAAGCTCCGATTTTCTGACATGGTTTTCCTTAATCTCCCCATAAGCTAGCTGGACAGAACTGTAACCATCTTTTTCTTGATGTTTGATGGCCGTCACGAAACAAGGGCCTACTTCCAAAACCGTAACAGGAATGGCATGTCCTTTCGCATCAAAAATCTGTGTCATGCCTAGCTTTCTTCCCAAAAGACCTATCATAAAATCTATAAAACCTCCGTCAAAAGTTTCACTAAAGGGAAAACACTCCCCTACATTGAGACAAATTCCCACTTGAGTCAAAATCTCGCGAGGGGAAAAACTTGAATTTCTTAGTTCATCAAAGCTTGATCTCGACGTCTACTCCAGCCGGCAGATCAAGTTTCATCAATGCATCCACTGTCCTAGCAGTGGGGTCGATAATGTCCAGAAGGCGTTTGTGCGTTCTAATCTCAAACTGTTCTCTGGACTTCTTATCGATGGTCGGACCTTTCAAAACAGTGAAGCGTTCAATTTTGGTGGGAAGAGGAATAGGCCCCGAGATTTTGGCACCTGTCCTCTTAGCGGTGTTGACAATCTCCTGAGCCGATTGATCCAGAATGCGATGATCATACGCTCTCAGGTTGATTCGAACTTTCTCATGCACTGCCGTCATGACTCTAGGCTACCTTCCCATACTGTTATTCGAACTTTCAATTTCTTCACAGAACCCCGCCAAGCACCTTTTCACTTCACAATGTCACTAACCACACCTGCGCCTACGGTCTTGCCTCCCTCCCGTATCGCAAACCTCAACTCCTTCTCCATCGCGATCGGAGCTATCAACTCCGCCTCAACATCCACATTGTCACCAGGCATCACCATCTCCACCCCCTGCGGCAATGTCACCACCCCTGTCACATCCGTCGTCCTAAAATAAAACTGCGGACGATATCCGGTGAAAAACGGGGTGTGTCTCCCACCCTCTTCCTTCGTTAATATGTATACCTTCGCCTTGAACTTCGTATGCGGATTCACCGTCCCGGGCTTCGCGATCACCATCCCTCGCTCCAAATCCTTCTTCTCCACCCCTCTCAACAACAACCCAACATTCTCACCTGCCTGGGCCGTGTCCATAATCTTTCGAAACATCTCTACCCCTGTGATCACCGTCTTAAACGGCTTCTCCCTCAATCCCACTATCTCCACTTCCTCCCCTACCTTCGCTTCCCCTCTATCCACTCTCCCTGTCCCTACTGTCCCTCTCCCTGAGATCGAAAAGACATCCTCCACTGACATCAAAAACGGCTTGTCTATCGCTCTCACTGGCGTCGGCACATACTCATCGATCGTATCCACTAACTTCAATATCGATGCTACTCCTATCGGACTCCCATCTCCCTCCAAGGCCTTCAATGCACTTCCCCTGATAATCGGCGTCTTGTCCCCAGGAAATTCATACTTCTTCAATAATTCCCTTACCTCCAACTCCACCAAATCCAGTAACTCCGGGTCATCTGCCTTGTCCACCTTGTTCAAAAATACCACAATGTACGGAACTCCAACCTGCCTCGCCAACAAAATGTGCTCTCGCGTCTGTGGCATCGGCCCATCCACTGCCGACACCACCAATATCGCTCCATCCATCTGCGCCGCTCCCGTGATCATGTTCTTCACATAATCCGCGTGCCCAGGACAATCCACGTGCGCATAATGCCTCTTCCCTGATGAATACTCCACATGCGCTATCGCGATCGTCAATATCTTCGTCGGATCCCTTCGCCCCTGTGACTCACTCGCCTTGGCCACCTCATCGTATGGCACGTACCGCGCCATCCCCTTGTCGCTCATCACCTTCGTCAACGCCGACGTCAGGGTCGTCTTCCCATGATCTACGTGTCCTATTGTCCCTACATTAACGTGAGGTTTCGCTCGCTCGTATTTTTCCTTGGCCATTGGCTTATCCTCCGATAAGTTAACTACTAAAAATTTCGATTGACTGAAATTATTTTAAGAAAATGATCTTCACAGCTGCTGACCGGGATTGAACCGGTGACCTCGTCCTTACCAAGGACGCGCTCTACCAACTGAGCTACAGCAGCAAGGTCAAGCTAACTCAGTTCAAAAACTTGAAAAAGATAAGTCCGCATCCGATAGAACTACTTTGTCTAATGACTTTTAGAACAGATGATAAAATATTCTCATCTCATTTCCATTTACATTAAATGCGGAGAGAATACTAATGAAGGCTGACTAAAACGCGCGTCTCAAGAATATAAAAAGAGACAGACCTCACCCTCTTAATTGAAAGCAATTATTCTAACCATAAACGCTATTCTGTCAACCCTATTTTTAGGAATATTTTAGGGTTGCATCCGGCAAAAGCGGGAGAAGGGAATCGAACCCTCATGACTAGCTTGGAAGGCTAGGGCTCTACCATTGAGCTACTCCCGCATGACAGGAATCGGATTATATTTTCCGTAAACGGAGTTGTCAATAAATAAAGGACTTACACGCTTTTCCCAACATTGATTTCGGACAAAAACCATTAAAATAGAAGTTAGAAGGCCTGCCAACGAAAGCCTTAAAGACTGAAACTGAAAATAAGATTGCGGAACCCCTGTAGGTGTCAAACTTCTACAGATATTTAGCTGTAAGGGACTCCTTCCACTCAAGGTGTCTTTTTCTTAAGAACAAGGCAGAAAATAGATGTGATCCCTGCAACAGCGTAGCCGCAAGCTCCAAAAACATTAGCCAGACGGCTGTTCTTGTTGTAGGAGATGATGAAAGCATTGATGGCGGAAGAAATCTCCTGATTAAGAAGACGGACTAACTCCAGTGACGCCTCTTTGGCCGGGGCGAAAGCTCCCTTAGAAGCAATTGTGTGTTCCGGAATAGTGACTTGAAGATTGGGTAGGGTCGCCAAATAAGCGTGGAAGCTGGCCAATACAAAGAAAAGCACCGCAAGAAAAATCCACATAAAATTAATCTCTCGATCGCGTGACATAAAAAGGGAGTATCGATTCTGATTAGATGGAAATTATCTCTGGCCGCTTTGAAACTACTTGCCTGGAATGCCGGGTTCCGTAAGTTTTTTAGGCTGAAGGATGGCCTTCAACTTCTTTTCCGAAAGAATCCTCTTCTCCCGAATAATGTCGATGATCGATTTGCCCGAACGCAAGGCTTCTTTCGCCACTTCAGCGGCCTTGGCATATCCAATGTAAGCATTCAAAATAGTCGCCAGACCCAAACTAGAGTAGGAATATTTCAAACACTTCTGCCGATTGGCGGTCAAACCATCCACACATTTTAGGCGAAGCTGTTTTAAAGCATTGCCAAAAATATGGAGGGCAAAAAAAAGATTAAAAGCCATCACGGGCATCATTACATTAAGCTCGAGCTGACCTGCCTGAACTGCAAGGGCAATCGTTGTATCGCAACCAATCACTTGAAAGCAAACCATATTGGTCATTTCCAAAATCGAAGGATTGATCTTACCGGGCATAATGGAAGAACCTGGAGCCACGGACGGCAAATCGATTTCGGCAAAGCCCGTATTGGGTCCTGATGAAAGAAGCCGCAGATCATTTGCAATCCGCGTGATCTCCAAAGCAAGATTCCTCAATGCCGCAGATACTTCGGCAATCGGCCGTTGACTCTGCATAGCTTCGCGTAGATCTCTAGAGGGCTTCACTTGCAATCCTGTCAGATGCTTGATGCGCTTCAACACATGCTTCTGATAGTTTCTTGCCGTATTGAGCCCGGTACCAGCCGCGCTCCCGCCAATACCGAGTGCAAGAAGAGAATTTTGAGCCACTTTGAGAAACGCCTGTGCAGCTCGCACAGTCTCTCCATAGGCTTTGAATTCTTGTCCTAAACGAATAGGAACCGCATCCTGAAGATGAGTTCGTGCCGACTTCAAAACGTTATCGAACTGTCTACCCTTCCTAAAAAAAGAGTCTGCTAAAGAATCAAGCTCTGGATGCAAATGGTCTCTTAAAAGAAACGCTGCGGCAAGACGCATCGCAGTTGGAAAGACATCATTCGTTGATTGTCCCATATTCACATGATCATTGGGATGAACGGGCTGATAAGTTCCCTTCTTGCCCCCTAAGAGTTCATTAGCGCGATTGGCGAGAACTTCATTGAAGTTCATGTTGAAAGATGTCCCCGCTCCCATTTGATAAACATCCACGACAAACTGATCTTCAAATCTGCCACGCAATGATTCATCGCAGGCCCGTACAATCGCCTGTCCTCTTTTACGATCTAAAACTTTTGAATCCATGTTAGCGAGAGCACAAGCCTTTTTGAGTATCTCGAAAGCTTGAATAAAGCGTGGATGGGCTTTGAGACCGCTTATGGGGAAATTCTCAATGGCGCGATCGGTTTGTATACCATAATACACGTCAGCAGGAATGGATCTTGTTCCGAGGGAATCTTTTTCAGTTCGTGTTCGCATAAGAATGATCTACTTTACTGGTTATGGTTAATTTTGTCAACGTATCGCACTTTCCAAGAGCTTGGTGTGTCTAGCTAATCGATATCTTTTTTGTTATACTCTCCAAAATGATGAAGAAGTTGATGGATTTCCTCATAACCCTGTGGGTGTGGTTTCTCATACCCCTACTGACCGTTCTAGTGACGATTCCGATTTCCCTTCTCTCGACTTTGTTTTCACCTTTGGATCCCCAAAGAAAATGGGCGCACCGAGTCGGTGTTTTTTGGGGAAAAGCCATTATAGGAGCAAATCTTCGCTGGAAATTGCAGATCAACGGTCGCCAGCATATCAAATCCGGACAAAGTTATGTGGTGATTTCCAACCACGCTAGCATGACGGACATCATGATTCTGTACAATCTGGGAATGCAGTTCAAGTGGCTGGCCAAGAGCAGCCTTTTCAAGATTCCCTTCTTGGGATGGAATATGAGTCTGATGCAATACATCCCTCTCGAAAGGGGCCGACACGGGAGCATTCGTAAAAGTTACCATAAAGCCAAAGAATGGCTCAAACAAGGAATGTCCGTTTTAATCTTCCCCGAAGGAACCCGAAGCCGCGATGGATCGCTTAGTGAATTCAGAAATGGCGCCTTCAAAATGGCTATTGAATTACAGAAGCCTATCCTTCCTATCGTTCTCTTTGGGACTGAAAAGACTATCCCCAAAGGACAATGGCTGGTTGGGCCTAGAATAAAAATGTCCCTGAGCGTTCTTCCGCCTGTTGAAACAAAGGATTATGATCCCAACGATTTTGAAAAATTAAAAAACACTGTGCATGATCTCATGCGAAAAGAAATCGAAAGAAAGAGACTCTCTCTCAACGCATGAAAAAACCATTTCCCTATTCTTTAAGCATTGCCAATCTCCCAAAAATTCTAGGCCGGTTTCATAACTGGCTTTTATTAAGCTGAGATTCAAATCATGATCGCATACGATCCTTTTCAAAAAAAAGCCCTAGAAGCCATTGATCGTGAAGTTTCACTGATTGTGGCAGCTCCCACCGGTGCCGGTAAAACATTGATTGCCGAATACGCCATCGAGAAAGCCATTGAGAGAAACGAGAACGCCATTTATACGGCCCCCATCAAAGCCCTGAGCAACCAGAAATACAGAGACTTTCGTGACCGTTTTGGGGAGGAGCATGTTGGAATCCTGACAGGTGACGTCTCCCTCAATCCTCAAGCCAGTATTTTGATCATGACCACAGAAATCTATCGCAACACACTTTTCGAAAACCCGGCAAGACTGGAAAAAACATCCTGGGTGATTTTCGATGAGGTACATTACCTGGACGATGCGGAGAGAGGAACGGTTTGGGAGGAAGCCATTATGTTTTCCCCTCCTCAAGTGAAGCTCCTTTGTCTAAGCGCAACTGTGCCTAACATTCACGAACTTGAGGATTGGATCCGCCTCGTTCACAAACGTCCCATTGAAGTTATTGTCGAAACGCATAGGCCTGTCCCGCTGACTCATCTCTTTCAGTGTCAAGGCAGGATACTCAAAAACGCAGACACGTTAAAAAAAGAAGGCTATTTGGGGCGCGAAAGCTGGTTTCTCTCCGCTCGCGAGAAAAGAAGAGGAATGTGGCTTAAAGCCAAACCCAATCGGTTGGACTTTCTGGTGAAATATCTGGTGCAGGAAGGACATCTTCCCTGTCTCTATTTCACATTCGGAAGGCGCCGGACAGAAACGCTCGCTTGGGAACTTGTCGGATTCGATTTTTTGACGCCTGAGGAAAAACAAAACGTCCGCCGGCTTTTCGACGAACTTCTAAAGCGTTACGCTTTGGAGAATGAGAAATCCGCGGCAGAAATTCTGCCTTTGATCGAGCGCGGCATTGCCTTTCACCACGCGGGAATGCTTCCCACCCTCAAAGAAGTGATCGAAAGACTCTTCACCAGCAAACTCATCAAATTAATATTCACGACCGAGACCTTCGCTTTGGGAATCAATATGCCGGCACGGAGTGTGGTTTTCGACGAGCTGCGTAAATTTTATGGGACTCATTTTGCCAATTTAAGAACGCGTGATTTCTACCAAATGGCAGGGCGCGCCGGCAGACGAGGCATGGATAAAGAGGGATTCATCTACATTCGAATCCATCCGAACGACATCCCGTTCCCGGAAGTGATGCGCATCCTTCACGGCAACTCCGAACCGATTCAGAGTCAATTCAACACCGGTTACGCAACGCTTCTCAATCTCTTCCAAAAATTTGGCCGCGACTTGATCCACATCTATCCCAAATCTCTCCACTACTATCAATCTTCCAAACACGGCCGGCAGATGGGCTTGGAATTGATGCAGAGAAAACTCGGTCTGCTTGAAGAAATGGGCTACATCACCTCTCAAGCTCTGACGCGAAAAGGAGAATTTGCTTCCTGGATTTACGGCTACGAGCTGATGCTTTCTGAAATGCACGAGGCACTTTTCTTGGACGGGGTTAATGAAGTTGAGCTTACAACCATTATCTCGGCTCTGGTCCATGAACCAAGAAAAGGAGAATTGAATCCTCACCTGAGACCTTCTATGCATGACACCGCCCGTGCCTGCGAATCGACTTTCCACTCCATCCACCGAAAAGAATCTAAGTTCAAAGTGCGTCCTTTCACTAAAGGACCTCATTTTAATCTCGTGCCGGCGATTGAGGCCTGGAGTCGAGGGGCAAGTTTTGAAAAAACCGTGTCTATGGCCCGGATAGATGAAGGAGAGCTGGTTCGACATTTCCGCATGGTGATACAACTTCTAAGGCAAATCCGGGAAACTCCTTACAGCTCGGACGTTTTGAGGGCCAAGGCAGCAAAAGCCTTTGCCCTAATCAACCGAGGCGTGGTCGATGCCGAGAAGCAATTGCGTACCTATTAAAAAGTAAAAAGTAACAATATATTACCCGCTCCGCCGCTTATCAAACTAACCATGTTCAAAAAAAGTAAGAACATCTGGCAAGCATCGCGCAAAATCATCCATATTGACATGGACGCCTTTTATGCGTCCGTCGAACAAAGAGACCATCCGGAACTCCGAGGAAAGCCCGTGATCGTAGGAGGGAATCCGGAGGGGCGAGGTGTCGTGAGCACAGCCTCCTACGAAGCCCGCGAATTCGGCATCTGCTCAGCCATGCCGGCAGCCCATGCCAAAAGGCTATGCCCACAGGCTATTTTTCTAAGCCCTAATTTCGAACAATACGAGAAAGTCTCTCAAAAGATTCATGCCATTCTGCATAATTACACTGAGATCCTTCAACCTGTCGCTCTTGATGAGGCGTATCTTGACGTCACCAGAAATAAACTCCATATTGACGACCCATCAGAACTGGCCCGGCTGATCAAACAAAACATTTTCGCCCTGACTCAGCTGACCGCCTCCGGAGGAGTGGCTCCGAATAAATTTCTAGCCAAGATTGCCTCGGATATGAAAAAACCAAACGGACTTGTGATTGTCTATCCGGAAGACGTACAGAAATTTCTAAGCCCTTTACCGATAAGAAAAATCCCAGGGGTGGGTGCCGTGACAGAGAAAAAATTGCATGAATTGGGCCTACAAAGCTGTGAGGATCTTCTACTGAAAACAAAAGAAGAACTTATCGGACACTTTGGAAAGTTTGGCCTGGATCTCTATCAGATGGCTCGCGGCATCGATAGAAGTCCGGTGGAGACAGAGATTTCCCCCAAACAAGTAGGGGCCGAAGAAACCTTCGAGAAAGATCTGCTTGATTTGGAAACCATGGAGAAAAAAATCAGAGAGCTTTCTGACTCGGCGGCTCTAAAACTGGAACAAGAAAACCTGATAGGAAAAACCGTAACGCTCAAAGTAAAATATTCTGACTTCCATCAAATCACAAGAAGCAGAACCTTACCGCGTGCCACAAAAAATTCACTGACCCTAGCAGAAGAAGCCATCAAGCTTCTGCAGGCGAAAACTGAGGTGGGACACAGAAAAATAAGACTTCTTGGGGTTAGCCTTTCCCGACTGGAAACAAATCGCCCCCGAAAATTAGAACCTGATTTATTTTCATCGAACGATTTTTCGAATGCCTCCCTCTAGGATAAAAGCCGAGAAGGCCACTAGGCCAAGCAACGGAATTTTAAGAATCATTCCCGTTACCAGTAAGACAATGAGAAAGTAAATATGTATTAATAAACGGCTCCATAAAAATACTTCGGGGATTTTCTCGCCGCCGAGAAACCCCTTCCTGCGCAAGAAAGCCCCTCCCACCACGATCAAGCTAAAAAGACAAACATGGACATAAAAAACCCAAAGTTTCTCAGATTCTCTGGCCAATCCCAAATGGAAATTCAAAAGCCCCACGATAGCAATAACAATGAAAAGAAACAGATAAGCGGCAAATGGCACCAGAACCTGATAAAGATATCGCGCCCTATCTTTTTTAGCCACGCGGCGGACTATTCTTGTCGCCAACGAGTAAGAAAAAGCGACCCACATCCAGGAATAAAGATTGCCGGCTGGAACACCGAACCAGCCTTCCTTGAGAGGAATGGCCCAGGTCCAATAACCGATTCGAATCGCAATGGCATCCACCCCTATGTCAACCAACAGAGCAAGCAGGCCATCCAAAAAAGGCTTGGCGAACTCGGGTAATCTCAACCGATCGGAAATAGCCATGGAAGATGTCACGATAAGACTCCAAAGAAAAGCGATGGCCAGCGGGGCGCGGCCCAGCTGAAGGAAAAAACCCGGACCATAGTGATACGTCCTGAAAAAATACATATCCAGTTCTTCAAGCAGAAGGCCGTACACAAAAGCAAAGAAAAGCTCCACCGCCTTTTGCTTCTCATAGCGAAGCCTGTGGCGGAATGCGAGAATGAAAAGCGTAAGGGAGGCAAGTTCAATCACCCCGACAGAAAGATGGTAAAGCATCGCTAAAACTGAATCCCCCTTTGGAATTTTTTCTTACCTACAAAAAACTCTTTCTTTTCTAAGGATTGAGCCGATATGATAAAATGTTCAAAAGCAAGATCATCTTAGTCGCTTCAAATTGCCGATGATATTCAGAAGATCTATTTTACCACTAGCCCTCGGAACCTTTTCCTATTTATCTCTTCATGCTTTCCCTTATTTCCCTGAGTGGTGGATTTCCATCCTCGCCGCGGCAGTTACCCTTTTAGGCTTTTTTCACATCCAGGCCGCCATGTTCCTGGCCATCACGGCTTTCAGCGTAACCGTGGCTTACCACTCATTCGGACTTTTTATCTTTCTGGTCATCTTTATAATAATTCTGGCCAACGTCACAGGATTTCAAAACGGTCCGGAAACATTTCTGCTCAGCATCTCATCACCCCTTCTGGCCAATCTCAATCTCTTTGGTTATTCGCTTCCCTTTGAATTTGCAACCGTGCTTCTCCTGCCCGCTCTCGTTTACGGGAAAAAGATTCCGGCCATCGCTGCACTCTCATGCCTATGGTGCGCCATCATCGGTATTATTGCAAAGCAATCTATGATCGGAAACCTGGTCATCGGAACTCACCCCTACTCCTTCTATTATATGAAGCACGGGCTCAGATCCTTCTATGAGATCGGATGGCTCTTTTCGAGATTGCGAGACCCTTCCCTCGGGAAAGAAATCTTTGGAATACTAGCCAATTTAATCAACGCCCTCATCAGCCACCCCCTTATCTTTCTTCAGGCTTTGGGCTGGGCTGCGGCCAGTTTTGCCCTTGGTCATTTTCTCGAACTCCGCAGCAACAAAAACCAGAGACGATTCCATATCTTCGGAATGTTGACCGCTGTAAGCATTCTCATCCTGCTACAGATCCTCACCCTTTCTCTTTATCCAACAGGGATTGATTTTCAGCCCATCCGCTTTTTCCTGATCCTGATATTATCCGGCATGATCCTCTTTGGATTGGGTGAGTGGGCTTATTATCTGGAAAATAAAACCTTGCAGTCAAGAATCAAGCCTTCTCCCGCCGATGTTCAGAGCGTCCTTCAGCGGGAGACTGTAAGAAGGCAAGAACTTTCTCTGGAAGAGACTTTGAAAATGCAGTCCGAATTGCGCGCTTACATACAGAAGAAATTTGTCCGAGAAACCACCGCCCTCGACATCGATGTGGCGGAAAGCACGAAACTGAAGGAGGGAGAACCTCCGGATGCCATCCTTCATTCCTTTACGGGATACTGGAAAATGGTCGATCTGGCCACATTGTCCAAGGGAGGTCGAATGCTTAATCGCGCCGGAGA
>JGI1358J11329_10003323_pt1 | contig 12039 bp, 13 predicted proteins | sample Subgroupgradi54m_FD_11329 | JGI IMG/M metagenome (IMG submission 11329)
CGCTTGCGTGGCCGAAGCCACTTCAGCGAGACGAAGGCCCGCCCATTCCGAGCCACGCAAAGCGCGACGAAGACAGGTACCCCATTCCTAAGACAACAATTCCCAGCAATGATTTGTAAACTTGATTCAAGTATTACTTAGAAGTCCGACTTCTAAGTGGACTAATGAGCAATCGTAAAAGCGTACACATCTCGGGCCCCTGCGGAGAGAAATGTTGAGCGGGCTTCGGATAGAGTAGAGCCTGTGGTGACAACATCATCTATCAAAATTACATATTTTCCTTCTACACGGGGGTCAGCTCGAAAGGAACCAATTAAGTTTCTGACTCTTTCCTCCCGTGACTGACTATGGCTCTGGCTCGGCGTCTCTTTTATTTTCTGAAACCATTGCGGGGCATAAAGCAGACTGTGGCCAAGATCGTTTTCCACAATAGCTCGGCAAATAAGCTCGCTCTGATTGTAGCCGCGCTCACTTCGTCTCTCATCTGTTATCGGTATTGGTATCAAAAGAAACTCTGCATCTGTATGAAAAAGTGCGATATCAGAAATAAGTGCAATTATTTCTTCATAAAAAAGCCGGCCGATGTGCTCCAAGGGCAAAGTATTTTCTCTATATTTCAACTCCCAAATAATTGCTCGAACTCGACTGTCTTTGTAGTGAAATAGTGGATGAATCCAATCACAATCTTCCACTTCTGGGCCTTTTGGCAGGTTGTTTATAGTTTTTTCATCCAGCTTTTTGACAATGGCAAAATTTGTCCGAGGAGGCAAGATAAAATCGACAATATAATTGAACAATTTCTCTATACTTGTGAGCATTTGTATATTATACTATGAATAAATTATGCCTAAGTTTATTACAGACATCTTTAGTAGTTTTTTCAGCAAAAAAAGCCAAAGCGTTTTAGGTATTGATATTGGTTCTTCCTCTATAAAAATCATTCAATTGACGCGTAAAAACGGCCACGCGGTGTTGGAAACTTACGGTGAACTTTCTCTGGGCCCGTATGCCGGCAAAAGCATCGGAGAGGCCACAAGTTTGTCTATAGAGAAAGTAATAGAAGCCGTGGGGGACATGCTTAAAGAAAAAGAGGTTAATATTACTACTCGAGTTTGCGGGGTGGCCATACCTTTTGCCTCCTCTCTCATGGCCGTTATTGAAATGCCTCTTGTGCCACAAAAACAGCTTGAAACTATGATTCCTCTAGAAGCCCGCAAATATATTCCAGTGCCTATTTCTGAAGTGGCTCTGGATTGGTACATTATTCCTAAAGACAAAAATGCCGAACAAGATCCCGATGCCAAAGCCACTCTGAATAAAATCGAAGTTCTGGTAGTGGCATTGCACAATGATACAATCACTCGTTATAGAGACATTGTGACCAAAAACTCTCTTGATGCCAGTTTTTTTGAAATCGAGATTTTCAGCACTATGCGTTCCATCTTAGATCAAGAACTAACCCCAGTTTTGCTTATTGATATGGGAGCAACCAGTACAAAGTTGTATATCGTGGAGAGGGGAATCCTGCGTTCGTCGCACTCGGTTAATCGTGGTTCACAAAGCATTACAGACGAATTGTCAAAATCCCTAGGCATTTCTATTACAGATGCGGAGTATTTGAAACGAGAGAAAGGTATTGAAGGTCAAATAAATGGAGTGGCCATAAAAGATATCATCGCTCTGACTTTGAATTATATTTTCTCGGAATCAAATCGAGTTATTCTAGCTTATCAAAAGAAATACAACAAAAATGTCAGCAAAGTGGTTTTGGTCGGCGGAGGGAGCGCTTTAAAAGGTGTTGTTGAAGTTGCAAAAACTAGTTTTCAAACAGATGTGACAGCAGGAGACCCATTTGCAAAAGTGGTGGCTCCAGCTTTTTTGGAAAAAGTTTTACGGGATACTGGACCGGAGTTTGCCGTGGCCATGGGCGTGGCCTTGAGGAGATTACAGGAGTTGGATTAATGTTTGACAAATCTTTTTGTTCTATTGTATTATTCTGTTATATGAGACTGGCATCATTGGTATCTGAATCTCGAGTAGTAAAATTATCTGATATTTCTTCGAATAATTATTATGAACTTTATCAATAATTTTATGATCCAATTTTATATTCTCGGAGGAATCCTTTTAATTGTTATTATTTTACTTGGTATTCTTGCTAAAAAAAGTAAGTAGCATGAGAGTTTCTATTCGATGTTTGACGAAATATTTTGGTGAGAAAAGAGATTGGGTGGATATACACACTAGACAATAGTTTTTTATTTCTATATGTTGTAGAATAAACGAAGGATGGAACCTAAATTTCAAACATCTTTCATTCCCAAAAAGCCAATAGGCACGGGAGGCTCTAATGTGGGCGTGGTTCATAACAGTAATATTTTTTCTACCTTAGCTACGGTTATTTTTATCATCACTCTTCTTTCTTCGGTTGGCTTATTTTTCTATAAAAACCTTCTTACAAGTCAAATAGATCAATATAATAAAGACATTACTTCGGCCAGCACGGCTCTTCAACCACAAAAGATTCAGGATTTGATAGACGCAAACTCTAGAATCACTACAACCAAAACTCTTTTGGATGGACATGTTGTGGTTTCAAAACTCCTTCTTTTGCTGAACGATTTAAGCTTGAAAAAGATGCGCTTGACTGATTTTAATTATGTAAATAAAAATAAACAATCAAGCTTGTCCATTACAGCAGAATTGCAAACATATAATGCTCTTGCAGAAGAACAAAACATTTTTTCAAAAAACGAATTCATTAAAAATCCAGTTTTTTCTAATTTTATTTTAGGAGATAATGGTTATATCACAGTAAATCTTTCAGCCACCATTGACTCGGCACTAATATCTTATAAAAAATCTGTCCAATCGAGCCCTTAAAATAACCATATGAAATTTGCAACACCATTTATTATTATAGCCATATCTATTGCAGTCTACTTTGTGTACATTAGTCCGACCATAGATAGCGTCAAGCTGTTTAGACTGCAAAAATCTGAACAAAGTAATGTTCTTTTGAAGACCAGAGAAGTGGCGGCAAAACGCGATGCTATTTTGGTTGACTATAATAATATTTCGGCTAGTGATATTGATAAATTAAACAAAATTGTGCCTGATACATTCAACCCAGTCTTGTTTGCCAATGACATAAGTGGCATCGCATCGGCATATGGCTTAGTCATGAAAGATTTTAAGGTCAATGAACCAAAAACCGAAATCCGTGATGCCATAGTTAATAGGCCAAAAGGAGAAACTTATAAAACAACCGTAGTTACTCTTCGGTTGCAGGGCCAATACTCACAATTTATAAAGTTTCTGGCTAATTTAGACCTTAGTTTGCGTTTAGTTGATGTAGCCAGTCTGTCTATAAAACCAATCGGTCTGCAAAACTCCAGTTCTAGCTCTTTGGAATATTTATTAGAGATGAACACCTACTCTCTTATTGGCCAGGCCACAAATAAAGATACTTTAACCTTAATAGAAAAATTAAAAACAATCTCTATCGACCAGAATGTTTTTTCTGGCCCAATGTTCAGTAGTCTGAAAGATTTTAGCCAAACTATTTCTCCTGAGCTACAGGGCAGAACGAACCCTTTTGCCCTTATCGGCTCGGATATATTTGTCGGTAGTCAGAAAATACAATAATGGATCCCGTACGAAATTTATGTAGAGGTAATTTTATGGAAAGTAGGTTATAATTATTTTGTTAATCTAAGATAAAAGTGAAGAAATAACTTTTATTTCGTACGGGATGGATATACTTCAAATACTTGTAAAAAAAGGTCTTGTCTCTCAAAAAGATGTCGGCAATATTACAGATGAAGCTGCTTCTTCTGGAGCCACTCTTGAAGAGACTCTGATGAAAAGGGGAGTTTCCAGCAAGGATATTCTTATAGCCAAGGGTCAGTATTTTGATATACCAACAAAAAGTCTGGACGAGCAAGATATTGATCCAAAGCTCTTGAGCTATATTCCCGAAGACTCAGCTTCACACTATCGTTTTATACCAATCAGCATAACAGATGAAGTTTTGGAAGTGGGCATGGTCAACCCAGATGATCTGGAAGCAAGAGATGCTCTTAATTTCATATCATCCAAAATAGAAATACCTTTCAAGATATTTCTTATTACCGATGCCGATTTTAATAAAGTCTTTTCTTTGTATAAGGGTTTGACTTCTGAAGTTTCAAAATCGTTGTCAGAGCTTGAAATGGAATTAAAATCAGATTCTGATACAAAAAGCGAAAGGGAAAAAGATATTAGCTCGACTAGCATCCAGGGTAAAGGTATTACAGAAGATGCTCCGGTGACAAAAATAGTGGCTACCATATTGCGTTATGCTACTGATGGAAACGCATCAGATATTCATATCGAACCAACTCGAGACAATGTCAAAGTGCGTTTTCGTGTCGATGGTGTTATGAATACAAGCCTAATTTTGCCGACTAAAGTCCACTCGGCTTTAGTGGCTCGTATAAAAATATTAACAAACAGTATGCGTTTAGATGAAAAGCGTAAACCCCAAGATGGCAGGTTCACAGCCCGCATAGAAGGCAGAAAAATCGACTTTCGTGTTTCCACATTTCCGACATATTTTGGTGAAAAGGTGGTTATGAGACTACTTGACCAAGAGAAAGGAGTAAAAAAACTTGATGCCTTAGGTCTTAGTCCGCGGAATCTAGATATGATTCAAAAAGCCATAAAAAAATCATACGGTCTGATACTTATTTCTGGGCCAACTGGTTCTGGAAAAACCACTACCCTTTATTCAATGCTAAATGAAGTAGACCGCGAACATCAAAATGTTCTTTCCCTAGAAGACCCCATCGAATATAATATAGAAAGCATGTCTCAATCTCAGGTTCAGCCAGAGATTGGTTATACATTTGCATCTGGATTGCGCACTACACTAAGACAGGACCCAGATGTCATTATGGTCGGTGAAATTCGTGACAAAGAGACAGCCGAGTTAGCCATACAAGCCGCTCTGACTGGGCACTTGGTTCTCTCCACCATACACACGAACAATGCAGTCGGAGTTATCCCGCGACTGATTGATATGGGCATTGATCCATATCTTATAGCTCCGACTCTTATCTTAGCCATGGCTCAGCGTTTGACTCTTGGCCTCTGTCCGGGGGGTGGGACTGCCATGCCAATTGAAGGTAGTCTGAAGGTTATGATAGATAAGCAGTTCAGCGACCTGCCAAAAAAATATATGGACGAGATTGATTTTACAGACAAAGTTTATCAGGCCAAAGAGAGTGCCGATTGTCCTAACGGCACCCGCGGTCGTGTAGCGGTCATTGAAGTTTTTGATATGGACCCTGACCTAGAGGCGGTCATATTGAAAAATCCAATCGAGGTCGAAATTACAAAAATAACCAGAGCTAAAGGCATGCTGACTATGAAACAAGACGCTATCATAAAAGCCATGCATGGAGTTATTCCCTTCGAGGAAGTTAGCATGCTATAATAATACAATGGATAAAGCACTAAAAATACTGTTGGTAGATGATGACCGCTTTCTTCTTGATATGTATTCTCTGAAGTTTAAGAAATCAGGTTTGGAAATTGATGCATTAGGTAGTAGCAGCGCTGGACTAGAAAAATTAAGAACCGGCGGGTTATACGATATTTTAATACTTGATATCATTATGCCGGGTATGGACGGCCTTGAGTTTTTGAAAATAATAAGAGAAGAAAAATTAATACCAGATGCCGCCATTATTATGCTGACAAATCAAGCTGATGATTTTGAAAAAGTAAAAGTTCTTGGTGTTGATGGTTATATCATCAAAGCAACTACAATTCCTTCAGAAGTGGTTGAACAAGTCATTGCTATTTATAAGAGAAAATTAACGACTAAAGGAGTATAATTTTCCTTATCCCATCCCCAATTTTGATCAATATATGATACAAGATGTAAAACAAAATAATATAAACAACAGTACTAGCGACGCTGGCCCGAATAGGGCCGGACTATTCGTCCGCGCGTCGCTCAATTATTTACTAGCAAAATTGGGGAGGGATGGTGATTTTCAAAAACTCACTATCGTTCGTTAAGAAAATCTACCATGGTTTCAGATTATAAAAAAGAATTTGAAGAATTAGTTTTGACTGTAATCAAAGAAAATGCTTCAGATTTACATTTAGCAGAAGAAAGAAGGCCTTTTATTAGAGTTTCCGGTTTTCTTATACCCTTAACTAACCACAAAAGTCTTTCTCGTCAAGATATAAAGGCCATTTTAGATGAATTAATTGATGGCCCCAAAAAGGAAATTTTCCTTGAGAAAAAAGAGATTGATTTTGCCTATTATGATATTCAGAAAAATAGATTTCGTGGTAATGCCTATTTTGCTATGGGTAAAATAAACATCGCTTTGCGCTTGGTTCCGAAAGACATCAAATCATTTGAGCAGTTAAAACTGCCTGCTATTCTGGAAACATTTGCTAACAAACAACAGGGCTTTTTTCTGGTTGTTGGTCCGACAGGTCAGGGTAAAAGTACCACTTTGGCTAGTATCATTGAAACTATAAACAAACAACGACTAGAACATATCATAACTATTGAGGACCCGATTGAATATGTTTTTGAATCAAAGAAATCGGTTATTGACCAGAGAGAAGTATCACAAGATACACCAGATTTTCATACAGCTCTTCAGGGTATGTTTCGCCAGGATATTGATGTCTTAATGATTGGCGAAATGCGAACACCTGAAGATATATCGACAGCTGTAACAGCAGCTGAAACGGGGCATTTAGTTTTTTCTACACTCCACACAAACAACGCCGCCCAGACAGTGGCTCGTATTATTGATTCATTTGAATCGGCACAGCAAACACAGATAAGAACGCAGTTGGCCTCTTCTCTTCTGGGGGTCTTTTCGCAACGGCTTGTTCCAAGGGTTTCGGGCGGTCTCATCCCAGCCGTTGAGCTTCTGATTAACAATAACGCCGTGGCAAATCTAATCAGAGAAAATCGTATTCATGAGATTAATTCTGTTATTGAAACCGGTTCGGCTGACGGTATGATTGATCTCAATCGCAATCTGAGCGACTTGGTTCGGGCTGGAGAGATAACCATAGAAAATGCTTATTTATACTCCCAAAATTCAAAAGGACTAGACCGCATGCTTTAGAAATTGAAAATTGAAAATTAGAAATTTTATAATATGGTCTTCAAATATAAAGCAATCACAAATACAGGACAACAAACAGAGGGTGTCGTTGAGGCCTTCAGTGTTGATATTGGCATAAAACAACTACAACAAAGGGGTCTAGTTATATCAGAGATTCATTCTGCAGAAGAAAAAAAGTTTAAATCTTCTTTTTTGTCTTTATTCAATCATGTTTCAAATAAAGACATCGTTATTCTTTCTAGACAAATCGCAACACTTTTTCAGGCCCAAGTTTCGGCCCTTCGGGTTTTTCGCCTTTTAGCATCTCAAGTTGAAAATCCTATACTGCAAAATTATTTATCTATAATAGCTGATGACCTACAAGGAGGAAGTTCAATATCGGCCAGCATCTCCAAATACCCAGATGTATTTTCAAACTTTTATGTGAACATGGTCAGGTCGGGAGAAGAATCCGGAAAACTTGATGAGATATTTAGTTATCTTGCCGACTATTTAGATAGAACCTATGAGGTGACATCAAAAGCCAAAAACGCTTTGATTTATCCTGCCTTTGTAGTGGCTACTTTTGTTGGAGTAATGATTCTGATGTTGACATTTATTATTCCGAAAATTGCTGTAATGATTAGCGATTCAAGTCAAGCTGTACCGTTTTATACCAAAATTATACTGGTTATCAGCAGTATTTTTGTGAACTACGGCCTATTTCTGCTTATTGGGCTTGTAGTTGTTGGTTTTGTGGTCTGGAAATATGCTCGTACAGAACAAGGAGCAATGTATATAGACAACATGCGCTTGAACCTGCCATATATCGGTGGTTTATACCGCAAATTATACCTTTCTCGCATCGCTGACAATATGAATACCATGATTATGAGCGGTATTCCGATTTTGCGAGCCATAGAAATTACTTCTTCTGTGGTTGATAACCGGACATATAAAGCTATTCTTGATGACACTTTGTTAAAGGTAAAAGAAGGTACTTCTCTGTCTAATGCTTTTGGTCAATATAAAGAAATTCCTAATATTATGACTCAAATGATAAAAGTTGGGGAGGAAACGGGCGAGCTTGGCAATATTTTGAAATCTCTAGCTAAGTTTTACCAGCGTGAAGTCATTGACGAAGTTGATACGCTGGTCGGTTTGATCGAGCCAGTCATGATTGTGTCCTTGGGTCTGGGGGTGGGAGTTCTCCTGGCTGCGGTACTTATGCCTATTTACAACATCGCCTCCTCCGCATAGAAGGGCTTCCAAATTTGCCCGATCTCATCTTCTAAAATTTAAAAACACTTCTCACCTTACCACTAAGTAAGGCTCGAATTCTTTTTAAATTTTATAAGCGACCTCGACCAAATTGTGAAAGCCCTGAACCAGTTGTTTATACAACCTTCGGCAAAAATCCTCCGAGCGAAATAGTTCTATATTGACCAGAATTTTTATAAGTATATTATTCTTACTGGAGGTATACATGCCACGAGTTTGGAGAATGCGTTTTTGGGTCTCTCTCTTGGTTGTCTGCATTTGGGTTGCCACAGTCAATGCCCATCCTGTGTCAACATGGGTGGCCATAGTCTTGGCAGTAATTGCCACGCATCGTGCTATTCGTAACGAAAAAGATCCCATGCCTGGGTATTTCGAGACATATGATCCCGACGAGTAGTTCTCAAGTTCTCGACATGCAACCGCTCTCGGGAAAACCGACGGCGGTTTTCCCTTTACGCCCGAAGAGAAAAATCTCGTCGAGGCAAAACCTTTTCTGAGACTCCGCAGGCAGAAAGCATGGTTCTGTCAAGGTATCCTGCCTTGACAGATTTCTGCCGAGGACTAAGAGAGCTTTTGGCTGGAAAAGCGAGCGGTCTCTGAAAAGGTTTTGGTGAGAAAGAGATTTTTCTCTACCTTCATTTATCCACAACCCCCCCTTTTATACTGCTTGCATAGTTGTATAATACTTGCATTAGTTATAATTTTACAATTAATTATTATGAATAGATTAAATCGAGGTTTTACGCTTATTGAATTGCTTGTGGTCATAGCAATCATAGGCATTCTTTCTTCCGTTGTTTTGGCTAGTCTTAACACAGCAAGAAGCAAGGGTGCAGATGCTGCTGTTAAGTCTAACCTTAACAATGTTCGTGCTCAAGCAGAATTGTATTATGATGGCAACGGAAACTCTTACACAGGAGTTTGTACTGGCACTAATCCTGGTAATATCCTAACTGGTGTTACTGCGGCAGCAGCGGCTGGAGGTGGAGCAGTTGCATGTAATACATCTAGTACAGCATGGGCAGCAAGTACAGCCCTGAAAACAGCAGGTTATTGGTGCGTAGACAGTACCGGTCAGTCAAAATCTGAAGCGGCTGTATTGGGCGCTGCAACAATATGTACCTGATTCTTAATATAGTTTAGAAAATCAAAAAGCCACTCGTACGGGTGGTTTTTTGATGTATAATAACTGTATAATGTATGGCATGTATTTTCTAACTCTGGCATTCATCTTCATCTTCGGCATTATTATTGGTAGTTTTGTAAACGTAGTTAGTTTGCGTTTCAATACAGGCCGTTCCTCTATCTTTGGCCGGTCAAAATGTTTTTCCTGTTCTACTCCTCTTAAATGGTTTGAGCTTGTTCCAATCTTCAGCTTCCTCTTGCTTCTTGGAAAATGTCGGACATGCAAAAGTAAAATTTCTTGGCAGTATCCTGTGGTTGAGATTTTCTCCGGCCTTATCTTCCTCGGTCTTGCTTTTAAAGCTTTTTATTTCTGGCCAGTCTTATTTTTCCTATACTATGCTTTTGTTTTCGACTTGCTTTTAGTAATCACTCTTTACGATATAAAGCATAAAATCATTCCAAATAGCTTAGTCTATATATTTATTGTCTTAGCTTCTTTGAAACTCCTACTTTTTATTTATTTAAAGCATTTTGCATTTTTTGGAAAATACCAAGGGTTCCCCTTGGTATTTGATCTATCTGCTCCTCTGTTTTTATTTTTGCCTTTTGCTTTATTATGGCTTGTTTCTGGTGGCAAATGGATTGGCTTTGGCGACGCCAAATTGGCTTTTGGCATAGGAGCCTTACTGGGTTTTGTTTCTGGAATTTCAGCTATAGTTTTGGCTTTTTGGCTTGGAGCTTTGTGGAGTATTGGTTTTATGGTCTATGACCGGTTGTCTGGGGCTTCCAAAAAAATAGGTCTTAAAACAGAGATTCCTTTTGCCCCATTTCTGATATTAGCCACCATTGTCGTATTTTTCACTCACATTGATGTTCTTGGCTTGGGTAATCTTCTCGTAATTTTCAATTTTTAATTTTGCAATTTCCAATTAATTTTCAATGTTCCAATGTTTGAAAATTAATTCATTGAAAATTCAATGAAAATTGAGAACTGAAAATTGAAAATTATAGTATAATAAGCAGTAAATATGTCTCTAAAAATACCAAATAATGACAAAGGCTTCACTCTCGTAGAAATGCTTGTTTCCATTAGCATTGTCAGCGTCATTATGGCTACAGTTCTTTTTAATTATTCTAGTTTTAATAATAATCTAACCCTAACATCTAGTGGGCAGGAGTTAGCCATAGCTGTTAGGCAAGCTCAAACATACGGTTTAACGGTCAAAGAAGTCACTCCTGGGGGAGGGCAGTTTAGTTCAGCTTATGGTATTTATTTTGACCCAACAGGAGAGCCATCAAACTACTATATTTTCGCTGATATAAATGGTGACAAGAAATATAACGCAGGCAATGGTTGTGGTAGTGGCAATACGGAATGTATTGAGCAGATTACCCTAAGAAACAATATAAAAATATCCAGCATATGTGATGGAAGCGCTTGTCCACCAGAAAACAGTGTTAAAATGATGGATGTCACTTTCCTGCGTCCCAATCCAGATGCTGGTATTTATTTCACCAACAATGGAGGGCAGATTAAAGTCGGACCAAGTTTGACGGGGAAAGTTGTTCTATCTTCACCGAGTGGGAAGACTTTGACTGTGACTATCGAAAGTACCGGCCAAGTGCTAATTCAATAATATGAAATTTTCAATTTTCAATTTTCAATTTTCAAAAAATTCAAGAGGCTTCACATTGGTTGAGCTTATGGTCGCGGTTTCGCTTTTTGCCGTCATCATGGTCATAAGCATGGGTTCGATTCTCAGCGTTTTTGACGCCAATAGAAAATCCCAAAGTCTTCGAACTGTCATGGACAACCTGAACTTTACTATGGAGGCCATGACTAGAACTATCCGTTTTGGAAGTACGTATCATTGTGACTCTACGGTGGGGGACATAACGGTCCCGCGTGATTGTGGTAACAACGGTCCAGCGACATCTCTGGTTTTCAAGGCACCTGATGGCACTAGAGTAATATATAAATTAAGCGGGGGGCACATTGCTCGGTCTATAAACGGTGGGCCTGAATATTTTCTAACGTCGTCGGACATGACCATACAATCGCTGACTTTCCGAGTTTTTGGTTCGCCGACCTATCAGAGCGGCGGGGATTTGTTTCAGCCACAAGTTATAATTGTCATTAGTGGTTTTGCGGGCACAAAGGAAACAAGCAAATCATCTTTTAGTTTGGAGACCACCGTGTCCCAGCGCCAATTTGATAGTCAATAAAGCTTTATTCCAAAATACCCTTATTTTAAGGGCTTTTTTAGTGTAAATAAAAAGAAAATAGAAAAGTACTTGACGGATTTTGTATGGCATGTTATGCTCTTACTCGGAAGTGAGCAGTCTGATTAAAACGGTTTGCACTGGGCGTTCGCCCCGCGTTTCGGCCTATCGGCCGCGTGTGTCGGGGCGGGGTCGCATGTTGTGCGCATGTTGTGCCCGTGCAGCGTCAGAGACGGCTCAGTTGAATTCCTACGCCACAGAATAGTTCTGGGGCGAGAGGTGG
>JGI1358J11329_10003326_pt1 | contig 12034 bp, 11 predicted proteins | sample Subgroupgradi54m_FD_11329 | JGI IMG/M metagenome (IMG submission 11329)
GCCAACGGCGGGGAACCGCCCCCGCCGCGTGTCCTCCATTTCCGATGTAGCGGCTCACCACCGCCTGCGCCCGATCCTTCCACAGTCCCATCTGGGCGAGCGCGCCGGACGCGGTCTCGCACGCGGCATGGATCACCGCTTCCACCTGCTGGGTGGCGCGATTCGTCCGAGCGAGCAGTCGGCGCATGTGTTGGAGTGAGCGGCGGGCTTCCGGAAGCATCGCGTTCACCCGGCGCAGCGTCGCGTGGACGTCGCAGGTCAGTCGCACGACGGTGATCGTCATCACGATGAGACAGAGGCTGATGACGCCAAGGAGGAGAACCAGGCAGGACAGGTTCGTCATTGCGACACTCTTTCGGTAACCCGGCCATCCGTTCCGATATCAGATATCGACCTCGATATCTGATATCGATTTGGATCCGCGGCTTTGCGCCCCCCGCCTTACGGCGGGGTTTGCCTTTGTCGAGAATGTCAAACGAGCATGACAAACGATAAAACTACTTACTCTTGCACGTTAGTGTGAAGTGTACCTGACTTAAGTTCACACCGTCAAGGGACGACGAAAAAATGTGGCAGGCGGCTCGAGCGGCTGCTAGCCCTTTGAGAACCGTGACCAATCGCTTGAGCCTGGCCGAGCAGGAACGCATCCGGTTTTCACATCATGGGGGCTGCCGGCTATGGCGCTGCAGGCACACCTTGATCCGATCTTTCAGATCCTCCGGGTCGAAGGGCTTGACGAGGTAATCCTCTGCCCCCGCATCTAAGCCCGCCTTGATGTGATCGGGGAGGCCTAACGCCGTGAGCAACATCACCGGGATGTCCCTCGTCTGTGGGTGCGCTTTCAGGAGTTCACAGAGCTCGCGGCCCTTCATCTTGGGCATCATGACGTCGAGGAGAATGAGGTCTGGGAGCTGCTCCTTCGCCAGCCGCCACCCCTCCGACGCGCTGGTGGCTGTCAGCGCCTCGTAGCCCCAGCTCGTCAGGCGCTGCGTCATGAGCCGCAGGAAGTCCGGCTCATCGTCAACGACCAAGAGTCGTGTCCGAGGACCTCGCGCGCTCATGGTGACACCTCCCCGGCTCTGTGGGATGCGACGAGGAGGGTGTGGATCTTCTCCAAGAGCTCATCCGCACGAAACGGCTTGCTGACGTAGGCATTGGCGCCGCACTCCAGTCCCAATTGCTTGTCCTTCTCTTGGGCTTTGGCCGTAAACAGGATGATGGGGATCTGCTGGTACCGGGTGTCCTGCTTCAGCATCGTGCAGACCTCGTAGCCATTGAAGCGCGGCAGCATGACGTCCAAGATGATCAGGTCGGGCCTGGCCTTTCTGGTTTGGTCCAGCGCCTGCCGGCCATCATAGACCGGGACCACTTCATAGCCGGCTGCCTCAAGGCGAAGACGCATCAGTTGCACGAGTTCGTGCGCGTCATCGACCAGCAAAATGCGCGGTTTGTCAGCCATGCGGGACTTCCTGCTCTGTCCGTTGAAGCAACGTCTGAATGGTCGAGAGTAACTGCGCTGACTCATGGGGCCGTCTGAACCAGGCATCGGCGCCGACGGCTTTGCACCGCTCCTCAAAATCCCAGAAGCTGTGGCCAGTCAGCAGCACCACAGGAATCGTTCTGGTCTCAGGGGCCTGTTTCAAGCGGCTGCAGACGTCAAACCCGTTGATCCCTGGAACCATGAGGTCCGCCAGCACCAAATCTGGCCGTTCATCACGGACCTTTCTCAGGGCTTCCTCTCCGTCGACGGCACAGGACACCTCAAAGCCATGGGCTTTCAACCGCACCTGAGCTAACAAGATCTGATCGGCTTCATCCTCAATCAGGAGAATCTTCTTCGACATGGCTTCCCTCCGGTGTCTTGGCGTCCTGGCTCAACACCATCGCATTGGGAACGTCATCGGGGTACGTCCCGCAGGCCCATCGCAACTGGATCTGATCGGTGAGCCGTTGTTGGACCAGGTGCCCCTTCAAGGCCTGTTCCAGGCGCTCCCGAACCACGAGGCTGCTGGCCTGATCACAGTCAGGGAGCAGCACGACAAACTCGTGAGCGTTCCTGAGCGCCACATCGCCCGCCCGGCGCAAGCTGGTCTTCACGACGCCTTCCAGCTCAGCGCACGTTGCATCGAACGCGTCAGCAGATCCTCCCTGCGTGGGCGGTCGAACGTCAACGAGCGCGACCAGGATCAGGGAGAGCTTCGAGCCCCTCTTGATCGCCGCGGTGATGCCGTCTTTCAGTTGAGCGTGCAGGAAGAGCTCGCCCGTATATCTTGGCAGAGTGAACGTGACAGCGGTCCCCTGGCCCAGCTCGCTCTCCAGCCGGATCGTTCCGCCGTGCAGCTCGATCAGCTTTTTGGCGATCGCAAGCCCCAGTCCCGTCCCCTGTTCGCCCGCGCCTGCGGTGCGTCCAAACTGCTGGAATTTCTCAAAGACCTTGGGCACATCCTCCTTGGCGATCCCGATGCCGGTGTCAGACACCACACACTCCACTGTCCCGTTGTGCTCCCTGGCTGAAATCTCAATCGAGCCCTTCTCGGTAAACTTCAGGGCATTCCCCACGAGGTTGGTCAAGACCTGGGTGAGCTTGTCCGCATCAGCGTAGACCTCCAGGGGGGATGGCGGCACGTTGACCCTGAGCCCCAATCCTTCTTTCTTCACCTTGGATTCAAGCGTCGCGGCCACGTGCTTGATGGCCTCTCGCAAATCCATCCGCGCGTGTGTGAGTCCCACCTTGTCCGCGTCCAGCTTGGAGATATCCAGGAGATCGTTGATGAGCCGGCTCAGCCGGTCGATGTTGGACCCGGCGAGGGTGAGCGCCTTTTGCTGTGGCGTTGTGATCGATCCAGTGACGCCATCCAGCACCAGGCTGATCCCTTCCTTGATAATCGACAGGGGCGTCCTGAGCTCATGGGAGACCGTGCTGACAAATTCGTCCTTGAGGACTACCAACTCCTGGAGCCGCTTGTTGGCATCCCGCAACGTCTCCTCGGCCTGCTTGCGTTCGATCGCGTAGCGAACCGACCGTTCCAGCAGAGCAGTCGTCATCTCGCGTTTGAAGAGATAGTCCTGCGCTCCCTCTTGAAGGGCTTCAAGAGCCAATTGGGTCTCCTCAAAGGTTCCGGTCAGAATGATGATCGGCGTCTGAGGGGCTTGCGCACGCACACGGCGGAACGTGTCCAATCCGGTGCTGTCGGGAAGCTTCAGATCCGACAGCACAAGATCAATGCCCCCTTCAGCCAACCGCTTGAGGGCTGCCCCCAAGTGGTCGACCTGTTCCACTTCAATTACGGGATTCTTGATCTGGGCAACGAACTGCTTGATCAAGAAGGCGTCGTCTGGATTATCTTCGAGATGGAGAACCCGCAGGGTCATCTGTGTTTGGCTTCCGGCACCCGCGACACCAGCGCCCAGTACAGCTCGAATTGCACCACCATCTTCTGAAATTGCTCGAATCCGACCGGCTTGGTGATGAACGAACAGGCCCCGCCGGCGTACGACTTAACCACATCCTCCTCCTGTTTGCTGGTCGTCAGGACGATGACCGGCAGGGACTTGAGTGCTGGGTCGCCTTTAATCTCCTTCAAGACCTCAAAACCATCCTTCTTCGGCATCCGGATGTCGAGCAGCAGCAAGCCCGGACACTCCGCATCGTGGTACTGCCCTTGCCGTCTTAAGTAGGCCAGCGCCTCCTCGCCGTCTTTGACCACACTCACCACGTTCAGGAGCTTGGCCGCCTCAAAGGCCTTGCGGATCGTGAAGATATCGTCTTCGTTATCCTCCACCAAGAGGATCTTGATCGGTTGGTGGTCCATCAGTTGGTCCTCCTTTCACCCACGTTTCTTTCCGAAGGTCACGATAAACTCTGATCCCCCTTCCTCGCGCGGGCGAACCCACGTCTTCCCGCCGTGGCGCTCGGCCACGGCCCGGACAATGGCCAGCCCGGCCCCGGTTCCCTCCACCTCATGCCCCACGGCCCGCTGGAACAGCTCAAAGATCCGCTCGGCATGCTGCGGGGCGACCCCGGGTCCCCGGTCGCGCACCACGAACCCTTCGCCATCGGCATCTCCTGGCCCTGGCCGGTAGGTGGCAATCTCTACCTCGGGAGGCTCCCCTGGCTTTGTGAACTTCAGGGCATTGGACACCAGATTGTAGACGGCCTGGGTCGCCCAGGTCTGGTCGGCGCAAAGCCGAGGCAGGTCCTGGGCGACTTGCACCTTCGCCTTCGTTTCCTCAATCGTTGCCGCCAATCCATCGAGGGCCTCGCGGACGATCGCCTCCCCTTTTATCTCCTCGGTAGGCGGTGTAATCCGTCGGACCTGAGAGAGGGCGAGGATGTCATTCAGCAGGAGGCGCATCCGAGCCCCGCCCTTGACCACGCGCCGGAGCAAGTCCTGGCTCTCCTCATCCAGACGCCCCCCATGTTGATCCAGAACCATCTGGGAGAAGTTCTCAATCGACCGAAGCGGCTCACCTAAGTCGTGCGAGGTAACAGAGAGCAGCGTTTCCAGTTCCTTGTTCTTCGCGACGATCTCCGCTTCCGCGTTCTTGCGCTCGGTGATGTCCCGCTCGGTGGAGGCGACCGCCACGGGGGCGCCGCGAGCATCCGTCAGCACGGTCACCGTCAGCCACACATGCAGGAGCCGCCGGTCTTTGGTGAGGCGCTGCGTTTCCAGGGAAGACACCGCCTCGCCCTGGCTTAAGCGCGCCATGAACGCCTGCGATTCGGCTCGTTTCGCCTCAGGGATCGTGTCGGAGATGTTCATCTTCAGCGCCTCGGCTTCGCTATAGCCGTACATCTGTTGCGCGCCGTGATTCCAGGTCTGGAGGCGTCCCTGAAGGTCGTAGACGAGGACCGCGTCGTTCGAGTCCAGGACGACGGTGGCCAGCCTGCGCAGGCGCTCCTCCGTCCGCTTGCGCTCGGTGATGTCGATGGGTGACGGCGGGTCCGCCTCGGTTTTCTTCTTCACTGCGCCACGTTCCTTTTTGTTCTACCCGTTAGAGCGTGAAACCTATCGTCATCTCTCGCCAGTGCACTGACGCAAAAAACAGCGAGGCCCGTTCGCCACACTTTCTGGCGAACAGGCCTCGTGCTGGCCCTCAGCCGAACACCCTCGTGTTCGGCATTCCGCAGCCACCCTGATGGTGGCTGTTTCATCGGTAGAGAATGAATTACGTCTTGGTGCCCCCCCCCACTCTTTTTTTCACGGAGCGCGCCTCATCATAGATGTCATTCTACCCTGGTCATCACAGGGAAAGTAGGAAAAAGAGGGGACGCTTCATTTGGGGAATCTCATAAGAGGGTGTAATGGATATTGCGTACCCCTGATGCCACCATGCCCAACTCCTTAGCCGTTGACACGACGAACCCGGTCTGTTTCTTGTCCCCGCTCAATGCCATCCATTTCCTGATCCCCTGCGCCTGTTGACTGCTGATCGTCGAAGAGAGCTTAATTTCAATGGGATAACAGCGCTGTGGCCGCTCAATCAGCATATCGATCTCCAGACCGTCATGGCTCCGGAAATAATACAGCGACCCCTCTTCCCCTATCGCGGCAAGGCGTTTATACATCTGGGAAACACACGCCGTCTCAAACAGAGCTCCTCCCATTGGACCCCGAAGGGTCGAGGGCCCATCTTCGAGGCCGACAAGGTAACAGATAAGGCCGGTATCCATAAAATAACACTTTGGCGCCTTAATAACCCTCTTGCCAAAATTCTTATAGTACGGCATCAAAAAGAAAATCAGGCCGCTGGCCTCCAAAAGAGTCAACCACGCCTTGATGGTGGGGACGGTCACTCCGACGTCCCCGGCAAGCGTTGAGGCATTCAGTTGCTGGGCAGATCTGGCCGCAAGAAGCCGGACAAACCGCTCGAAGTCCCTGAGGTTCATTTCCTTGATGTTTCCGCGAACATCCCGGTCAATGTATGTCTGCATATAACTTGAAAACCACAATTTACGGGATGAACGTTTGCCAAGCACGACTTCCGGATATCCGCCCTTTAAGACCCAATCACTTAGCGCAACCGTTTTGTGCGGTAGTTGCGTCACCTGCTCAAAATATCCTATGAGTTGTTCTATGCCTTCAGGCTGATGCGCGACTCTGTTCTGTATTTCCGTCAAAGAGAACGGATACAGGTGCAGCACAGCGACGCGGCCGGCCAGAGTTTCGCCGATCCCTTTCATCAGCGCCCACTGCTGTGAACCGGTCAATACCCATTGTCCGGGCTTTTTATCTCTGTCTGCCCGCGCTTTGATATAGGGCAAGAGTTGCGGAACGTTCTGAATCTCATCCATGATGACCGGCGGCGGATTCGCATCCAAGAACCCTTTCGGGTCTTCTGAAGCAAACGCACGGACATCCAGCTCATCCAACAGCACGTACCTGGACCGTGGGCCGATCTGCTTCACAAGCGTGGTCTTCCCTGAACGCCGCGGACCACCTATGAAGACGACGGGAAAAGACGCGAGGGCTTCTGTGAAGGTTTTTTCCAGTAAACGATGGATATACATACCTGTTATTTTAAAGTGATACTTTAAATTGTCAAGACCTTTTATCGGAAGCGTTTTTCTTCATTGAAACTCACAGCGCCACGTTCCTTTTGGTTCTACCCGTTAGATCGCCAAAAAACAGCGAGGCCCGTCCGCCACCGTCTCTGGCGCACGGGCCTCGTGCTGGCCCTCAGCCGAACACCCTCGTGTTCGGCATTCCGCAGCCACCCTGATGGTGGCTGCTTCAGCTGAACACCCTCGTGTTCGGCATTCCGCAGCCACCCTGATGGTGGCTGCTGCATCGGTATTAGAATGAATTACGTCGTGGTGCCCCCCCCCGCTCTTTTTTTCATGGAGCGTGCCTCATCACGGATGTCATTCTACCCTGGTCATCACAGGGACATCAACCCTTATCTCTGGGGGATAGGCCACCGGGGTCACGTTGCGGCCGCTGCGGTCTGGCAGAATGACCTGTGAGGCTTCGAGGGGCAACGGAGAGTGAAGAAGAGCAAGAATGAGGGAGAGAGCAGCCAGATTCAAGACGCATTGAAATCTCGATTGTCTCCGAAGAACTTTCGATGTAGAATATACGCATGGTCAGCCGCACCTCACACCTCAATCGATTGCGTCAACTCACATCCCGCTACCGGGTCGTTGGGATCGTCGGCCCACGGCAGGTGGGGAAAACAACGCTGGCGAGAATGTTCGCCCACCAGTGGCAAGGACCCGTATCCTTTCTTGACCTTGAGAACACCGAGGACCTGGCTCGCCTGCAAGACCCCATGTTGGTTCTCAAGGAACTCAGGGGCCTAGTGATCTTGGATGAAATCCAACGCCTTCCTGAACTCTTTTCACCATTGCGAGTGTTGGCGGATCGCCCCAGACCCTCTGTGCATTTCCTCATCCTGGGAAGTGCCTCTCCTGAGCTGCTCAGGCAAAGTTCGGAATCGCTCGCCGGCCGCATTGCCTACCATCAACTCGATGGCTTTGCCCTTGAAGAGGTGGGCATCCAACACCAAGAGCATCTGTGGTTCAGAGGCGGATTCCCAAAATCTTACCTGGCCCGCACCCATGCCGACAGCGACGAGTGGCGCCGTGGCCTCATCCGGACGTTCCTGGAAAGGGATCTGCCGCAACTGGGAATGAACATCCGGTCAACCACACTGCACCGGTTCTGGATGATGCTGGCCCACTACCACGGGCAGACGTGGAATGCTTCTGAATTTTCCAGATCCTTTGGCGTCTCCGATACAACGGTGAGGCGCTACTTGGACACCCTCTGCTCCGCCATGGTTGTCCAACAGCTTCTCCCCTGGCATGAGAACATCTCGAAACGCCAGGTGAAGGCACCGAAGGTGTACATTGCGGACAGCGGGATACTCCACGCACTGCTGAACCTCAAGAAGCCGGCTGATCTGGAAGTCCATCCCAAGGTAGGCGCCTCTTGGGAGGGATTCGTCTTGCACCAAGTCGTCCACAAGCTGAACGCTCAACCGCAAGAATGCTTCTACTGGGCCACTCATGCCGGCGCTGAGCTGGATTTACTTGTGGTCAGAGGGAATCAGCGCGTGGGGTTTGAGATCAAGCGGACCAGCTCACCCAAAATCACGCCATCGATGCGGCAGGCTTTGAGTGATTTGAAACTCCAGAGACTCGATGTCATTCACGCTGGAGGAAACACCTTCCCTCTTTCCAACCACATCCGAGCAGTAGCTTCCTCCCGCCTTTTTAAGGACCTCAAACCGCTGTGAACCTGGTACTGGCCTGCTCTAGCTGGCGATGGTGGGAGTCTGTGGCTGGACACCGACGGCGTCGCTTGCCTGCCCCCGCAGATTTGGCTGCTACGGCGCCACATCTAACCGCGGGGGCACCCAGGCTCAGGTTTGCTTCGCAAACCTTTGGGTGCACCAAGTCAAGCGAGGGCTAGCTGTTCGAGCAGCAAGTGGACCGTCCGCAAGAGCTCGTGCGCATCATACGGTTTGGTCATGTAGGCATCCGCGCCGTAGGCAAAGCCCCGGAGTTGCTCGATCGGTTGGTCCATCCCGGTGAGCATGAGCACCGGCACAGCCCACGGCCCAAACAGGCGGCGCAGGTTCCGGCAGACTTCGTAGCCACCGATGTCGGGCAACCGCAGGTCCAGGATCACGAGGTTCGGCCGGTGCGCGGCGGCGTCGGTCAGGGCCGCGGCTCCAGAGGCCACCGTCTGCACGTCAAAGCCCGCGGCTTCCAATCGCATGCGTACCAGCATCGCCGCGGTCTGATCATCCTCCACCACCAAAATCCGGTTGCGCGTGACCTCCTCCATCCTGCCTCCTCCCCTGTTGGCCGGCGGGTCATCGCCCGCGGCTCTGCCCGTCCTGCCTGAAATGACACATGCCCCCAGCGCAAGCTGAGGGCATGCATCTGTAGTATGGCTGATCCGCCTGCGCCACGTCAAGGAGAAGCACAGCTGGCGAAGAAATGTGCGAGGCCGAACGGGAGAGGCTAGCGTTCCTCGGGAGGCTTCAGGTGACGAAAGGCGCGGTATAGGAGCAGGTCGTAGGCGATCTTCAGTCCCGGGCCGATGACGAATGGGGCCGAGAGGGAAAGCGTGCGCATGAGTGCTCCGGCGACGACCGGTGCGGCGGCCCAGGCGACGTTGCGCGTGAGATTGGTGATGCCGGCCGCGCGCGTGCGCTCCTGTGCCTGGACAATCGCCACGAGGTACGACTGGCGGGTGGGGACGTCCATTTCCACCAGCGACTCACGCACCAGGAAGAGGAGGATGGCAATGGGCAGCGAGGGGGCCAGGGGGACCGTCATCAACAGCAGGCTCGAGGGCAGGTGGGTGAAGACCATCGTATTGACCAGACCGATGCGACGAGCGAGCCATGCCGCGCCGAGATGCGAGAGCCCGTTGGCGATTCGCACGACGAAGAAGAGCGGCCCCAGGAGCGACTCGTCCACCGCGAAGCGTTTGAAGAACCAGTAGCCGAGCAGCGCGGTGGTGAGGAAACCGCCGGCGAACCCATCGAGCCCGGACAGTGCTGCGAACTTGACCACGAGAGGACGCGACGATGGCGAGAGCCTCCTGATCGGTACTGCGGTGTTCAGCTCAACGGAAGGTGAGAGCCGCATGGCCAGGACGCCAGCCATGATGCAGAGCGCGCCGTAGCAGGCCCAGCTCCACTGATAGGACGCAAGTACGCTCGCCCCGCCCTGTGCGCGGAGCCACGCCGGCAATCCGCCAAGCAACGACCCGACCGCATGGCCGACGTCAATGATGAGGTTGTACCACGCAAAAACCCTCGTCCGCTGCGCCTCGGTTGTCGTTTGGGGGAGCATCGCCTGCTCGACCGTCAGCCCCGCTCCGCGGTCGCGCCCCATGCCGTTCACCATGCCGAAGAACGCGCTGACCATCATGAGGGACGGACGTGTCGTCACGATAAAGAGCAGCCCGCCGAGGGCCATCAACGCGGCAAGCAGGATCAGGGTGGCCCGACGACCGAGGCGGTCGGCGAGGGAAGTCGCCAGCCATGTGCCGACCGCGCAGCCGGAGAGGCCCAGCGAGATGAACAAGCCGATGGCCGAGGCGTCGAACCCGATCGTGGCCAGATGGAGCGCCAAGATGATGCCGGAGATCCCGACCGCGCACGCGCGCAGACCGGCGGACGCGAAGAGCAGCCATTGGTCGGTCCGTCCCGGTGATCGTAAGCGAGGGCGCGGCGGCTGCCAAACGCCTGACGGCCCGCCGGGAGCGCGCACGGAGGTTTCTTATTGTTGGGCTGGCGTTTGGGGAGCGGATTGCTCGAGCGACTTCTGGAGGAAACGGCCGAGCAGATCCTGGACGGTCGTGACGATGAGCTTGGAGGTGAGGTAATTGAGGTCGGGCAGCACCGCCACTTGAGGTGCTCGACCCTGAACGGTCAAGGGGATCGCGAGCTGCCCGCTGGCGTCCGCCAGCGCCTGGAGCTCGTTGACGCTCTTGATGAGCGCGGCGGAGAGCTGCGGCTCGATGTGGAGGATGGCCCGGATGTCCATCGTCCCCTCCAACCCGACACGCCCGGTGCCTGAGAGCTCGAAGGTGTCGGAGCGCACGCGCAGATCATCGAGCTGCAACGCTCCGGCTTCGACGCGCAACGGGACATCGATCGGGGCGAGGACGGTATCCGGCGTCGCGAGTTTTGCCTGGTACGCCTGCGGCAAGCGCGTTTCCAATGCCTCCAGCAGACCCGGGATCATGGAGATCTTCTCGAAGACGGCCCGCACGACGTTCAGGTTGGCGATCCGCGCGTCGGTCAGCTTCAACCGACCGCTCGCTGTCACCGCCTGGCGAAGCGTACCTGGATCCAATGTGGGTGTGCGGCCCTCGATGGTGACGCTCAACGTACCTTGCAACTGCGGGATGCCCTGACTGACCGGAGGCAGGACCTTCTGAAGCACCAGATCTTCGATGCTCAGCGTGGCGGACTCGAGCGAACCGGGGTGGCCTGGCTTCGGGAGCGTCAGGCGTCCGCGCAGACGCACGTTCTGCCGGTCGGCGCCGATCGCCGCCTGCAGGTCGATGTCCATCGGCTGACCCGGCGCGATGTTGCGCACGACGAGATCCATCTGCGTGATCCTCGCGTCAGTCGATGGGGAACTCATCGCGTCGGTCCAGTGGATCGTCCCGGCTTCGAGGCGGAACGAGTCGATGTGAAGCGAGACCGGCGTCTGTGGGGTGGGCGTCGGTCTCGTCGAAGCGCCGGCCGGGGCGGCCACGGCGGCCAACCCCAGGAGGTTGACCTGGCCCGTCCGATCCCGTGCCACGTGGATGCTGGGGCGGATCAGCGTCATCGAGACCACGCTGATCTGTTTGCGTAGGAGTGGCGCGAGGCCTACGACGGCACTGGCCGACTCGACCTGCGCGAGCGGCTCCCCGGCGGCCGACGCATCCTCCCGGATGGAGAGGTTCCGCAATTGGACAGCGATGCCGTTTCGCCAGCCCAGCGAGAGCCGCTCGAGGGTCACGGGTCGGCCGATCGCCTCCTGGAGCTTGCTCATGAGGAGCGGCCGGTAGCGGTCCGCGTCAAAGGTCGCGAGGAAGATGGCGACCCCAAGGATCGCCAGGAGGACGAGGAAAGCGAGGATGCGCAGCCCCCGCTTCATGGCTGGGCGAGGGAAACGACGACGCGACACGCTGGGGCCCGCCACACGACCTTACGCGAGCTTGCCGACTTTGGAGGACGACCGAATGCTCGCCCAGATGGCCAGCAGCCCCAGGCCGAACGCGAGGATGAGCGACAACCCGTTCATGGCGCCATAGTGGGCCGGTGCGAGCATCCCGAAGAGCATCGGACCGGAGAGAAAGGTGTTCAGCCGCGAGGTCAGCAGCGCGCGCTTTCTCGCCGCGGCCACCTGATCAGTCGGCACCTTCCCGGTCAAGAGCCGCTTCTGGATTGGCCAGATGATGAACCACACATTGAACCACATGATGGTCCCCAGCGACATCCCCAGGAGGATCCACTTCGCCCGAGCCGTGAGGCCGTCGACGTCGGTCAGGAGACTCGTGGCTCCGAAGCCCAC
>JGI1358J11329_10003333_pt1 | contig 12021 bp, 11 predicted proteins | sample Subgroupgradi54m_FD_11329 | JGI IMG/M metagenome (IMG submission 11329)
GGAGACCCTTCCGGACATCGCGTTTGACGAAGAGAAAATGGAGATTGTTTTTGATAATGTCCTTGACAACGCGTTAAAATATACCGAGCCCGGCGGCACGATCACGCTAAAGGTCTCCTCCAGAGAGGGCGCTGTGCATATTGATATTGTCGATACCGGCGTGGGCATCTCGAAAGACCAGCTCCACCGCGTATTTACCAAATTCTTCCGCGCGGACAACGCATTGCGCCTGCATACCTCCGGCACGGGCCTGGGGCTCTATGTCGTAAAAAATATCGTGGAAAAACACGGGGGGAGCGTGGAGGTGGAAAGCCAAGAAGGCAAGGGAAGCGTGTTCCGCGTGACCCTGCCGATAGCATGACAAACGACGAATGGTCGATTATTTACGAATTGTCATTCCCGCCCCCATTTTCATGAGGGTAAACTCCAGCGGGAATCCAGTCCTTGAATTTTATGAAAAAGATTTCTAAAATCAACCCCAACAGAATCCTCGGCATTCTGCTGCTCCTCGGCATCGCATTTTCCGTGATTACGATTGTAAGGGCGGTGGCGCCCAATCCCGGACACAATTTTACCGAGATCTCGGGAGGCGTGGTTCAGGGTGATCTTCTCTACGGCTCGGCTGCCGATGTTCTCTCGGCTCTGGCAAAAAACATCACTGCCACGAGATACCTTTCCAATACCGGCGCGACCAACAACCCGGCATGGGCCCAGGTTGATTTAACCAACGGCGTGACCGGAATCCTGCCTACGGCAAATGGCGGCACCGGCATAGCTTTTTTCACTGCCGCAGGTCCTACCCTAGCAAGGGTATATACATTTCCAGACGCCGCGGCCACGGTCTTGACCAGCAATGCCGCGGTAACTGCCGCCCAAGGCGGCACCGGGCAAGCCGGAGGGTATGCAATCGGGGATATTCTTTACGCCAGTGGAGCAACTGCGCTTTCAAAACTCGCTGATGTCGCGGTAGGTTCATATCTGCGTAGTGGCGGCGTTACCACGGCTCCGGTATGGAGTACCCCGACTCTTCCAAACACTGCGACGAATCGCAAGGTGATGATTGGTAACGGCACCAACTGGGTTGAGTCAACCGAAACATACGCAGTTCCCGGCGCAACAGTGGGAAATCTTATGGAGTCAGACGGCACCAACTGGGTAAGCGCCGTGGGCGGCGTTCTTATTGGCAGACAAACATTATTAACCGGCACGGTGACCTATACCCCCACCGCAGGAACGCAATCTATTATAATCCGTATGGTTGCCGGTGGCGGTGGCGGAGGTGGCGCGACTGGCGCTACCACCCCCACCGCATCTGTTGGCGGCGGTGGTGGTAGTGGCAGTTATGCGGAAAAACGTTTTGCCGGAATCGCCGGCGCGGCTTCGTATACCGTCGCGATTGGTGCCGGCGGACTTGCCGGAGTTGCGGCAAACGGCACTGGTGGTACCGGAGGAATTACCACTTTTGCTTGCCCGTCTACCTGCACGGGCGGAATTTTAACCGTTACCGCCAACGGCGGTATAGGTGGCGTGACTGGCGCCGCAGCTGCCACTGTTCTTTCGAGTTTGGGCGGTAACGGCGGCGGTGTTTCAACCAATGGAGATGTCAATGCTACTGGCTCGCCAGGCGGATACGCAGTGCGATTCAGTGGAAGCACTGGTGTATCAGGATCAGGAGCGCCAAGTGTTTTTGGTAGCGGTGGAAAAGGCACTAATGTAACAGCCGTCGGCGTAACACCCGTTGGCTTTGGTGGTGGCGGTGGTGGAGCAGCGAGTTTAGGCGTAGCAACGGCCGATGCGGGTGGCGCTGGGGCGCCCGGCGTTCTTGTAATATGGGAATTTAGATAAAGATACCATAACACATGACTCATCGTTATTTCTTATGCGTGGTCATGATTGTTTTAATAGTCAGCGCAGCTTTGTTTAGTTTTTCATTTTTGAAGACTGATGCGGCTACAACTACGCAAGAACTGCCGGTGGCGACGCGTCAACTGCTTGATAAGTCCGTGTTTGGAGAAAATGAACAAACATTGGAAATGATTCATCCGCGCTTCACTGACGGCAGTACAAATATTATTTTTTTTATTGATAACGCGCCTCAATATTTCGCTGAATCTATTGCGCATAATGGCCATCTTCTTTCCGATTACTTTGACCCACCGCTTGGCGTTGGTAAATATATCCTCGTGGAATACTCCAATGATGGCGGCAACTTTGGCTGCTCGGGGTTTTCTTCAAACGATTGTGTTGCTGACCCGCATTTTATCAGCAAATTTAGTTTTGAGGTTACCGTTGATCAGACGCCCGTACCTGTCGCGATTGCCGCAACGACAACTCTGGCAACGACCACGACCGCAACAACGACCGCCACAAACAAAACAGCAATATTCCCTTCTATTCTAAACGGCATCCTCGATTTTTTCGGAATAAANACAGAGACAACNGGCGCCACCACCACTCCCGCTACTGACGCAACCGCCGCCAGTTCAACCGCCATTACAACGTCAGAGGCGTTCTTTGCTCCTTTCGACCCTTTCTTACATGCCTTAATAATCGCNACCACAACTCCCCTAACCGANTTAANCGCCACCAGTTCAATTGCGGCAGAGACAANCGGCGCCGCCGCTTCCTCCACTGACATAATCATTGCAAGCTCAACCTCTGCCGCAATTTCTATTGCAACATCCACCGCAACTTCTGCCACAACTTCGCTCACTAATCAGGAATCCGCCGCGCAGGACGCCGCAACGACTACTCAAACTATCCCGCAAGTAATCGCGCCGCCGTTGCCAGAGAATGTTCCGGCGCCGGCAGTATCTACGACTACCCCCGTAACTCAAGGAGCCGCTCTCTTTATCGCGGCTGCCGGACTGCTGGGCGTGAAGATGAGCAGGGGGTTTGCGGCCATCGTAATCATCGGCATTCTCTTCCTCCTTACGCGCGTGCTTTCCGGAAAAGACAAAAAAACAAAACGGCGATGATTCCCAAGATATTTTTATTAATTATTCTCATATCGGCTATACTATTGACTGCAATGTCCGCCTCCGCAGGCACGCTTTCTTGTTCCGTTGCCACTACCTGTGCCGCGGGCACGGTGATTTGGCGGATGCAGAATACGACCAATGCCCACGCGGAATTGCCGTCGCAAGCTTTATACGCCCAGCTGGTTTGCTGTAGCGGCGTAACTGGTTTGGGGACTGCTTGCACCGCACCTTTTGCCACAGCATTAAAATTATCCGGCACGACCAACGCGCATGCCGAGCAGGGGACGCAGACCAATTATGCGAACAGTGCCTGCATTTCCGTGCCTTCGGGAGGCAGTGTTTCCATAGGGTATCAGGCAACCAACTGTACGGGATTTGATACGACGCTCGGCTCCATGTCCGGCGCCACCAACGCTCATGTCGGCGACAGCACTGCCTATACCACGAAAATATGCGGAACTGCCGCCAGTAGCGGCGCGCAAACTTTGACTTTTAGCATTTCCACAAACTCTATCGGGTTTGGCGCGTTGAGTACCGCGGTGCCAAGATTCGCCAATACCACCGGCGGTTCTGCTACAGAAGTTGAAGCCAATACCTTGTCTGCTTCTACAAACGCCTCGGGCGGGTATATCATAACAGTGCAGGGCGCAACGCTCACTTCGGGCGGCAATACAATCACCGCCATTGGCTCCACCAATACCGCATCAGCCCCGGGGACTGAACAATTTGGACTGCGGGCAACGGTTACAAGCGGTACGGGAACCGTAACCGCTCCTTATGCCGCCGCCGGTTTTGCCTATGCCGCCACCGCAAGTGCGGTGAGCCAGATTGCTTCAGGGGCCGGCGATGGCGCGAGCACCATTTACTCGGCGCGCTATATCGCCAACATCGCCGGATCAACCGAAGCCGGAAGTTACGCCGCAACCTTGACCTATACGGCAACCGCTACTTTTTAGAAATGGCTGTGGACAGGGTAGTGAAAATCCCGATATTAAATAACTGCGGCTTCGCCGCAATCGGGATTTCTACTACCCTGTGGATAACTGTAGAGGAGCGCTTTATTTGATGTGTGGTATAGTGAGAATATGCTTAAAAATCGTGGAAAAATGACGCTGGAGAANCTCGCGGATATGACCNCGAGNGAATTCTCCGCTATCCGAAAAGAAATGGNGACCAANGATGATCTCAAAAANGCTCTTACCCCATATGCCACCAAAGATGATCTCAAAAACGCTCTTACCCCATATGCCACCAAAGATGATCTCAAAAACGCTCTTACCCCATATGCCACCAAAGATGATCTCAAAAATGCTCTTACCCCATATGCCACCAAAGACGACCTCAAGCAGTTTGCCACCAAAGACGACCTCAAGCAGTTTGCCACCAAAGACGACCTCAAGCAGTTTGCCACCAAAGACGACCTCAAGCAGTTTGCCACGAAAGATGATTTACAAAAATCCACCGTGGATATTTTGTGCGCGTTTGATAAGATACTGGTCAGGTTTGATAAGACGGAAAAAGACAGCGCCGCCGATAAACTTTTGCACGATCGCCACGAAGGAAAACTTGAAAGTCATGAGCAGCGGCTTATAGTCCTTGAAACGACAACACGATAAAATCACTATGAAAAAGTTTGGTACCATTGCAAATATAGGCCTGATGGTCGCAATGATTGCGGTACTCATGGTGCCATTCGCGCGCGTGGCGCAGGCCGCGGCGATTACGAGCGCGTCTGACACGATGTCAAGTTCAAAAGTAAGCGTAGTTTCTAACCACGACATCTTATTTACAACACCCACGGGTATTACTGCTTCGCAAACAATCACCGTAACCTTCCCGGGCGCTTTCTCTATTGCGGCGGCGCTTGACTGGACTGATGTGGATGTACTCATACAGGGTGTTCAGCAAACACTCGGCGCTGCAGGTGGCGCCACTACTTGGACGGCGGTACGCACTTCGGCAACGGTGCTTACCATCACCGCGCAAACAGGGGGAACGCCAGCCGCCGCTGGTAACACCGTTCGTATTAAGATTGGAACGAATGCCACAAACCAATCAACGGGTGTGCGCCAAGTCACCAACGATACTACAACGGGTTCTAAAGCCATCGCCATTGGCGGCACATTTGCCGACAGCGGCAATATCACGGTGCAGATTGTTACCGATGATCAAGTGGCGGTCTCAAGCACCGTGGCTCAAAGTTTAACTTTCAGCTTGGGCGCAAACACGCTCGCGCTGGGCACTTTATCCTCAAGCGCGGTGGTTTCCGGTTCGCACACCTTTACCGTTGCCACCAATGCGGCTTCAGGCATGGCAGTAACTGTTGCCGGAGCCACCCTTACTGCGGGCGCCTTTACCATTACCGCCTGCCCCACGGGCTGTACCTCGACAACGGGCAGTGAACAGTTCGGGATAAACCTTGTAGCCAATACGACTCCGGTTATAGGATTAGCCGTGTCTGGCACGGCGCCGATTGGCGCTGCCGCGACGAATTATAATACCGCCAACACTTTTCGGTTTGCGACCGGGGAGACGATTGCGAGTGCCGCCGCCGGAATCAACAGTTCCGTTTTTACCGTCTCCTACATCACCAACATTTCAGGAGCGACCGAGGCCGGAAGCTACACCGCAACCCTGACCTATACGGCCACGGCGACCTTTTAATCATCTTTTGTCATTCCCGCGAAAGCGGGAATCCAGTAGATAAAGCCAATCCAACTGGATTCCCGATCAAGTCGGGAATGACAGATGAGATCGAAGCACATAACACAATCGCTATGAAATATTTCATTGCAATTTTAATTTTAGTCGGAGTCGTGGCTTTTGCCCTGCCTGCCTCCGCGCTCACCATCTCGCCAGTGAAAATGGAGCTCTCCGGCGATCCAGGTGCTACCCTGCAAGGCGAGTTGAAACTTTTTAATGAGCAGGATGAGACAAAGACATTCTATTCTTCTTCGGATAATTTTGAGGCGCGGGGAGAGACCGGCGCGCCATTTTTTCTTCCCGAGAGAAAGGGGCTCGCGACATGGATCAAGACAGATGCACAAATTATCCTCCAGCCAAAGGAAGAGAGAATTATCCCTTTTAGCATTGCGATACCCCAAGACGCGGAGCCGGGAGGATATTTCGCCGCCATTTTATGGAGCGCTACGCCGTCGCAAGCGACCGGAGGCGGGCAGGTGGCGGTCGGCGGGCGGCTGGGCGTACTTATATTATTAAGAGTTGCCGGCGCGGTGCAAGAGGGAGGCGGGCTTTTGGAATTTGGCGTAAAAGACGGGCAGAAGTTTTTCAGTTCGCTCCCGGTGGATTTCGCCTATCGCTTCAATAACACCGGCGGCGACCGCGTGGTGCCCCGCGGAGAAATCATCGTACAGAATGTATTCGGCCGTACCGCGGCGACTCTTCCTGCAAACAAAAAAGAAGGAAGCGTGCTTCCCAACAGCGCGAGAAAGTATGAAGTGAAATGGGAGAGCGAGCAGGAAGCGGCGCGCAACGAACAGATAGACGCAAAAGAGCTCGGTTCTGCGGCGATACTCTTTAGCGCGGCGGGACAACAATGGAGCGATTTTCACTTTGGCTGGTATACCGCACAGATGCATCTTGCGTGGGGCGCCGCGAACCAGTCCGCAGACGCGGCCTATCGCTTCTTTATTATTCCGTGGCAGTTGTTGCTTATCCTTATCGCCGTCTTAGCGATCATCGGGTTTGGAGGAGGGTGGGGGCTCAAAAAATGGGATCGCTATATTATCTCCAAAGCAACGCGACGACAAAAGAAAAGGAAGTGAATCCCGTTAGAGACATCAATTTTTATTATGTTTATGTTCTCCGAAGCAAGCGAAGCAATCTTTGGTACACGGGATTCACTGACGATTTGCGGAAGCGCTTTAAAGAACACAATAATAACTCAATAGGCTGGACTAAAAACCGAGGCCCTTTTGAACTTATTTACTATGAAGCCTGTCGAAATATCACTGATGCGANGTCGAGGGAAAAATATTTAAAATCAGGGATGGGGAAACGCTACCTTAAAAATAGATTAAAGCGCTTCCTGTCTCTAACGGGATGAATGGATGTTTTACTCATTTTACCCCCACACCAAAAGGCCAAATTTTTGAAGATAGCCATGTCTCTCATAGTAGGGTGTGGGGGCTTACTTTTTATTGTCTCAAGCTTCTTGATTACTGGTCTCCCCCGGCCGGTTTTTGCTCTGTCGGGAAATGTCGCAGTCTCTGCCTTTGTCCGGGGAGAAACGTATGCCACCACGACTTTCAGCTTCGCAAGTGGCGGCACCCATACATTTACCACCCTCAATAGTAATAATGCCGCGGCTTTCACTTTCCCGCCGGATTTTTACGGCCAATCCCTCCAACTGCAGGCCAATTCTTATCCGAAGCAGTTTTTTGCGGCCACGAAGCCGCCGCCTTCGGGAAAAAGTTTTATTGGAAAGACATACGATTTCGATCTCTTTACCGCTTCAAGCAGCCAGATTACTGCCGTCAACAAGGCGATAACGATTTCGTTTACCTATACTGCTGCCGATGTGAGCGGTATGGATGAGAGCGCGCTCGCGGCGTATCGGTGGGGTACTGGCGACTCCGCGTGGTCTCTTATTCCCGGAAGCACCATTGATACGGCAAACAAGAAGGTTACTTTTTCCACAGACCACTTTAGTTCGTTTTCACTCTTGGCGGCTCCGCCTGCCGCATCCCCGGCGCCGGCTACATCGCCCTCAAGCGGCGGCGGGGGTGGAGGCGGCGGCATTTTTGCGCCGGAAACAAAAGTTATCTTTTCCGGCCGCGCGTATCCGGGGATGCAAGTTACGATCTTAAAAGACGCGCAGATCGCGGTTCAAACCGTTGCTGATCCGGGGGCGAATTTCCGTGTTGCGGTCTCCGGCCTTTCGGCGGGTAGCTATCTTTTTGGCGTTTATGCAGAAGATGGTCAGGGAAGGAGATCGTCGCTCTTGACTTTTCCGGTGGCGGTAACTTCCGGCGTTACCGTTGAGATGGGGAGTATTTTTATCGCGCCAACCATCGCGGTGGATAAAAACGAGGTAAAACGAGGAGATAATCTCGTTATTTTCGGTCAGTCCGCGCCCAAGGCGGAGGTGACCGTTGCGGTAAGTTCGGAGGGAGAATTTTTTGGAAAAGCGATTGCCGATGCCGGCGGCGCGTATCTCTACAACTTTGACACTGCCCAGCTTGAAAAGGGTCAGCACCTTACTAAGTCAAAAGCGGCAGTTGGAGGAGCAATCAGCCCATTCGGTAAAACCGTAAGTTTTGCGGTCGGCGCAAAAACAGTTTTTGCTCAACTGGCGGTAAAAGTTTTGAAAGGAGATTTAAATAATGACGGACGGGTAAACCTCGTTGATTTTTCCATTCTCGCGTATTGGTACAAGCGAGCCAATCCGCCCGCATCGGCCGATCTCAATGGCGACGGAAAAGTTGACCTCACTGATTTCAGCATTATGGCGTTTTATTGGACGGGGTAGTGAAAATTCGGCCCGCCTTCGGCAATATGGCACCAAAGGCGCCCAGCCGAACTTCTACTACCCCGTGGACCGGATAATTATGAACTCACGCATGAGAATTAAAAAGTGTTTCATTACCGCTTTGGCAACATTAGCGTTGTTACCTTTGGTAACTTTTGCCGCGGAAATCCGCATTGATGGCAAAAATAGGGAAATCAAGGCGGGAGAACAATTTACCGCGACCATTCTTCTCAACACGGAAGAAAGTATCAACGCGCTTGAGGGACACCTATCATTCCCCGCAGATGTATTGGAACCCGTGGCAATACAAAGCGGAAATTCAATTGTCAGTTTTTGGATTGATAAACCAAAAATCGAAGCTGATGAAATCTTTTTTTCCGGCATCATCCCCGGCGGATTCATGGGAGAAAACGGCTTGATTCTCTCCGTGCTTTTCCGAGCAAAGAAACCGGGTGGCGGCAGGATCGCGATTCGGGGCATGAAGGTTCTTAAAAATGACGGCGCCGGCGCCGCAGCCGCGGCAATAACTTCTGATTTTCAATTCTCTATTGCCCAAGGGGACTCTGCCGTTGTCAATAAAAAAGAGAGCGATCGTGAGCCACCAGAGACATTTCGCCCGGAAGTTGCCCGAGACGAGGCGCTCTTGGGCGGCAAATGGTTTTTGGTTTTTGCGACGCAGGATAAGGAGTCGGGAATTGATCATTACGAAGTAAAAGAATCACGGCAGAGAATTTTTACCCTATTTCAGAAATGGTCTCGGGCGGAGAGTCCTTATATATTGCGGGATCAAGAATTGCGGAGTAATATTTTCGTGAAAGCGTCTGATAGAGCCGGCAATAAAAGAATAATGCGTATCATGCCCCGCAATCCGCTCATAGGGTATGAAAATTATGAGGATTGGATTATTATTGTCATAGGACTTGCTATCGCCTATGCGATAAGAAAATTTTTATGGAGAAGAAACGCGAAATGATACGAATACTCATGCGGAAGCCCACAAAAGTTTTAGTGTTTTTCAGTTTTATATTCGCGATTTTTGGCGTGTCAAGCACAACGGCACAAGCCGCCAGCTTGTATTTTTCCCCTTCTTCCGGGTCGCATGCGGTTGACACCGCGCTTCCGGTGAGTGTGTATGTCTCCAGCGCGGATCAGGCAATGAACGCCGCGTCCGGCGTCATCTCGTTCCCGCCGGACAACTTAGAAATTACTTCTCTCTCAAAGATTGGTTCAATCTTCGGCTTGTGGGTGCAGGAGCCGTCGTTTTCAAACAGCGCCGGCACCGTCAATTTTGAAGGCATAGTTCTTAATCCGGGATTTACGGGGCTGGCGGGAAAAGTCATCACGATAAACTTCAAAGTGAAGGCGGCAGGTCTTGCTCCGCTCAATTTTTATTCCGGTTCGGCGCTTGCCAATGACGGGAAAGGGACGAATATCTTGACTGTCTTGGGGAATGCCGTTTTTTCTCTCGGTGGAGCTGTTTCGACGAAGGTTTCGGCGGCGACGGCAAGAGAGCCCGGATCCCCGGTCATTTCTTCGCCGACGCATCCCGATCCAAACAAATGGTATGCCAAAAAAGACGCGCAATTTGCATGGACCATACCCGTGGGCGTGACTGCGATCCGCATCCTGTACGACAAACATCCAACCTCACTTCCTTCGGTGCTGTATAGTCCGCCAATTTCTGAAAAGCAGCTAAAAGATCTCAAAGACGGGACCTATTACTTTCATGCGCGGTTCCGCAATAGTGCCGGGTGGGGGGCGACGGCGCATTTTCGTTTCCAAATTGATACCCAGCCGCCGGAGCCGTTTTCAATAAAATTCATTGACGGCACGGAAACGGCAAATTCCAGGCCAACCGTCGTGTTTGACACCACGGATGTTTTGTCAGGCATTGATTATTACAAAATAAAAATCCAGGGAGGCGACTTCTTCGCTGTCGCGTCGGACAAGGTGAAAAGCAACCCCTATACTTTGCCGTTTCAATCTCCCGGCAAACGAAATATCTTGGTGCAGGCGTTTGATAAAGCGGGAAATTATGCGGTGGCAACCGAGGAGTTTACTATAGCGCCGTTGCCCGCACCGGCTCTTGCCGAATATTCTCGCACACCGTGGATAAACCCATGGTACGCGGCGGTCTCGCTCGGCACTCTTGCACTAATACTTATGCTTCTCTGGCGCGGACGGCGTGACGGCTCGCTCTTGCGCAAACGGCTTCGCAAAGAGGTTCGCGAGGCGGAAAGCGCATCGCATAAAGCGTTTGATCTTCTACAGGAAGAGACGCGCGAACAGATCAAAACGCTTGAGAAAACGAGGAATAGGCGCGATCTTACGGCCAAAGAGGAAAAAATCATTCAGCGGCTCAAAAAAAACATAGCGGCCGCGGAAAAGTTCGTGAAAAAAGAGATCGACGACATTGCAAGAGAAGTAAAGTAAATATGATAAAAAACGTTACATTACATCCGTCTCGGATCGGATGCCCGTCCATCCCGGGCACGATGAAGGGGATCGTGATGTCTTTGCCCGGCGTATCGGCGGTGCGCGTGCGCTACGATGACCGGTCTATTGATGTGACATTTGATGACGCGGTGATTTCGGCTGATGCGATTATTGCGGCGATCGGACGGGAAATGGGGCTTGCGATGGAAGTGGGGGAGGACGGCGGGAAGAAAGAGGGGGGAGCGGCGGAGACCTGCCCCATGTAGTTTTCGCTCCCCATCCGTATTTTTGCGCAAGAGGTTCCAGCGGCGAGACGCGAGAGTTTTCCGCTTTGCGGAAAATCTCCCGTCTTCGGACAAATTGTCCTCGTTTGTTCGGGGGGAACCCTCCGTGTTCCGCGTGCGGATGCACGCGGCCTCGGTCTCCCTCCCTCCAAACTTCGGCAATTTGTATCCGCGCTTCCACATTGCGCAAAAATGCGGATGGCTCGCTTATGGGAGTGAAATGATTGACATCCTATACTTTTATTGCTATGCTGTTCATGGACATTCGCCTTTGAATTCACCCATCAAGTTAAAAAGGAGCGGGGCATGAGCGGTACTTTGAAATCTTATTACGATGATCTCTATGCCAAAGATACAATGCTGTTCGGAGCGATGCCTTTAGGCATTGTGCGGGTTGCATTGGAAGAGCAAATTTTGTGGCCGGAGAGTTCTATACTGGTGATCGGCGGGGGACAGGGCAGAAATGCTTTCCCCAAAAAGTTATGGAGAGTTGCGGTGGGAGCCCGAAGGGCTCCCACTTTTTTACGACCGCAGAAACTCTTGACAAAAAATCGGCGTTGAATTATCATGAATTAGCAGTCAGGGGTCGAGAGTGCTAAAACTTATTTTATCAATTTAGTCAAGAATTTTATGAAAATACAGCCATTGGGGGATCGCGTGCTCATTGAGCCGCACAAGCAGGAGGGAGGCAAGTTGAAGTCGGGTTTATACCTGCCTGAAACCGCCAGCAAGGAGCGGCCGGAGCAGGGAACGGTCATTGCCGTGGGGCCGGGCAAAATAAATGACGCAGGCAAACGCATACCGATGAACGTAAAAAAAGGAGATGTCG
>JGI1358J11329_10003334_pt1 | contig 12019 bp, 15 predicted proteins | sample Subgroupgradi54m_FD_11329 | JGI IMG/M metagenome (IMG submission 11329)
CTGACCCCGGCACACAGGCCGGGTTGCGCGGAATAATGCGGGGATCGGACTACTGGGTGGGGGGCTGTGCACCAGCCACCGGTGCCGTGGCCAGTACACCGCCCGCAGCGAGGTAACGGGTCGGATTGCGCGCCACGCCATTGACATGCACTTCAAAGTGCAGATGCGGCCCGGTGGAGCGGCCGGTGGTACCAATCTCGGCGATTTTCTGGTTGCGCTTGACGATGTCGCCAGCTTTCACCCATATCCGTGAAGCATGCGCATAGCGCGTCACCAGGCCGTTGCCGTGATCGATTTCAACCATGTTGCCGTAAGCGGGGTGTTTTTCGGCGGTGATCACCACGCCGTTGGCAGCCGCCATGATGGGCGTGCCGACCGGGCCGACAAAATCGACACCTTCATGCAAGGTCGCCTGACCCGTAAAGGGGTCGATACGCCAACCGTAGCCGGAGGAATAGAAACCGCCGTCGATCGGCCGTGCGGTTGGCAGCATTTTGCTTTTGACCTTTTGCTGCACCAGCTCGGATTCAATCACCGCCATGTAATCGGAACGCTGTTCCACATCCTTGGCCATGCGATCCAGTGTCTTGCGCAATTCCGGCATGCCGACATCGCGACCGGCGCCCGGCACGGCGCCGCCCTGCCCCGGCTTGTCGCGGAAATTCAGATCCTGCGGTTTGACCCCGGCCAGGCCGGAGACACGCTCACCCAGCGCGTCGAGACGCAACAGTTGCGCCTGCATCTCGCCCAGCTTGACTGCCATCGCGTTCAGATTTTCGCGCACGAACTGATCCTTCTTGCGCAGATCTTCGGCATTCACCACCAGCAACAGGTCGCGTACCACCGGCACCTGCATATCGGCCGCGTAACGGAAGGTGATGTAATAGAGAAATGCTGTTCCCATCAACCAGGCGGCGATCATGCCCAGAATCGCCAACAGCAGATGGCGTGAAGTGAATGTCAGCGGTTTGGCTTGCGCCAGCTGGGAGCGTAATACGATAATCTGCACGTCTGTCCTCCTCGAAGTGGCATGGGTGTTGATCCTGCCCCGCCACGACTACCCTTGTGTTAACGACTGGAATACTGTTCTTTTGATCAATCTGACTGCTCTGCTGCCGTACGGTCGTATTTTGCGGGTGTACGGTTGGCCAAAACACCTGAATTTGCGCAGACCATGACACCGTCCATCGCCGAACTGCTGAAACAGGCTCAGGGCGTCAATGCCCTGATGCCCGCCGTGGAGCGCCATCTGGCGCTACAACGCGACCTCGCCGTGGTGCTGCAACCCTGGCTGAACCACCTGCACACGCCGGTACTGGACGTGTGCTGCGTACTGCGGTTGGAACAGGGAGTTTTGACCTTGGGGGTACGAAACGCTGCGCTGGCCGCCAGACTTCGTCAGGTATTACCCCGTCTGGAAGCGGGGCTGGGACAAAGAGGGTGGAAGGTTAGCGCAATCCGTTTGCGCGTGCAACCAAAAGTTTTCATTGCCGAATCAAGTGCTTGTGAGAAAAAACCCCTCCCGGCGGCGGGTTTGGCAGCGTTTTCCGGTTTGCTGGCGCAGTTGCCAAAATCGGATTTGCAAGCGGCGGTAGCGCGTTTGTTGAAACATCATCGGTGAACGGTTGGCATTTGCCGACCGTTCACCGCCCTTACACAATCCGCTGCAGAACCATTACGCCAAAGAAAATCAAGCCAGCGATCACCATCACTCTCATGATCTTGAGGGCGTATTGCAGATATTTTTTCTGCCGTGTCAGCAGGTAGGCGCCCAGACAAGCCAGTACGGCGAATATCGTGATGTAGAGCGCAAGCTGAAACAGCCTCATGCCCAGGCCAGCTCGTGGGTGAAGGCGCGCGGCGCGCGTTCGATTTGGGCGAAGCGCACGATTTCATAGGACTGCGGTTGTTCAAGCAGCGCGCGCAGCAGCAGGTTATTCAAGCCGTGGCCGGATTTGTGGGCGACGTAGGCGGCGATCAGTGGTTTGCCGATCAGATACAGATCACCAATGGCGTCGAGAATCTTGTGTTTGACGAACTCATCGTCGAAGCGCAAGCCATCGCTGTTGAGGATGCGGTATTCATCCATCACGATCGCGTTGTCGAGATGACCACCGCGCGCCAGCCCGTGGGAGCGCAGGGTTTCGACATCCTGCATAAAGCCGAACGTACGCGCGCGTGCAATTTCCTTGATGTAGGAATGCTCGGCAAAATCGATCTCGAATTCCTGCCCGGTCTGGTCGATCGCCGGGTGATTGAAGTCGATCGAGAATTTCAGTTTGAAACCTTCGTGCGGTTCCAGCCGCGCCCATTTGTCACCGTCACGAATCTCCACCCGCTTTGTCACGCGGATGAATTCTTTCAACGCTTTTTGCTCTTCGACACCCGCCGATTGCAACAGAAACACGAAGGAACCGGCGCTGCCATCCATGATCGGAATCTCGGCGGCTGTGACATCGGCATACAGATTGTCGATCCCCAAACCATACAAGGCCGACATCAAATGCTCGACCGTCGCTACTTTCACGCCACCGTAGTCGAGCGTCGAAGCCATGCGCGTATCGCCCACCATGGTCGCGGCGGCGGGAATCTCCACCGAAGGGTTCAGATCAACGCGGCGGAACACGATGCCGGTATTGGCCGGCGCAGGGCGTAGCGTCAACTCTACCTTGGTGCCCGAGTGCAACCCGACTCCGGTAGCTTTGACGACTTGCTTGATGGTGCGTTGACGTAACATGAAAAGCTCAAAGAAACTCAAATACAAACAGACAGAAGTGTATCAGCCCATGCTTCACAGCGCCGACCGCAAGGCTTCCGGGATCGGCACCGACTTGCCGGTCGCTATATCTATCCAGACCATCTTGGCTGCGCCGGTAGCATGAACAGTATCGTTGCCCTGCAGCCGAAATTCAAAGAAAGTCGGAATGCTGGAACGCCCGGGAGTTCCAGCAAACATTTTCAGTTCAATCGTGCCGGGATAAGTCAGTGGCAGCAGAAAAGTGCAGGCGGTACTGATAATCACCGGCGCCAGACCTTGAGGCAGGATCTTGTAGCCCGCGCCCTCCAGATATTCAACCCGCGCCTGTTCCATATAGCGGAAATAATTGGTGTTGTTCACATGGCCATAGGCATCCATGTCGCCCCAGCGGATCGGAATGATCGCGGTGTAGATCAGTGTGCGTTGTTCTTCCATCGCCGCCCCGTGTAGTGCTCTGATTCAGAAGGCAGGCCGACATGCGGCCCAGATCGTGTTTTCCATTGTCATCACGATATCGTCTTTCTGGTTGCGCACGACCCAGCGCAACTCGCCTGTACCCCAGCCGGGGCGCGAACGCGAAGGTTTGGTGCCCAGCACTTCGATCTTCAGACGCAGCGTATCGCCGGGGCGCGCCGGTGTCGGCCAGCGCAGGCTGCGCAGTTCAATGCCGACCAAACCGCTGGCGATCTGTCCCAGCGGCGACTCGACCACCATACGCATGCACAGTGCCGCCGTATGCCAGCCGCTCAGCGCCAGCCCGTCGAACAGACTGTTTTTCGCCGCTGCGTCATCCAGGTGAAATGGCTGCGGGTCGAACTGCTGCGCAAAGGCAACCCCTTCTTCCCGCGTCACCGTGCGCGGCCCCGCGTCGATGATCATGCCGGGGGTGAGATCTTCAAGATATAGAGGAATAGCGCGCAACGTCGAGGACATTTTTCCACCTCCAAAGCGTCTGAAAAAGTGTGAAATTTCTTTTCCTTGCACTATAACTAATCCATCAGAAGAGCGCAGGCAAGCGCCATCTTGAAGAAAGGCGAACCATGAAAATCCCTCTGATGGTGATGACGCTTCTATCGGGAATGCTGCTGGGCTGGTCGCTGCTCTATTTCGTGCTGGTTCCGTAAACGCCGGCACGCGCGACGGCTTGTTCGGTTCGCCCCAGCGCGGGCGATGGTGGGTGTTATTGTTTCGGATCCGTGCCTATTGAACGGCTGGTCCGTACCGCACGTTCGACTCCAGCAAACGAATCTCTGCGTGCCGATACCGATACGCCGTGAGATCCCCCACCGCCTGCCCAGCCGGGCCGGTGAAGTTGACGAAACACAGCACCACACGCGCACGCCGCGCAGACTTTGGTAGCGGAACCTGCTCGATTACTGTCGCGGGTGGCACCTGCAAGGACACCACTTCAATCTGTGCACCGAGTGCACTGCGCAGCGCGGCGCGCTGCGCGAACCACGCCGGGCCGTTGTTCGGCAACACGGCCACTGCCGCCGTGTCATAGACAAACACCAGATCCAGCGCCGTCGCAGTATTTCCATTGGCCGCCACATCAGCCACCACACGTACCGAACGCACCGCAGAGACTGGCTCAGCCGCTCCCGCGAGCGCCGCGGCGAACGCAGCGGCCAGCAATGCGACGAGTGTGACAGCACTACTGGCAAACAATCTCATTCCGGTATTCCGTAACTATTTTGATTCAGGCAAATGGATTGCGCCAAACGCATCGCAGGCACACTCGCCCTCGTGCAGAGAAAAAACAATCCGTGTGGCAAAGACTACGCCACTACGCGTGCATGCTTTCCATGCGCTGCTTGATCTCATCCAGCGATAAATCTTCCTTGTGCGTGGACAGCGTCCACACATGGCCGAAGGGGTCTTCGAGCGTGCCGCAGCGGTCGCCATAAAACTGATCCTGCACCGTGCGCTGCACTTTCGCACCGGCCTTCACCGCTTGCGCAAAACGTGTATCGACATCTTCCACATAAACCAGCATGCTCACTCCCGCCGCGCCGGATTTGGCGGGAGCCATGCAGCCCATCTCGGGATGCTCGTCGGCCAGCATCACCACCGAATCGCCGATCCTGATTTCAGCGTGGCCAATCTTGCCGTCGGGCATATCGAAACGCATCAGTTCCTTGGCACCGAATGCTTTGCCGTAAAACGCTAGCGCCTCTGCGGCATTCTTGACGGCCAGATAGGGAGTGACGGAGTGATAGCCGTCGGGTATGGGTTTTGCAGCCATGGTTGCCTCCAATGTGAATTTTAAAGATCAATCATCATTTCAAACCCGCCGTAAATCATGCGCTTGCCGTCAAACGGCAGCTTGGCGGGGTCCATCATATCGGCCATGCGCGGATCGCTCATCACCTTGTCGTTAACGGCATCGCGCTGCGCGCGTGATGTGTACACGATCCAGGAAAACACCACCATCTCATCGTCCTTCAGATCCACACTCTGCGGAAACGAAGTCCACTTGCCCGGCTTCACATCGTCGGCAATGCATTCACGAAACTGCAGCGCCCCATGCTCGCGCCAGATCGCACCGCACTTCTGCGACATCTCGCGGTAGGCATCGATATTCTTTGTAGGAACAGGCACAACAAAACCATCGACATAAGCCATGACATCCTCCCTGAATCAGAAATGGTTCGACATACGACATGCGTGTACCAGCTTAGCAGTGCAGGCCAAAAATGGAAGCGTGCGACTCGATAGCAAAGAGGCGTGCCGGAGCACTGGATGATCCAGAAACGGTGTCAGAAAAATTGTTGAAAAAAGACTTGACCCTGACATTACGTCAGGCTTTATGCTTTGTCGTGAGAGGAGAACAAGTCATGCAATTCAAAATCGGCGAACTGGCAAAACGCATCGGCGTCACGGTGCGCACTCTGCATCACTATGACGCAATCGACCTGGTCAAGCCTTCCGGGCGTTCCGAAGCCGGCTACCGGCTGTATGACCGCCATGACGTAGCCCGGTTGTATCGGATTCAGGCCTTGCGCGGGCTTGGGCTGTCGCTGGCGCAAACCGCGGAGCTGCTGTCCAGCCCAAGCGGAGAATTGCGCGCCGTGGTCGGCCAGCAAATGCGCGCCATCGAACAAGAACTGGCGCAAGCGGCGGCACTGCGCGAACGGCTGGCCAAGCTGGACGCGCAACTGGCCGCCGATGACGACCCTGATTCCGAGGTATGGTTATCCACCCTGGCGATGATGGCCACCCGTCACAAGTATTTCAGCGCCGAAGATCTCGATGCCATGCAGCAGCGCGCCGACCCGCGCAGTTTCATCGAGCAGTGGCTGCCGCTGATTGGCGAGGTGCGTGCCGCGATGAACCGTCGGCTGCCGCCGCAGAGCGCCGAAGCCAAGGCATTGTCCGAACGCTGGATGCTGCTGGCGGAACGCACCATGGGTGAGGATCCGCGCTTCTTCGTGAAGCTACGGGCGATGCATCAAACCGAAATCAGCGTACAGGCGGAGACGGATGTCGATGGGCCGATGATGGACTACATCACCCTGGCCGCTTTTGAGCACAAGGCGGATTTGTATGCGCGCCATGTTACCCCGGAAGAAATGAAGCGCTACCGCAGCCACGACGGGAAAAGAGTGATGGAAGACTGGCTCGCCATGTTTGCAGAAGTGCGGCATTTGCTGGACCAGAAGATCTCCGCCGAGCATGCGCAGGCGCAAGCGGTGTTTCGTCGCTGGGTCGCGCTGTTCCGGCACACCTGGGGGGATGACCCCGCCACCCTTGCCCGAGTACGCAGCGCCCAGGAAGCCGAGCCGGGCATCGTGATGGGCAGCGGTTTCACGCCTGTCTTGCGGGCCTACGTCATTGCCGGTCTATCCTTCCTGCAGCAAGCCGGCGCTCCACGCAACACTGATCTATAACAGCATTTACTTCAGAAGAGGCATGCCATGTACCCTGTCACATTGAAGCACGCAAGCAAGACATATCACCTCGATGCGGTTGACGTTCCCGCCTTGACCGACATCACCCTCGACATCCGCGCCAATTGCTTTACCGTGATTTCCGGCGCATCGGGCAGCGGAAAAACNACGNTGCTGAATCTGATCGGCTGCATCGATCGNGCCGATCAAGGCGAAATCACGGTCGCCGGCGAAGCGGTGCAAGAGATGCCGGATGATGCGCTGTCGGATTTTCGCGCGCGCCACCTCGGTTTCATTTTTCAGAACTTCAATTTGCTGCCAGTGCTCAGCGCCTACGAGAACATTGAGTACCCACTGATCATGACCAAGCTGCCCGCAGCGCAACGCAAGCAGCGTGTGCTTGAGCTGCTCGATGCGGTCGGGCTGGCGGATCGGGCGCAGAACTTACCCGGCCAGCTTTCCGGCGGGCAGCGGCAGCGCGTCGCCATTGCCCGCGCACTGGCCACCGAACCCAAGCTGGTGCTGGCCGATGAACCCACCGCCAACCTCGACAGCCAGACCGGCGCAGCCATCATCGCCTTGATGCGCAAAATGCAGCGCGAGCATCGCACCGCGTTTGTGTTCTCGTCGCACGATCCGCAAGTACAGGCAGAGGCCGACGACGCCATCTTCCTGCGTGACGGACGCATCACCAACATCGAACGCCGCACCGGCGCAATGGAGGCCGCACTATGAAAACCTTTTCGCTTGCACTGCGCAACCTGCTGCGCAATCGCCGCCGTTCACTCACCACGCTGCTGTCCATGATGGTCGGCCTGGTGGCGATCCTTATTTTTGGTGGCTACAAATCCAATGTCATCTACGGAATGGAAACCGGCTTTGTGCAAGGCTCCGGCCATTTACAGATTCAGCGCAAGGATTATTTTCTGGAAGGCGGCGATAACCCGACCGCCTACGGCATCGCCGACTATCAGCACATCATCGATATGATCCGGCGCGATCCGGTGCTCGCGCCGATGCTGACCGTGGTCACACCCAGCCTGCAACTGGGTGGCATGGCAGGCAATTTTTCTGCCGGTGTATCGCGCTCGGTCATGGCGTTCGGCGTGGTGATCGACGAACACAACCAGATGCTGGGCTGGAATGACTACCACTTGAGAAGTTATGCCAAGCCCCTGCCATTGGCAGGTTCCAGCCCCGACGCCGTGGTGCTGGGCACGGGCGTGGCGCGCAAATTAAAACTGTGCAGCGCGCTCAATCTGCCCGATTGCAGCCAACAGGCACCCGTTGTCGTGGCGAGCACAGGCAAGCCGACGCCTGCAGATATCGCAGCCTTGTCCGCGCAGGAAAAAACCAGTGCACTAGCGCAACAACAGCAACCGCAGAAAGATACGCGTATCGAAATGCTCGCCGCCACCGCGCACGGTGCGCCCAATGTCGCCAGCCTGTCGGTCGTGGAGGCAAAAAACATGGGGATCAAGGCGCTCGATGACGTCTATCTGGCCATGCATCTGGCGCAGGCGCAAAGGTTGATCTATGGTCAAACATCGGGCACGACGTCCCCACAGGTCACGGCCATCCGCATTCAGTTGCAGCACACCAGCCAGATTCCTGCGGCACGTGCACGGCTGACGCAATTGCTGGCAAAGGACTTCAAGGATCAGTCACTGGATCTGCTGGATTTTTCCGCGCTCAATCCGATGTATCAGCAAACCGCGCAATTCATGGATTCGATCTTCGGCTTCATCTCGATACTGATTGCTGTCATCGTGTTGTTCACGATCGGCAACACCATGAGCACCGCCATAGTGGAACGCACCGTGGAAATCGGCACTCTGCGGGCGATGGGCTTGCGGCGCTCCGGCATCCGCCGCCTGTTCCTCTGCGAGGGCATGCTGCTGAGCGCGACCGGTGCGGCATTGGGCGTGCTGTGCGCGCTGACCATCGCCTATTTCATCAACCACAGCGGCATGTCCTGGACACCGCCCGGTTATTCCTACGCTTATCTGATTCTGATCCGCATATGGCAAAACCCGCCCTTGCTGATCGGCAGCGTAATAGGGTTGATGATCGTCACTTTGATTTCCGCCTGGTGGCCCGCCAATCGCGCCTCACGGCTGATGATCGTCGATGCGTTGCGCCACGTTTGAGACGGAATGTGGTTCGATGTATCTACACAGGGACGCGAATTTTATTCGGAGTGCGTCATTCCCGCGAAAGCGGGAATCCATTCTTTCAAACGCTTACATGGATTCCCGCTTTCGCGGGAATGACATCATCACCCATCCATTAAAGGAAATGGCAATGAAGCGACTCACACAACTGATCCTGGCATTTGCCCTGGCCGCTTTCGCAATGTTTGCGCAAGCAGCGCCTGCCCCGCAGGAAATCCTGGTGGCCAGCGATCTGGTGCGCAATCCGGATTTTCCGTTTGGCTTGACCAATACGATCATCGAATATCGCAATGGCCAGCAAACCGACAGCAGCACTCTGGCCATTTATTCCCGCGCCGATTCGAGTAACGGACAATTCCGCAACCTGATCCGCTACCTGGCGCCAGCGCGCGACGTCAACAAGCTGATCCTGTACAGCGGCAAGGATCTGTGGTTCTACGACCCGTCCAGCAAGGCCAGCGTGCGCCTGTCGCCACAGCAGCGTCTGCTGGGACAGGCCTCCAACGGCGATGTGGTCACGGTGAACTTTGCCAAGGATTATCAGGCCACCTCCGCCGTGGAAGAAACGATTCAGGATGGCGAACGGCAAACGCGGCACTGCTACAAGCTGGCCTTGTCCGCCAGCAACCCGGATGCGACTTACGACCATATCGAAATGTGGATCGCCAGCGCCGACAGCCGTCCGGTCAAGGCACGCTTTTATTCGCCCAGCGGAAAACTGCTGAAGACCGCCTACTATCGCCGCTATCAGGAACAACTGGGGCAGACTCGTCCGACCGAAACCGTGATCATCGACGGCCTCGATCCGAACTGGGTCACCGTCATGCGCTTTACCGATTGGGTCAAACGCGATGTTCCCGAAGCCTGGCTGCAGCGCGATTATTTGCCGCGCTTTAAACCGGAATAAGTAAGTAGGAGGAAATAGGCGAGGTGCATCTACTCCTCCCCTTTCAAGGGGGAGGCAGGGAGGGGGATGGGTTTCGGTGAGGCATCAAGCTCGCCACTAAAACCCATCCCCACCCCAACCCTCCCCTTGAAAGGGAGGGGGCTGATTGCGCAGAGATTTTTACTACGTCATGAAATTACAAATGATCTTTCGTCTGCGTCCGGCACTCCTGCACGGTGTTTTGTACATCGCATGCGGCTGGACCATCCTCGCCTGCGCGCAGGCCGCCGAACCGGATGATGCAGCCGCACTCGATCTAGCCGACCGCGCACCCGACGCGCCACAGCAATCGCACAATTGGCATCTGTTTACAGAGGGCGCACTCGGCAGCGACAAGCTGCGCGATGGCCGAACGCAATCCAACCATCGCCTCTCGCTCGATCTGCAATACGACGCCGCGTTTGCACCCGGCTGGCGTGCCGTGCTGGCCGACCGGTTGGACGCCAGCTGGCCGCCGACCAATGCACTGACCAGCGAACACGCAATCAACACCATCAAGGAAGCGTATCTAAGTTGGCAGGCGCAAGCGAATACGATCCTGGATCTGGGCCGCGTCAATGTGCGCAACGGCGTCGCGGTCGGCTATAACCCCACCGATTATTTCCGTGCACAAGCGGTGCGCTCATCCGTCTCAGTCGATCCGAACAGCCTCAAGATCAACCGCCAGGGCAGCGTCATGCTGCGCGGCCAGAAGCTATGGAACAGTGGCTCGATCACCGCCATTGTTTCACCTCGCCTGGCGAATCAAGCCAGCGACAGCGGCAATAGCGGCTTCAACCCCAATCTTGGCGCGACCAATCACGAGAACCGCTGGCTCATCGCCGTCAGTCAAAAAATCAACGACCGACTCAACCCCCAATTCCTCCTCTACAAACCTGCGTCCCTGCCGGCACAACTGGGTTTCAATCTGTCCGGGCTGGTCAACGACGCCACCGTTGCCTACATCGAATGGTCGGGCGGGCGCAGCCCCTCATTGCTCGCGCAAGCATTGAAGCAACAAGGCATCCCGCACACCGACGACAGCGCCTTCCGCAACCGCCTTGCCACCGGCCTCACCTACACCACCACCAACAAGATTTCGCTGACGATGGAAGTGCAATACAACGGCGGCGCGCAAGACAAGGACAGCTGGACCGCCATGCGCAACAATCCCACGCCCGCCCTTGGCCTGTATCGCAACTGGCTGCAGCAAGCACAAGAACCCGTCACGCGCTGGCGCACATTTGCCCACCTACGTTGGCAGGACGCGCTGATCAATCATCTCGATTTGAGCGCGCTGGTCTATTACAACCTCGCCGACCACAGCCGCCTGACCTGGATGGAAGCCCGCTACCACTGGGACCGCACCGAGCTCGCCCTGCAATGGCAGCGCTACACCGGCCAGACGTTCACCGAATTCGGCGCCACCCCGCAACTGTGGAGCTGGCAAGTCGCGCTGCGGCAGTATTTCTGAAAGAACCCGTTTACTTAAGGCCCGTATAGGTCACCCCAGATTCAAGCAAGCGAATCTCCACGCGCCGAAAGCGCGTCAAGTCCGCCACCGCTTGTCCGGCCGGGTCAATGAAGTTGACGAAACACAGCACCGCCGCCGCACGCCGTGCGCGCGCAGGCAGCGCGACTTGTTCGATCACGGTGCCGGGCGGCACTTGCAGCGACACCACATCAATCTGCGTGCCCAGGCTGCCAACCAGCGCAGCCTTTTGCGCGAACCACTCTGGCCCGTTCTTCCGCAATGCCGTCGCTGCCACCTTGTCGTACACGAACACCAGATCCAGCGCTGTTGCCGTGGAATTGTTTGCTGCCACGTCGGCCGTCACGCGGACAGAACGCAGTGCGCTGGTTGGTTCTGCGGCGTGAGTAATGGGGGCCAGCAGTAATAGGGTGGAGAGGATCAGTTTTTTCATTGGAAGGAATCACCCCATGTTTTGGCTTGAATTAAATCGTCATCTTACTGGTAGGCAAGTAGGCCGATTCTGACCCCGCCTGCTGCCTTCGCATTTCTACACTGGAGCAAGGATCAAAATTCTTCGCAACACACGCTGAGCCCGGCAAGGGCATAAGGTAGGCACTCGAAGTGAAATACCGCAAGACCATGATTGGCGTCGGCGTTCTCGCTGCCGTCATTGCAGGCATCGTTGCCATTCTGGCCGTGGTCGGCTTGAACTGGCTGCGCGCGCCCATCGAACGACATGTATACAACAAGACGGAACGCCATTTGCAGATCGAGGGCGACATCCGGCTCAAGTGGCAA
>JGI1358J11329_10003336_pt1 | contig 12014 bp, 12 predicted proteins | sample Subgroupgradi54m_FD_11329 | JGI IMG/M metagenome (IMG submission 11329)
ACAAAACTAGACGACTTTTTGAGAGCCAATTCGTGGGCGGCACAAAGTGCCGCCCATTGATTTTGCCCCGATGAATCCTCGCCGCTCGGCGCGCGCAGGCGCGCCTCGCGATTGGCCAAAACGAGGTTCGCTCTTGTACGATTTAAATTCTGTCTCGGATTTGCTTTGCCTAACAAAAAGAATTATTGCTATAATGACTTTATGCAAAATATATCTCCGCAAAAATTCTTTTTGTATGCCCGCAAGTCCACCGATGTGGAAGATAAGCAGGTGCGTTCTATTGAAGATCAAATTACAGAATTGCGCGCTTATGCTAAAACCGAAGGATTAAATATTGTTGAGGAGTTTATCGAGAAGCAGTCCGCCAAAATTCCGGGCAGACCGATATTTAGCGAAATGACAAAGCGTATTGAGCAAGGCGATGCGAACGGAATTTTGGCGTGGCACCCAGATAGACTCGCGCGCAATTCTGTGGACGGAGGACTGCTTATCTTTCTCTTGGACAGTGGAAAACTTGCGGGCTTGAAGTTTCCTACCTTTTGGTGCGAAAACACCTCGCAAGGAAAGTTCATGCTCAATATTGCCTTTGGGCAAAGCAAATACTATGTGGATTCGCTTGCCGAGAACACAAAGAGAGGGTTGCGCCAAAAAGTGAGACGCGGAGAATACCCATCGCTTGCACCTATCGGCTACTTGAATGATCCGCGTACCAAAACTGTTATAGTAAATAAAAAACGCGCTTCACTTATTCGTAAAGCATTCGAGCTGTATGCGCAAAATAACTCGCGCCTCGAAGACATCTCAAACTTTTTGGCGCAACATAGAATCGTATCTAAAGGCGGCAAGCGATTCCACCGAGACAGAATTTCTTTTATCCTTTCCAACCCTTTTTACTATGGCCATTTTCGCTATGCCGGTGAAATTCACGAAGGTAAGCACCAGCCAGTTGTTTCAAAGAAAACTTTTGATAAAGTCCAAGAAGTTTTGAAGCAGAGAGGAAAACCTAAAACTAAAGGTAAAGTTGAAAAACCATTTGTTGGACTTTTACACTGCGATGAATGTGGACGAATGATAACTGCCGAAATCCAGAAAGGTCATACTTATTATCGTTGCACCAAGAAAAATATAACTTGTAGCCAGCCATATGTTCGTGAAGAAGAACTGGATCGGCAGTTATCCTCTCTGCTTCAAAAATTTTCTTTGAGGCCGGATTGGGCGGCACAAATGAATAAAATGCTGGAAAAAGACAAAAAGGAATCCGCCCAATCCGCAACCGCTTTTATTCAAGAATCGGAAACCAAGGTAAAAACTATCACTGTTAAGCTCCAGCGACTTTTAGACGGTTATTTAGAGCAAGACATTGAACGCGAAGTTTATCTCGAAAAGAAACGAAACTTTATGAGTGAGAAAAAGTCGCTGGAGGAGCAAATCATCAACTTTGAACAAAAGCGGACTGGCTGGCTCGAACCTATGGAGGAATGGATAAAAGAGGCAAGGAACTTGCCTAAAATCGCACAAGAGAGCAACCTTTTCTCAAAAAAGGTTGCAGCCGAACATTTGTTCGGCTCGAACCTCGTTTTGGCCAATCGCGAGGCGCGCTTGCGCGCGCCGAGCGGCGAGGATTCATCGGGGCAAAATCAATGGGCGGCACTTTGTGCCGCCCACGAATTGGCTCTCAAAAAGTCGTCTAGTTTTGTCTTAGTGCACCCAGCAGGGATCGAACCTGCGACAATCGCCTTAAGAGGGCGCTGCTCTACCAACTGAGCTATGGGTGCGTGCTAATTTTAGCGTCCTCGGAGGGATTCGAACCCCCAATAACTGCTTCGAAGGCAGTCGTGATATCCGTTTCACCACGAGGACATAATAACGCAAATGAAAATAACACAAAATTATCGGAAAGTAAATTATTTTTTCAAAATTCTTAATAAACTTTTTCCGGTCATTTCCGGCGACTTGGGAAGACCCATCAGTTCAAGGATTGTCGGCGTCACATCGGCCAAAATGCCATCTACTTCAATTTTTCCAAGTTCAACCTCTTCGGGCGTTTTTTCTTTCTTGAAATCATTGGCAATAAGATAAAAAGGCACGGGATTTGAAGTGTGCTCCGTATGCGGCTGGCCCGTTAAAAGATCAATCATCTCATCGGCATTGCCATGATCGGAAGTAATTATAAGCGCGGCGTTGGCTTTCAGCGATTCAGTCATCAATTGGCCCATCTCTTTGTCTAAAATCTCAATGGCGGAAACCGTGGCGTTGAAATTGCCGGTATGGCCGATCATATCGGCATTAGCATAATTGGCAACGATAAAATCATATTTTTTTGAATTTACTGATTTAACAATTTTTTCCGTGATTTCTTCGGCCGACATGGCCTGATTTTCTTCAAAGTTACTGTCACGCATTGTCGGAACAATTATCCTTTCTTCTTTTGGAAAAGGATTTTCAATTCCGCCGTTGAAAAAATAAGTTATATGTGCGTATTTTTCTGTTTCCGCAATATGAACCTGGGTTTTACCGGCATCGGAAATGATTTTTGCCAAGGGGTTTTCAATTTTTAGCAGTTCAAACAGAACATGAATGGGGAGACTTTCCTCGTAACGAGTCATTGCGGCAAAATAGAGGTTGTTTATTTTTTTTCGTACAAATTTGTTGAAATCTTCTTCTACAAAAGCGCGGGTCAATTGCCTGGCGCTGTCTTCTCTAAAATCCAAAGAGACCAGGGCGTCGCCATCTTTTATTAATCCTTCGCTATTCCCTGAAGGAATTGTGATGACTTTCGGTTCAATAAACTCATCGGTTAGGTTCTTGTCATAATCCGATTGAAGTGCGCTTTTTGTATCGCTGTAAACTTCACCTTTGTTTTCGGTTAAGAGGCGGTAGGTTTTTTCGGTTTTGTCCCAGCTGTTGTCGCGGTCCATTGCAAAGTGGCGGCCGGTGAGGCTCACGATTTTGGCAAAAGGATATTCCCGCGATATCTTATTTTGCAGTTTTTCATAAAATTCCAACGCTTCTTTTGGCGGCGAATCGCGGCCGTCGGTAAAAGCGTGAATAAAAACTTTTTCCATATTTTCTCTTTTGGCAAATTCTAAAATGGCATAAAGGTGGTCAATATAACTATGGACATTGCCGCTGCCGATAAGGCCGATAATGTGGAAAGCGGAATTATTTTTTCTGATGTGCTCGGCCGCGCCAAGAAGCGCCGGATTTTTGTAAAACGAGCCGTCGCGGATGGCGAAAATAATACGAGGCAGATATTGATAGACGATTCTTCCGGAACCGAGATTTAAGTGGCCGACTTCGGAGTTGCCTTCTTCGCCCCATGGCTGGCCAACGGCAATCCCCGACGCCTGAAGATTAGTCATCGGGAAATTTTTTTCAATAAAATCAAAATTTGGTTTCCGGGCTTTAAAAATGGCATTAGCGGTATTTTCCGGCCCCCGCCCAAAACCATCTAAAATTACTAAAATAACAGTATTATACATATAAGCGATTATATTATATTTTTTATCACAATAACAAATTAAATAATTGACAAAATGTCTATATGCGGTTAAATTATGGAAGTTATGCCGACAATTAACCAACTGATTAAAAAACCGCGCAAGCGGAAAATAAAAAAGACCAAATCACCGGCCTTGCAGTATTATTTTAATTCCATAAAAAACCGGCCGGTTTTTTCGTCATCTCCGTTTAAACGCGGTGTTTGCGTTAAGGTTTTTACCACCACGCCAAAAAAACCAAACTCGGCTTTGCGGAAAGTGGCAAGGGTCAGATTGACCAATGGCAAAGAAGTAACGGCCTACATTCCCGGAGAAGGTCATAATCTTGCCGAGCACTCGGTGGTAGTGATTCGGGGCGGCCGCGTTAAAGATCTTCCGGGCGTCCGGTATCACATTGTGCGAGGCATTTTGGATTTTGCCGGAGTAGAGGGAAGGAAGCAGGAGCGAAGTAAATATGGAGCGAAGAAACCGAAATGAGACGAAAAACAAAAATAAAAAAATATATTATTCCTGATCAGCGGTATGATAATCCACTGGTTTCTAAGCTGATTAATTATGTAATGCGGGAGGGCAAAAAATCAGTGGCCCAAAAAGTTGTCTATACTTCGTTTGATATAATAAAAGAAAAAACAAAAGTTAGCCCGATTGAAATCTTTGACCGGGCGATGAGAAATATTACGCCGTCAATTGAAGTAAAGTCGCGCCGGGTAGGCGGCGCCAATTATCAGGTGCCCCAGCCGGTACGTAATGAAAGAAAAGTTCAACTGGCTTTCAGATGGCTTCTTCTTGCAGCAAAATCAAAAAAGGGCAAACCCATGGCCGAAAAACTAGCCGAAGAATTAATGCTTGCCTCAAACAACGAAGGATCGGCAATTAGAAAGAAACTGGACACTCATCGCATGGCGGAAGCCAACAGAGCGTTCGCGCATTTTTCATGGTAGAAAAAAAACATTATTCAATTGAAAGGGTGCGCAATATAGGCATCATCGCTCACATTGACGCCGGAAAAACCACCGTTTCCGAGCGTATTTTGTTTTACACCGGTATTTCCCACAAAATCGGCGAGGTTCATGAAGGAGCGGCCATTATGGATTGGATGGAGCAGGAAAGAGAACGCGGCATTACTATTACGGCGGCGGCAACAACAACTTTTTGGACCCCGACTCTTTTAAAAGGTGAAGAAAACGAGCATCGGATTAATATTATTGATACTCCGGGACATATTGATTTTACCGTTGAAGTTCAACGCTCTCTAAGAGTTTTGGACGGCGCCGTCGTGGTGTTTGATGGCGTCGCTGGCGTTGAGCCGCAATCGGAAACCGTCTGGCGCCAAGCCGACAAATACGGCGTGCCACGAATTTGTTTTATAAATAAATTAGATCGGACGGGCGCGTCTTTTGAAAAAAGTTTGGCCTCAATCCGCGAGCGTCTCACGTTAAACGCTATTCCAGTAAATTTACCGATTGGACTTGAAGAAAAATTCGAGGGTGTTATTGATCTTATTGAAGAAAAAGCCGTTCGTTTTTTGGGCGAGCACGGCGAAAAAGTTGAGTATTTTGATATTCCGGAAAATCTTAAAAAACCGGTGGCTGAAGCCAGAAAAAATTTAGTGGAGAAAACCGTTGAAACCGACGAACAAATAATGGAAAAATATCTAGAAGGGCAGAAAATTTCTAAAGATGAAATCAGAAAAGCAATGAGAAAAGCGGTTATTGCCAATAAAATTGTCCCAGTTTTTTGCGGTTCGGCCCTAAAAAATAAGGGCGTTCAGCTCGTGCTTGACGGCGTTACAGAGTATTTGCCTAGTCCCTTAGATCTTCCTCCCACCAAAGGCATTGAACCCGAAACCGGCGCTGAAATTTTGCGCGAACCGAAAAACGACGAACCATTTACGGCGCTGGCTTTTAAAATTGCCAGTGACCCTTTTGTCGGCTCGCTTACTTATTTTCGCGTTTATGCTGGCCGATTGACCAAGGGTTCTTATGTTTTAAATTCAACCAAAGATTACAAAGAGCGAGTCGGCCGGATTTTACTCATGCATGCCAACGACCGGGAGGAAATTGATGAAATAAAAGCCGGAGAAATCGGCGCCCTTGTTGGACTAAAAAACACTACCACTGGCGATACACTTTGCGACCAGGAACATCCGATTATTTTGGAAAAAATTGTTTTTCCAGAACCGGTCATTTCCCAGAAGATAGAACCAAAAACTAAAGCCGATCAGGAAAAAATGGGCCTAGCAATGAAGCGCTTGTCCGAAGAAGATCCGACTTTCCGGATTAAAACCGATTCCGAGACCGGTGAAACAATTATTTCCGGCATGGGTGAACTTCATTTGGAGATTATTGTTGAGCGAATGAAGCGGGAATTTAAAGTTGAAGCCAATATCGGGCGGCCGCAAGTGGCTTATAAAGAAACCGTCAAAAAAATTGCCGAAGCCGAAGGTAAATATATTCGCCAGTCGGGCGGCCGCGGTCAATATGGTCATGTTTGGTTGAGGGTTGAACCGGCCGACCGGGGAGGCGGTTTTGAATTTATCAATGAAATAAGGGGCGGCGTTATTCCGCAAGAATTTATTCCCGCCACAGAAAAAGGCGTTATAGAAGCGATGGAAAAAGGTATTAAGGCCGGATTTCCGATGGTTGATATGAAAGTGGCGCTTTATGACGGTTCATACCATGACGTTGACTCCTCCGAAGCTGCTTTCAAAATTGCTGCCTCAATTGCCTTGCAGGAAGCGGCAAGGCGCGCTACGTTAGTATTACTAGAGCCGATTATGAGTGTTGAAGTGGTTGTGCCGGAGCAATTTTTTGGAGACATTACCGGCGACTTAAATTCCAAGCGCGGCAAAATTGAACAAATGTCGGAAAGAGCGATGCTGAAAGTAATTGATGCCAAAGTGCCTCTTTCGGAAATGTTCGGCTATGCCACTAAACTTCGCTCAATGAGCCAAGGTCGCGCGAGCTATACTATGGAATTTGATCACTACGATGAAGTGCCGGCTAATGTCGCTGAATTGATTATCGCCGGGAAGAAGTAGTTTAAATAATAAATAAATCATTTTCCTCGCGCGCTCGCTCTCCAGCGTTTCGCTCGCTGTCCGATGAAAGCGTTTTATCCCGCCAAAGGCGGGAACCATGCTAAAACGCTTTCATAAGCTTCGGAAAATAACTTATTTATTATTTGTAATTAAATTATGGATACATTTGAAACAATAAAAAAATTTTTGGCCGAAGGCGGAAAGTGTCTTTTGATTGAAAATGGAAAACCTATGGGTGTTGTTTTAACTATGGAAGAATTTGAAAAACTTAAGGAAAATAAAAAAGCCACGCCTACACTCAGGCAGGAACAGCCTGAATTATTGATGTCCGACATCAATACAACTGCACCTTATCTGCCTACCGCCGCTATTGACGATTTTGGAATAGGCGAGGCCATGTTAAAAGAAATGGATCTGCCTAATGTTAAAATGGACGAGCTTAATTTTGCGTCATCTGATGATATTACATTAGAAGATTTGGGGCTGGATGAGATAACAGAATAGAGAAAAAACCAATTCGTCTATGCTTGAAAAATAATTTTATATTTGTTAAAATGTGACCATGGCAAATCGTTGGGAAAAATTTAATATTCCAGAAGCAGAAGAAAATAAGAAAAAAGAGAGAAAAGAAATGGCCGGTCATTTTGATGAAGACAAAAGGCCGATGCATGGTGTGGAATGTCCCGAATGTAAAAAAATCCTTGAAGAACTTCCGTTTCCAACCCCGGATAGTTTACCATCTAGAAAGCGTTAAGTGATATAACCCAGTCCAGCCCGACTTCGGTCGGGCTTTTTTTATTTAAATTAAAAAAGGCAGCCGGTTTTATCCGCTGCCTAGTTTATTTTTAAAACTAAAAAGGCGAGGTGGCTATAGGACGGTCTTTATCTTTAAAATCTGGTTTGATTTGATATGCATATGGTTTTTTACCCCCAAGTTTATCCAGAGCATTTCTACGGCACCAATTCATAAGTAGAGTTCCTATATTAAAATAAAGATCAAACCCGGTATCTTCCGTAATTATTTCCGAAATTTCTCTATTTGTTAGGGGTTTTTCTGACCGACTAAGGATTCTCCAAACTTTTGTTGCAATAAAAGCCGAAGGCAGTCTTTTAGTCAAAGCCTCGTTCAAAATTTTTTTATAACAGCCGCGTCTTATTCTTTCAAGGAACCCCTTTCTAACTTTTAGCGATAGAAATGGGGCAACAACTCTATTTCTTAATCCAGTGATTTGGTAAATTTCTTGTGGAGTAAAACATTCTCCATTTAGACTGGAAATAGCCCTATCTATTCTTTGAAAAGCACAGGTCAAATTATAGGGTTTTCCTCTTTGCCTCGGCATTTCTGGCACCCCCCCGTTTTAGTCAGTATTGTTTCAAGGAACTTTGTCGTCTGATACATTATATACTAAAATGGCCAAATGTCAAGTAAAAAAGGTAAATATGTCTCGAGACATCCTAATGCGGTCCGAGAGATAGTCGTATTGGAATTAAGAATTACAATAAAAAAATTAACGCATTCCGCGACGATCGTCTGAAAGTGCGTTAATTTTTTATACGCTTATTTTGTATCATAAGTTCCCTATAGGAAAGTTATGATACAGTAGGACTTGCATGGCGGTATTTATCGTGCTATTTTATTTTTGCTCTTTATATTCATAAAAACGGAGGTCGCAGATGCCTGATGAGATGAGACGAAAGTGGTACGATAAGCCGCAAGTGTGTCCTGTTTGTAAGTACGCTCCGATTGACCCAAGTATAACTGCAGAAGATATGGAAGCGGCAAGCGTTCCTTATGGCTATATAAAATGTCTTAAACATTTCTCTAATGATCCACCTAAAGGAAGTTAACATGGAATATGCCAATTACTTTCAATGCTGGCAATGTAAGAAGTGGAGCTATATTGTCTGGGGCTATATAAGCCACTGCAAGTGGTGTTCCCATCATCGTTGAGTTCATAGAGATATAAGCTGTTGGGTTCGCCCAGCGGTTTTTTTATAGTTGACAGATTTGGCTATATTGACTAAAATAAGATTTGCGTGTTAAAAATATAGAGCTAAGGTATGGCGACCCCAGTTCTAATTTTACTGGAATAGCCATGGCGATTCGCTTCGCCCAAACGGGTATGCCGCTATTCGCGGCGCGCGAATCGCAGAAATTTAAGAGTCGTAAGATTTAATAGTTATTTAAATTAAAATTAAATAGGTAAAATTAGAACGGGGTGCTCATAAATTTAGCTAAAATTTATTCGCTTCGCTCTAAATTTATAGAAATTTATGGCAGAAAAATTTGAACGGACAAAACCCCATCTTAATGTCGGCACTATCGGCCACGTTGACCATGGTAAAACCACATTAACGGCGGCAATAACCAAAATCCTTTTTATGAAAGGCTTGTCGAGGAAAGCGGAGTCGGTTGACGATATTGATAAAGCGCCTGAAGAAAAAGCGCGTGGCATCACTATTCAGCTTCACCACTCCGAATACGAATCGGAAAAGCGCCACTACGCGCATATTGACGCGCCCGGCCACGCCGACTATATCAAAAACATGATTACCGGCGCGGCACAGATGGACGGCGCGATTCTCGTCGTGGCCGCGACCGACGGCCCGATGCCTCAAACGAGAGAACATATTCTTTTGGCGCGCCAAGTCGGCGTTCCAGCTCTGGTTGTTTTCTTAAATAAAGTTGATATGGTTTCCGATCCGGAATTAGTGGATTTGGTTGAAACCGAAATAAGAGAGCTTTTGACTAAATATGGTTTTCCCGGCGATACAATACCGGTAATCCGCGGTTCGGCTCTTAAAGCATTGGCAGCCACTTCGCCAGATGACGAATCGGCCAAGCCGATTTTGGAACTCATAAAAGCGCTTGACGATTCTATTCCCGAGCCAGTTCGTGAAATTGAGAAACCGTTTCTTATGCCGATTGAAGATATTTTTTCAATTGAAGGTCGCGGCACTGTTGTGACCGGCAGAATTGAAAGAGGCATGGTTAAACTTAATGACGAAGTTGAAATAGTCGGCTTAAGGCCAAATCAAAAAACAATTATTACCGGAATTGAAATGTTCAATAAGTCGCTTGATGAAGGCCGTGCAGGCGATAACGCCGGCATTCTTATTCGCGGTCTTAAGAAAGAAGACGTTGAACGCGGCCAGGTTTTGGCTAAACCGGGTTCGGTAACTCCGCACACGGAGTTTGACGCGGAAGTTTATATTCTCACCAAAGAAGAAGGCGGCCGACATACTCCATTTTTCACAAATTACAAGCCGCAATTCTATATAAGAACTACCGACGTAACGGGTGAAGTGGTTTTATCGCCGGGAGTGGAAATGGTTATGCCGGGCGACACCGTAAAATTTTCAGTTAAATTAATTGCTCCGGTGGCTCTGGAAGAGCAGCAAAGATTCGCTATTAGAGAGGGCGGCAAAACGGTTGGCGCCGGTGTTGTGACAAAAATCAACAAATAATTATTTCTGGTCTCTGGTAACTTGTTGTTCTTAAAATAAATTAAATGGCTAAAGAAAAAGCAAAAGCAAAAGAAGAAATAAAACAAAGGATCAGGATCAGAATCAAGGCCTATGATAACAAGATTATTGATTCTTCGGCTAAACAAATTGTGGAAACGGCGCAGCGCCAAGGTGCCCAGGTCGTGGGGCCGATTCCCTTGCCGACTGAAACAAGAAAGTATACCGTCAATTCTTCTACTTTTGTCCATAAGAACAGCCGCGATCAATATGAGATGCGGGTTCATAAAAGGTTAATAGATATTTTAAGTCCTACTCCAAAAACTATTGACGCTTTGACCAGTCTCAATCTGCCGGCCGGTGTTGATATTGAAATAAAAATATAAAGGGGAAATAAATGAAACGCCCCGATGACTATCGGGGCGTTTCATTGTATAAAAATTTTATGAAATTCATATTAGGAAAAAAAGTTGGAATGACTCAAGTTTATAAAGGAGATAATATTGTCCCCGTGACTTTGATAGAAAGCGGGCCGAATTTTGTTACTCAATTGAAAACCAAGTATAAAGACGGTTATTCAGCCGTACAAGTGGGTTTTGATAAGGCAAAAAAAAACAATAAACCAAGATCGGGTCATCTTAAAAATCTTCCCAAGTTAAGACATTTGAAAGAATTCAGGGTTGACTCTGCCGAATTTAAAACCGGTGATGAAATAAAAGTTTCTGAATTTAATCCTGGTGATAAAGTAAATATTCTTGCTATTTCCAAAGGCAAGGGCTTTCAGGGGGTTGTGAAAAGACATGGATTTCATGGCGGGCCAAAAAGTCACGGGCAGAAAGACCGCCATCGCGCTCCCGGTTCCATCGGCGCTTCATGGCCCCAGCACGTAATTAAGGGTATGAGAATGGCTGGCCGCATGGGCAGCGATAAAATAACCGTTAAAAATTTGGAAGTTATTGAAGTTGACAAAGAAAATAATATAATTGCTCTTAAAGGCGCGGTGCCGGGAAGACGGGGGACTTTAGTTATGATAAAAGGTTAGAGGTTCTTTTAATCAGGGATTAAAAATTTTTATTTTAAAAATAGAAGGCCCCCCACAATGTGGGGGGCCGGGAACTACCTGTAGCAGCCTGGGGCCCATGTACGGTACCACCCCTTGTTGGGGTGGGTGACCTGGAACACCCAGACCTCCATTCCTCCTATCCAGACGGTGATGTTGTCCACTCGAGGGCAGTGGAAGGACCCGTTTGGGTCCACCAGCCATGTCCCCCAATCGTTGGAGTACATCTGGGGATGCCCGCTCAAAACCTGCTGGTAAACCGCCTGCGGTGGCGCTGGCGGAACCACCGAAGAAGCAGGTGCGGGCGCAGCCGGCGATGATGAGGTGCAACAGGGAGTTGGGTTGCAACACGGAGCCGGCGCAGGTGCTGTGGGAGCAGGAGCGACAGCCGGTGGCTTCTTGGGGGCCACAGGACGCTTCGGGGCAGCCGCAGGGCTCTGCACGGCGGGCTGTACCTGCTTCTTCGAAGGCGACGGTGCCATCAGATAGGCGGCTGTGAGCAGACCGAGGATGACCCCCAGAATCATCCATATGGACGCGTGCAGGAAGCGGCGTCGAGGAGTCGGATCCGCCCCGTCGGCGGGTACCGGAGTAACATCGGGTGGGGGCATTTTAGGCTCCTTTTGTGAGGTTGTTAAGTTGACAAAGAAACCACTGCTATACTACCATTTTAGCATATTTTAAATTAAATGTCAATAGCAAAAGTTTACAATCAAGAAGGAAAAGAAGTAGCCGAATTAGAGCTTAATAAAGCTATTTTTGGTTTGCCATGGAATAATGATCTTGTGCATCAAGCAGTAAGAACTTATATGGCAAACCAAAGACAAGTTATTGCTTCAACCAAGACTCGGGCCGAAGTTTCGGGCGGCGGACGCAAGCCGTGGCGGCAAAAAGGCACCGGCCGGGCCCGCCATGGTTCAATTCGTTCTCCTTTGTGGGTTGGAGGCGG
>JGI1358J11329_10003337_pt1 | contig 12013 bp, 11 predicted proteins | sample Subgroupgradi54m_FD_11329 | JGI IMG/M metagenome (IMG submission 11329)
GCTCTCAGGACGAAGTTTGCGCCAGACGCTCGCCGCGGACTTAACGATTAGGGGCGACGAGATGCGCGTTGCCGCCATACCCTACTTCTTTGAGACGCCGACACGAAAAGGCGCGCTCTCATATAGTTGGAGCGTCAATAACGCGCCATCAAACGAACGGAGTCCCGACATTACCCTACGCCGTTCGGGAAGCGAGAACGGCCGGGCGCAACTCTTCTTGAATATCACCAGTCCGGTAAGCATCTTTCAGGCGGCAGAGGCGCTCCTCACTATCAACCTATGAAAATACTCTTCTCTATCGTACTCTTCGTCTTTCTCGCACCGGTCTTTACGAGCGCGGTGAACATTAACTACACGCCGCTCGCGCCGATTCCCGGCACTGGCGACTGCCCGACCAGCGACCCGAACTGTCTGCCCGCAAAGGTGCAGAACCTTGGCGGGTACCTGCGCGGCATCTATATGACCGGTGTCGCGCTCGCGGGACTCTTCGTCGTCTTCTCTATCGTGCGCGGCGGATTCACGCTCCTCTTCACCGACTCGGTTCTCGGAAAGACCGAGGGCAAGGGTATGATTCTGCATGCGCTCGGGGGTCTCCTTATCGTCTTCTCCTCGTTTCTCTTGATGAATACCATCAACCCCCAACTCGGCAGAGACCTCAATCTGAATCTCGCCTTTCCGCAGAAGAATATCACGCCGTTTATCGGGCAAGTCGCGCCCATAACCTATGGACAGATGCTTGACCAAACACTTGGAAACATTAAGGCCATCTCGGTAAAAGCGCAGAACCTAAAGGCAGCGGGTGATGCTCTAGACGGAAGAGTAAAAGAAATAGAAAGAAAGATACGGGACGGGGACTTTACTCCCGAGGAAATTGCGGACAATGGGGAGGCACTGAATCTAGAACTCAATGCGCTAAGACCAAAGCTCCAAGAAATTAGGGATGCCGAGACCTTGGTCCGAAAATTTGAAAATACCACAGAAGATATCAATCTCAAACGGCTTAATATGGCGAAGTGTCTCAATGGAAGTGGTCCTTGTTTTGATCCAAATGGAAGTGTCCTGCGCAACGCAATTCTTGGTCGTTCGGCTGCTCAAATTGCAACTGACCAAGCCGTTGCCCAGAGCTATCTTACGGGAATGAGAAATACTGTAAATCAAAATGCGGCAGAACTTGAAGGAAAGGGCTTCACCGAACAGGCCGCGGACTTAAGGGCGCGGCTGGCAACGACGGAAAAGATGTTTGACTTCTGGACGAAATGCCCGGCATCAAATGTTTTCGTTGCGTCGTGGCAGACAACGAATACGGTCGCTAATTGCCCACACTAAATCTATGCCCCGCAGAACAAAGATAATTATCGGTGTCGGTGTCGTACTACTACTTATCGCGCTAGGGGTCTTTCTCTATTTCTACTTCCGCGCCCCCGCGGCGGTAACGCCGACCCCCGGCGAGTTCCCAAGCACAGGTAATGTCGGCACGAAGCCCGCTGAAGTGATTCCAACCCCGATTGGCGAGGGAGGGAAGGGGCCGCGCCTCGTGAAGCTCGCCGACGGTCCCGTGGCGGGCGCCATTACGGGCAAGTCGGGAGGCGCGCTCGTCGTCCGCTATCTTGAGACGGCTAACGGTAATGCGTCCGAAGTGAATGTCGCGACACTTGAGAAGAAACGGCTCACCATCACCACCATCCCGAAGGTTCTGGAGGCACTCTGGAACAAAGCGGGAAGCGCCGTCATTGCTCGCTACCTCAAAGAGGACGGCGAGACGATTGAGAGCTTCGCGGCGAGCATACGTCCCAAGAGCGGAACGACCGAAGGCGAACTCGTCGGGAGTTTTTTACCCACAAACATTACTGCCGTCTCGGCGTCTCCTTCGGGCAAAGAGTTTGCCTATATCCGCAAAGAGGGCAATCGCGCGACACTCATCAGCGCGCCGTTCTCGGGAAGTCCGAAGACCGAGGTCTTTCGCTCTCCCGTTCTAGAATGGACGCCGCTCTGGTTCGCCGAGAACACCATCGCGCTTCTCTCAAAGCCCTCGGCGCTCGCGGGCGGCGTTCTCCTCTTTGTGAATCGCGCAACGGGCGCAAGCGAGACCGTGCTTCAGGGAATCGCTGGTTTGACGGCGCTGCCGAGTCCGAACGGAACGCTTGTTCTCGCGAGCGAAAGCGGTGAGGCGGACTTCAGCACCCGCGTCATTGAACGAAAAAGTGGAAAAAGTGTCGAGGTCTCGCCCGCGACGCTGCCCGAAAAGTGCGTTTGGGAGAAGAACAGCACAATCCTTTTCTGTGGCGCACCGCGGAGCATCTCCGCCGCAAGCTATCCTGACGCGTGGTACCAGGGAGCGGTCTCATTTGCCGACGACTTCTGGGAGATTGACGCGCCGACCGGCATCTCGCATCTGCTCTTCGCGCCGCCAGAGCCGATTGACACGGCCAGCCCGCTTCTTGACGGCGACGAGACCCACTTTATCTTCATCAACAAAAAAGACGGCTCGCTCTGGTCGCTTAGATTAGGAGAATAGGAACTAGGCGTTAGGCATTAGGTAAGAAAAAAAGAAACGAGTACTTCCTGACACCTGCTTTCCTAGCGCCTAGCGCCTTCTTCAATGTACTTAATCACGACGCGGCGGTGGTCGCCTGCGCCGACCGACTCGGTCGTGAGGTCAGGCGCACCCTCAAAAAAGGAGTGGATCGTCATTCTCTCGTAGGCAGACATCGGCTCAAGTTCTACCGAGGTCTTAAACGAACGGGCGCGCTCGCCCATAATGGTTGCGGTCGTCTTGAGGTGAGTTAACGCTTCTTTTTGATAGTCATTCACATCAATCAAGAAGTCGGTCTCGCCGTGCCTGCCGGCAGGCAGGCGGTCTGTCTTTGCGACCATCTTCTTCACCAGGTGATTGAGCGCGAAGAGGTGCGCGCCGCGCGTACCAATGAGCAGGTGCGCATCGCGCGCGCGGATGCGAAAGTGAGTCCGTCCGCCCTCTTCGGCAACCTCAATCGCCTCGGCGGGCGAGAGCATCTTCTCTAAAAGCCCTTTGATGAGTTGTGAAATCTCTTCGGTCTGCATAGATTTATAAATGAGTGGAGTGAACGGCGCCTTTCTTGAACTGGCGGCGCATAAAAATCTCTTGCCCAACCGCGAAGAGATTGCTCGTGATGAAATAAAGCGCGACCGCCGCCGAGACCTGATAGGCGACGAAGCCCATAAAGACGGGAAGGACATACTTCATCTGAAACTGCATACCTCGCGCCATATCGTGCGAGAGAGAGGGAGTGCCTGATGCGGCCGGCGCAACGGGAGGAATGGCGAGCCGTGCCTGAAAGAATTGCGTCACGCCCGCGAGCACCGCAAGGACGACACTCTTTGCTCCGATATCAACGCCAACGAAGAACATATTCGGCGTCGGCAGCGGCGAAAAATGGTAGAGAAGGGAGGTATCAACCACGGGGAGACCGCTGCGGAGAAAGATGTAATAGAGCGAGATGACGAGCGGAATCTGAATGAGGACGGGGAGAATGCCGGCGAAGGGGTTGACGCCTCGCTCGCGATAGAAGTCAAGGACGGCTTTGCCCTGCGCTTGTTTGTCGTTCTTAAACTGCTCTTTGATGCGGTTCAGTTCCGCCTCGTGCGCCTTCATCTCAAATTGAAACTTCGCGGCTTTGTATGAAAGGGGAAAAAGCAAAAGTTTGATGAGGGCGGTGAAGAGCACGACCGCGACGGCAACCGAAGCGCCGGGGATGAGCCAGATTAAAAAAATAAGCCCGTTGTAGAGCGGGATGTAGCAGACGACCTTGAAGAAGGCGAGCATCTGCCCATTCTAGCCCGAGAGCACCGACTTGAGCAATGCAGTGAGTTCGTGTTCAAGTGCGGCGAAAGAGAGCGCCGGCGCTCCCTGCTTCAGAGTGATGGTGATGAAGAAGCCCGTCTTCCCGCGCACAAAGCCGTCAAGCACGGCATAGACGCGCCGGCGCAGGAGATTGCGCGCGACTGCGGTCGTGGCGACCTTCAGCGAGACGACCGCGGCTGCCTGCGCCGTCGCGCCGGCAGGCAGTGCGCCGACCCGCGCTTGAAAATGAGTGGAGTGAAACGACCGCGAGGAGCGGCGGCGCTTAAAATCCGACGAGGAGAGGCGGTTCTTTTGGGGCAACATGAAAAAAAGAGGCGGCTAGACGGTCAAGCGAGCGCGCCCTTTCGCTCTGCGGCGCGCGAGCACCGTTCTGCCGCTCGTGGAGTGCATTCGTTTCAAGAATCCGTGCGTGCGTGCGCGTTTCTTTCGTTTGGGTTGGTAGGTGATAGACATAGTTCGCTTATCCACACTCTTTCCACATAGTATTAACACAATCGTCATTTTTTTACAAGTTTCTCTTTTCACCAACCAGTATATAATCGGTGAATGTCTGAACTCACACTGGATACGCGCAAGATGTGGGAGAGTGCGCTCGCCGATATTGAACTCGCCGTCTCAAAAGCAAACTTCTCCACCTGGTTCAAAGACACCTCCATCGCGCGCGTACAGGACGGTATCGTCTTTCTTGAGGTGCCCAACGCCTTTGTGAAGGACTGGCTCGTTAACAAGTACCACAAGTCGATTCTGCGCTCGCTGCGCAATCTCTCGGTGGAGGTGCGGTCCCTAGAATACTTCGTGACCAAAGAAGACGCGCGCCGCCGCGAAGCAGAGCGGGTCAAGGGAAATGCCCTCACCCACGAACTTCCACTCGCCGACTGCTATATAGACAAGGAGAGCAACTTGAATCCGCGCTACACCTTTGAGTCGTTCGTTGTCGGACCCTTCAACGAGCTCGCCTTCGCCGCGGCGCAGGCGGTGCTCAAGAGTCCGGGGATGGCGTACAATCCGTTCTTCGTCTATGGCGGCACCGGGCACGGCAAGACGCACCTCATACAGGCAATCGGGAACTACCTGCGCACGATGACTCCGAATCGCAAAGTATTTTACCTCTCGTCCGAAAAATTTTCGCAGGACTATGTGAGCGCAATGCAGAACGGCCGCATCACCCAGTTCAAAGAACGATACCGCCAGTACGATGTCATCATTATGGATGACATTCAGTTCTTCTCAAACAAAGAGAAGAGCCAAGAAGAGCTCTTTCACCTCTTCAACGAGTACCATACGCACAACAAGCCCATCATCTTCTCGTCAGACAAGCACCCGAACTTTATTCAAGACCTTGAAGACCGCCTCAAATCGCGCTTTAACGCCGGTATGATTGTGGACATTCCGCCGCCCGACCGCGAGTCGCGTGTCTCAATTCTGAAGAAGAAGGCGGGGCTCCTCAACTTCCCACTCGGCACCGAGGTCGCCGAGTACATCGCCACGGCGCTTGAAGGCAACATAAGAGAACTGGAGGGGATTCTGAACTCCATCGTGATGCAGACGCAGGTGAAGGGGAGGGAACTCACCGTCTTGGAGGTCAAGACCATTCTCAAGAACACCAGCAAGCCAAAGAAGGCACTCTCTATCAAGGAGATTACGAAGGTCGTTGCCGATTTCTATAACATAGACGAGAGTCATATCTACGAGAAGACGCGGCGCAAGGAGGTGGTGAAGCCGCGTCAGCTCGTGATGTATATCCTCCGCGAGGATTGTGCTGTTTCATTCCCGCTCATTGGGCAGAAGATGGGGGGACGCGACCACACCACCGTCATTCATTCGTGCGATAAGATAAAGAACGAATTGCGCGAGGACCCGAACCTCCTTTCAGAACTGACGCGAATTCGAGCACTGCTTTAACTGGGGAGAAGACGGGGAGAAAACGAAAGAAGTAAAAATCGTTCACACAAAATACACCCTTATACACACGATTCAAGAAATGCTAGTATGAAAAAGACCAGAAAAAGAAACAACAAAAACGACTTATCCACCTATCCACACCCTCTTTAATAATAATCTTTTCTTAATATAATAATATTCTTATGAAGATAGAGACGACCAAAGAAAAGTTGCAGAGTGTGGTGAGCAAGGCAGAACGGCTTGCAGGGAAGCATCTCTCGCTCCCGATTCTCTCTCATCTTCTTCTTGTCGCGAAGAAGGGAACACTCACCGTCCGCGCCACGAATCTTGATATGGGGCTTGAGTACTCCTTTCCGGTCAAAGTTGAGAAAGAGGGCGAGGTTGCGGTTCCCGCCCAACTCTTCTCTTCTTTTTTCTCTACCCTACAAAACGCAAAGTCGGTTGTTCTTGAAGAAAATGAGAAAAAACTGGTCATCTCGGGCGGCGGAGCGAAGGCGCGCCTTCATACAGCAGACGCGAGCGAGTTTCCGACAATTCCCAAAGCAGAGGGCGTCTCGTTCTCGCTTGACCCAAACGCGCTCGTCAAGGGTTTTCGCTCGGTGCAGTACGCGGGCGCGCTCGGGAACTTGAAGCCCGAGCTCGGCAGCGTCTCGGTCTTTCACGAGAACGAAGAACTCGTCTTCGCGGCGACCGACTCGTTTCGCCTCGCCGAGAAGCGCATCACGCTCAAGAAGACACCCGCGCAACTCCCCTCAATCTTGGTGCCCGTCAAGAACGCGGGCGAGTTTATCCGTCTCCTTGAGGGCGAGCGCGATGAGATTCGTCTCTCGTTCGGCAAAGGGCAACTCTCGGCGGAAGGGCACAACTTCTTGATTACTTCACGGCTCGTGGAGGGGACATTCCCCGACTACAAACAGATTATGCCGAAGGAGTTCGCAACCGAAGCCATCGTGCTACGCGAAGAACTGCTCGGCGCGCTCAAACTCACGACCCTCTTCTCTGACCGCTTCAACCAACTCAAGTTTCGCATTGACCCCAAGAAGAAACTCTTTGAACTCGCGGCGCGGAGCGAGGGCTTGGGAGAGAGCACACAGGAGGTCTCTGCCGCGCTCACCGGCAACCCGCTTGAGAGCAACTTCAATCACCGCTTCGTCTCGGACTGCCTTGCGACTATCGGGAGCGACAGCGTCAAACTCTGTTTCTCGGGCGAGAACAAACCGCTCCTTATTGGTGGCGTTGGCGACCACTCATTCCGCTACCTCGTGATGCCGATGAATCGGTAAGGATGAACTTTGTAAGAAAGATAAGACCTATAATTAGCCATTATCAATCCTCACTTAGTTTCTTTATGAAAAAACTATTGTTGTGGTGGAAAAGGCAGAACCGCTTTTACAAAATTCCGCAGTTCTGATTCTATGAGCGTCCGCTGAATATCTGTCCTGGTAATAAGGGAGAGGGTTGGGGTCGTGTTATTTTTTGGATTTTCTGGGTCAAGTATAGAAAATCCAATATACTCCACTCGTTTTTTAAATCTATGGCGTATAACATCAATTGCCGGTACTAAGTCAGTATCGGAACTTACTACTATGGCTGTATCGTATCTATTGTCCATTGCAGCAATAAATAGGTCAGTAACAATCTTCACATCAATACCTTTTTCTCGATTCCTCGTATATTTAATTTCCTTGATTCCTTTTTTCTTTAACTCTGTGCAATTCTCTACGCGGTTGTCTATAACCAATCTTTCCTGTCGTTCACGCAACTTGCTGGTCTTTATCTCCCATTGTGATAGTTTCAAGGAACTAAAAATCTTGTTTTGTTGAGCTACCGCATCTTCCGCTCGAGAATCACCCTCTTTTTGCCTCACCGTTCCGATATAATAGCGTTTTCCCATACTTACTATTTGTCTACCGTTCGCTATAAAGTCGGCAAACCGATCAAAGTCAAAGTCAACTACCGCTACCGCAAGTTTCTTAAGGACAAGATGGTAAAAGTTCCCACCATCTATGTAAATACTCACTCTTTCAGTCATTGCGGCTAGTATAATATAAAACGAAAACCCGCACACTCCTTGCGGAGGCACGGGTGACTTCATTGGGAAGTATACTCCTTAAACATTAAAATGACAAGAAGGTGGGGATAAGATGTTTATACCCACTAAATACGCCATGAAATATGGCTTTTATGCACAAGATTTAATTACTGTCTGACCCCGAAACGCACCACCGCCTCGCCGCGGTTTTGGACGATGTCATAGGCGACGGCTTTAAGTTCGTTCGTCTCCTGAAGCCCGTCCAAATCGGCAAGCGAGATGGGGAACGACCATGGGGCTTTCGTTGCCGTGCCGACAAAGAAGTTATTAACGAAGAACTGCACTTTTGCGACGGGATATTTTGCGGAGAGCGAGACAACTGCCTGCACCTTTCCCGTCGACGCGAAGCTCGCGTCTCTATCTGGGCTCAAGAAAGAGACGCGGGGGGCAGAGTTGGCGGTGTGGTAGGGGTCGGTCTCTTTTGGAATATCTGCGCTCGTCTGGTCGGTGAGCCCCTGCTCCTCCGCCCACTTGCGCACAGCATACTCCCAGCGCGGGAACTGCGAGTCGATATCGGGCGGCGGGGCAGAGCGTAGAACTCGCGGATTGTCTTTATCTATCCAGTAGAGAATTGAGTGGATATTGCGCACCGCGCGCTCCTCGCGGAGTTCGGTCGGGGTGTAGTCGGTCGCGAGCTTGCCCGAAAGTTTGTCTACGAAGTAGGTCTGGTTTCCCTCCCAGATGCCGCGCAGAATCGGGGGGAGGGCGGTGAGGTTCTCTTCGGGCGGTTTGGTAAATGATTCGGGCTGGAGTTTCTTAAGCGCCTCCGCCATAAATTCATGCCAGAGCGGCGCGACGATATAGGCGGCGATTTTGTGCATCGGGTGATTGTCGTTGTTGCCCGCCCACGCGCCGACGACGAGTTGGGGCGTGTAGCCGAGAATCCACGCGTCACGGAAGTCGTTGGTCGTACCGGTCTTTGCCGCGACCTCGCGGTTGGGGAAGTAAAGCGGCGAGGTCGCGCCGAAAGCGGGCGCGCGGGCTTTATTGTCCGAGAGCATATCGGTAATGGTCTGCGCGATTGGCGCCTCAAGCACCTGCTCGGAGGATAGCCGAAACTCCTCAATGACCGCGCCGCTCTTATCTTCAATGCGCAGAATGCCGGTCGGCGTGTTGCGCATTCCGTTCGCCGCGAAGACGCCGTAAGTGCCGGTGAGTTCTAGCAGTTTCACCTCGCCGCCGCCGAGCACCAAGGTAAGGCCGTACTGGTCGGGGTTTGAGAGGGTCGTGAGCCCCATATCTTTCGCCAATCGGAGCGAGTCGGGGAGCCCCGCGAGATAGAGGGTTTGAATTGACGGCACATTGACCGACTGCGCGAGTGCGCCTCGCATCGTCATAGGGCCGCGATACTTGCCGTCGTAGTCCTCGGGGCGATAACACTTGTCGGCGTTCTCTGGGACGATTGGCGTGCCATCGGGGTTGCACTCGGTTGAGAACTCGGTCGGGAGGTCAAAGACGACCGTCTCGGGGGTGAAGCCCTTGCGCATCGCCTCGGCATAGACAATTGGTTTGAATGCCGAGCCGGGCTGGCGCAGGGCAATTGTCGCGTTGAAGTTGCCGTCAATCTCTTTGTCAAAGTAATCGCGCGAGCCGACCATCGCGAGAATCTGACCCGTCTTCGGGTCAAGCGCGACGAGCGAGGCGTTTTCCGCGTCGAAGTTCTCTTTGTTCTGAAGCGCATACTTTTTTACAATCTCCTCGCCCCTCTGCTCAAGGTCGTAATCAAGAGTCGTGATGACCCGCAACCCATCCGACTCAAGCCGCTCCTTGCCGTACTTCTCTTCAAGTATCTGGCGGATATAGATGACGAAATGTGGGGCGAGAATGCCCGTCTCGGAGTTCGGCTTCCATTCCACTTTTTCTTTCAGCGCGGTCGTGCGTTCATCGGTGGTGATGAAGCCGTTTGCGACCATCCGTTCAAGCACCAGATTTTTGCGCTTCTCCAACTCATCTTTGTGATTGCCGTAGGGAGAGTAGTAGGTCGGGGCGTTGGGGATTGCCGCGAGATACGCCGCCTCGGCGAGCGAGAGGTCGCTTGCTTTCTTTCCGAAGAACGCCTCGCTCGCCTCTTCAATGCCGTAGATGGTGCCGCCGTAGGGAATCTCGTTTAAGTAGAGCGAGAGAATCGTCTCTTTGTCTAACGCCCCTTCAAGCCGGGAGGCCAGCACCCACTCCTTGAGTTTTCGAGTGACGGTCTTCTCGTTCGTCAGGAGCGCGTTCTTTACGACCTGCTGAGTGATGGTGGAACCGCCCTGTCCGCCGAGGAGGTTGCCCGCGAAGAGGTTGGCGAGCATAGCGCGCAGAATCGCCGTGACGCGCACGCCCTTATGCTGCCAGAACTCCGCGTCCTCTATCGCCACCGTGGCGTTCTTGGCGTAGAGCGAGATGTCGCCATAGGGCACCACCGTGCGGCGCTGCCCCTGATGGAGGTCATAGAGAAGAATCTCGCCGGTGCGGTCGTAGATTTTGGTTGATTCGGTCACCTTTCGTTCGGAGAGCGCCTTGATGTCGGGCAATTTCCAACTTGAGGCCCAGAGGAGGAGCAGGCCGAGCACGAAGAGCCCACCCGCGAGAGCGACTTTTATGAAAAAGCGCACCAGATGGCGGCGCGTATGCCGTTTGTGCATAGAGATGATGGTATCACAAAATATGGTAGAGTATAGGCATGACGAAAGACGAGCAGATACAGGAGATTCTGACGCGGGGAGTTGAAGATGTCTTCGTGAAAGCGTCGCTTGAACAGAGAATGAAGTCGGGGAAACCGCTTCGGGTGAAGTTCGGTATTGACCCAACGGGGAAGACCATTCATATCGGGCGGGCGGTCCCGCTCTGGAAACTGCGCGCCTTTCAGGAACTCGGCCACCAGATTGTTCTTATCGTCGGCGACTTCACCGCTCAGATTGGAGACGCGTCGGACAAACTTGAGAAACGCCCCATGCTCTCGGCGGAAGAGGTGAAAGAAAATCTCACGGACTACAAAAAGATTATCGGGAAGATTATTGATACAAAAAAAGCCGAGTTCGTCTTTAATAGCGCGTGGCTTGCGAAACTTGGCTTTGCCGAGATTGCTGTTCTTGCAGAGATTTTTACCGTTCAACAAATGATTGGAAGGCGGAATTTTAGCGAACGGATGGAGAAAAACGAGCCGGTCTCTTTTCGCGAATTCTTGTACCCGCTGATGCAGGGATACGATTCGGTCGCGGTGAAGGCGGAGGTGGAGATTGGCGGGTTTGACCAACTCTTCAATCTCAAGGCGGGGCGCGTTATCCAGAAACATTATGGCCAGGTGGAGCAGGATGTGCTGACGACGCAGATGTTGGAGGGGACGGACGGCAGAAAGATGTCCACCTCGTGGGGGAATGTCATCAATATCACCGACGCGCCAAGCGAGATATTCGGCAAGGTGATGTCTCTGCGCGATGAACTCATTCAGAAGTATTTTCTACTCTGTACCGCGGTCTCGCTTCCCAAGGTTGAGGAGATGAAGAAAGAAAATCCCCGAGTAAGCAAAGAAAGATTAGCAAAAGCGATTGTCGCCCGCTATCACGGCGAAACCGAAGCAAAGAAAGCAGCCGAGGGCTTTGAAAGTGCGTTTGTGAAAGGCGCGCCGACCGAGTTTGTGGAGATTGCTCTTGCGGGTAGAGAAGTTGCGGATGCGTTAAAAGAGAAGGGAATCATAGAGTCAAAGTCAGACCTGCGGCGGCTCATTGCCGAGGGCGCCGTTACGAAGATTGAGACGGGAGAGAAGATGGGCGAGGAGTTTCTCAAGACGGCGCCTGTGGGAAAGTACCGCATCGGCAAGCATCGGTTTGTGAGAATCGCCGTATAAAAAATCTCCCCGCCTTGGGCGGGGGGATTTTATTTACAGATTATCCACATCATCAAAAGAGTCCTCCACCATATCGGGGTCAGTTTTTTCATCTCCGTCTTCTCCTTCTGCGCCGTCAGCGCTCGCACTCACTGCATCTTCGTCCATACGAATGTGTAGTTAGCTGCTAATTCGTCTCTGTTGTATCAAATCAAGAATCTTTTGCAAGTAAGGAGGGGTGTGGATAAGCGAGACAGGTGAGCCCAATCGCAATCGCGTCGTATTCGTCGTCATGACGCTTGCGCGGGGGCTTGCCCGCCGTAGCTTCAGCGAAGGCGGGGAACGCGATGAGCCGCTTCACCATCTCCTC
>JGI1358J11329_10003338_pt1 | contig 12011 bp, 13 predicted proteins | sample Subgroupgradi54m_FD_11329 | JGI IMG/M metagenome (IMG submission 11329)
TTTTAGGAATTGTGTTAGTATTAATTGCGATATTGTTTCATGTAAATGTTTTACAGGATTATTTATTACGGTTTGGGACCATTGAGACGTTGGTTGGCAATGCGTATAAGAACTAAAAAATTACTTTCTCTCAAACAACCTAATCACCTTCGCACCTAAATCATCCGCATCAGAAGGCCGCATCATCCGCGCATACTCTCCATTCGCTTCCAATTGAAAACCTAATCTATTCTGACAAGATAGCGGCAATACCACTCCCTTACACTCTATCTCTCGTACATCTGATGTAGGATCTTTAGACTTAAATTGATAAATCCGTCGTTCCTCACCATCCTGTGGAAATCGTGAATCCGACGGTGCAACATACTTAACCTGCCAATTCTCAGGCTTAAACTGCCATCTCTCTTTATGCGCATACTGCTGATATAATACCGTCCACCACTCAAAATTTCGTCGATTCTCAACCGTATCAGTAAGCGTGATATAATACGGCACATCACCTTTGCGTAAATTATCCAACTCCGCGCGTCTTAGCGGCGGCAATGTATCTTCAGAAGGCAGCTCCATTTCCTCTGGAGGCTTCATCTGCCATGGCCGTAATAAATGATAATTTGGTTTAGTATAAGTCATATTTTTCTCCAAACACCCTAATCCACCAAAGACAAATCAAAATGAAATCATAACACTTATATACTTTGTGCCCCCCTAAAGGGAGTGCAAATACAAACTTTAATAAACCCCTCAGTTCTATCTGAAATAATGGATCTCAAACCACTCGAACGCATCGGCTTAACCAAATCAGAAATCGCCGTCTACCTCGCCCTCCTAAAACTCGGTCAAACCACTGCTGGTCCCATCGTCGACCACGCCAAAGTCACCCGTTCCAAAATCTACGACATTCTCGAACGCCTCAAACAAAAAGGCCTCGTCAGCTACATCACCAAACAATCAACCAAATACTTCAACGCCGCAAATCCCCAAAACCTCCTCCACTATCTCGACCAAAAAGAACAACAGATCAAACAAGAAAAATCATCCATCGCAAATATCCTTCCTCAGCTTCTCCTTGAACAATCTCTTTCTCAAAAAAAAAATCTTGCCGAAATCTTTCTTGGCATCAACGGCATGCATAACGCATTTAACACCCTAATCCAATCATTTGACTCCAAAGAACCCTACTACGCCTTCGGCGCCGGAACTGGCGAAAACACCGCACAGATGCAGACGTTTTTTGCTAAAATACATCAAGAACGATTAAAGAAAAAAGTTAAATCTAAAATTATTTTTACGGAGTCTTCTCGTGGTCTATTTCTTTCCCAACAGAATTCTTCTTTAGTTGAAACTCGTTATCTTATCAATACAACACCTGCAGCCATTAACATTTACAAAAATTATGTCATAATTGCCATTCTTAATAAAGAGCCGATAACCATTCTTATTACTAACCAAGAGACGGCGGATTCATTTCGAGAATATTTTAATGTGATGTGGAATGTGGCGAAGAAATAATATTTACAAAATTATCTAAGAAAAGGAATATATTCTTTCCAAGAAAAGCTATTTGGGGTATACACTTCCCGTAAAAAATAAGATGCAAAAACACCAGTATTTTCTAAATTATCAATTATTTTTTCTCCACGTTCTTCTTCAAATAATTCATCAGAAGTTAAAATTGTGAATCCTTTCTTTCTCATTTCCCGAAGATTTCTTTTTAATGGAGCTTCTGTTTCCCAGCGTTGTAAAGCGGTGAAATTATTTTTTAAATAATGATCAATGGGAGTGTTACCAGATTGGATGGAGTTAAGCATTCTTTCTAAATCAATTGTAAAAAGACGACTTTGGCCGTTTTGTCGATAGAAATCCATATAGGTCTTCGTTTCGTCAAATTGAATTACGGCTTTTTTTATTTGATAGGATAACATTTGTAAAAAAAAGAACTAGTTTAAAAATTTAAACTAACACGCCGTTAACTACACCTTCTTGACCTGGTCTTGAGGTGACACGAGCACGGCCTAATTTTGTTTCAACGACACAGCCTTTTGTGATGACGTTTCGTCTAACCAAGTTTGCGTTGGCAGGGTTTTCGACTACGTTCATAATTTCAGTTTTTTGAGATTTGCCTTGTTTGTTCGCAACGTTCATTTGTTTAATTGTAAGAAGAGCTTCGCGAACACTGCCACCACGACCACGTTTGTGTTGGGCTTTTTTAGCATCGGCTAATTTAGTATTTGCAGGGAAGCCAGCTAATTCGTAGCTCTTTTTTCCACGGGAAAAGTGATATCTTCCACCGGAGACTTTTCGTAATGATCTTGAGGTTGTTCTTGCCATTTTTTATTTACTTTATGCAGTGCTTTTTAAAGCTTTTGCTTTTGGGGAGAGGATTTTCTTCTTGAGGGTTTCATGACTTTTCCAAACGAAGACGTGCTGCATGACTTCTTCAAGACTGGTTACGGGAATAATCTTGACTTTTTCGAGTTTCGCTTTTTCAATGACGATGTCTTGCAAATTAGATTTAGGGAGGATAATGGTTTTGATGCCAATATCAATGGCGGCTTCGACTTTTGCTGATACACCGCCAACGGGCAGGACTTCACCGCGAACGGATAAAGAACCAGTCATGGCAATATCTTGACGGACAGGTATTTCTTTGAGTGCGGATATTATGGCAATGGCGACGGCAATAGATGCGGAGTCGCCTTCGACACCTTCATATGTTTGTAAGAATTGGACGAAGATGTCACGAGTTTCTTTGATGTCTTCACCAAAGTAGCGCATGATGATAGCTGAGACGTTGGTGATAGCTTCTTTAGCGATTTCACCCAATTTACCCGTTGCAATAATTTGATGTTTTTTGCCCCCTACGGTTACTTCTGATTCAATAGGTAATAATATACCAGAGGCTAAAATATCGCCGCCACCGATAACGGCTAAGCCGTTAACGCGACCAATACGTTCGCCGGTTGTGATAATAACCTCGTATTCTTTTTTGCGTTCGACGTATTTGTCGGCGATTTGCTGTTCTAGTGGACGAGCGAGTTTCAACGCATCAAGGACGTGTTTTCTTGTGGCAAGTTCAGCGTTTTCTTCTTTGGCTAAGTCTCCTGCGGCTCGAACTAGACCACCGAGGCCACGAAGGTGTAATGTTAAATGACCTTTACGATTAGCTCTACGTCGAGCTTGATCAATAATTGCTTTAAGGCCGTCTTCGTCAAAGTGAGGAATTTTACCGTTTTCTTTTTGTACTTCTTGGGCGATAAAACGAGCAATTTTTCCTCTATTTTCAGGAGTATCAAGCATAGTTTCGTTCATATGGATCTCATAGCCATAGCCACGGATTCGTGAACGTAGTGCGGGGTGCATATTTTTAACAGTATCTAAATTACCGGCAGCGACTAAGACAAAGTCACAGGGAACAGGTTCAGTTCGAACCATCGCACCGGCGGAGCGTTCAGATTGACCGGTAATTGGGAATTTTTTTTCTTGCAGACCAGTGAGTAATTCATGCTGGGTTCGCGGATGTAATGTTGCGATTTCATCGATAAAAAGTACACCCAGATGAGCTTTATGAATCATACCAGCAACGACACGTTGATTTGCAGGAGTGCCTAGGCCACCTGATTGGAATGGATCGTGTAAGACGTCGCCAAGCAAAGCTCCGGCATGAGCACCGGTGGCGTCAAAAAAAGGAGCTTGTTTTTTATTGAAATTATCGACAATAACTTTTGGCACGGAAAATCCTTGCGATTTAAACATGCGCGGACCCATGCTGAGCATGATAGAAAATGAGGCAAGAAACATCATGCCACCAAGGAAAAACGCAGTGAACATAATATCAGATTTGTAATAGTAGCGCGCCCACCAAGGAGCGATAAATGTGAGAATAGCGACGATGAACAGTAAGATGTTATTATTTTTGACGATTTGGGTTGTGTCTAACGTTTGTTTTTTGACTTCGTCACGGCCTTTGCCAGCAGGCAGTTCTTTGATTACAGGATTATTCTCATCGTTGGGATTTTGATAGGCCAAGATGTCTTTTAATTCAGAATTAGGAAGAAGTTCGGCTAAGGCTAAACCAAGCATACTTTTTCCGGTTCCTGGTTCGCCAATCAATAAGACGTGGCGGCGTTGCTGGGCAGCTTTACGAATAATATTTACCGCTTCGTCTTGACCGATTACTTGGTCGACGATCTTGGTTGGAATTTTGATTTGTTTGGTTGTTTTCATGGGGGAGGTAGTTTTGGCGGTGTTATGCTCATTATTCTTAGTTATCTCAGAAACCACGTTTTTCACGATTTTTACTGTTTGAGGGGTTATTTAAAAAGCTTATGGAGGAGTTTGTCTGAAGTGAAGGTAGTAGAGGGATATGATATAGAAGTCCAACTAATTCTTTAGGGTTACAGTTGGACTTCTGTTCTGTCACTGCGTTCCGAACTTTCCCTTTGGGAAAGAATATTCCACAAAGTGGCGTCTTCCTCACTGGAAGACTTTCTTTGAGGACTATAAAGTAGATAGGAGGAATATTTATGGAGTAAATTTGTCGATACTTGTCTGGGATTGTTTCGTCTTAGAATTAATTATTGAGATATATATTTCCGCAAAGGGTTTTTCTTGTTCTAGTTCTATTTTTTCGTGGTTTTCAAGCTGTAAGAGAGGAACGAAGGTGAATACTTTGTCATGGCGAGCGGGTTGGGGGGGGAGAAGTTGGGTGAAACTTACTTTTTGAGTTGGATCTTTGGCGCTGTAGTACATGACTTTATGATAGACTTCACGAATAGCGTCCATAATATCCATTTTTCGGGCAGGCATGATGAATTTGACAGGGCGAATTCGGGCAAGCACTTTCTTTTTAGTTGCTAAGGCGTGCTGTAACGCTTCAACAAGATCAGTAATTGAAACTTTACGATTGCGCGGCTGAGGATTTCTTGGTATTAATGTGAATTTTTCACGAGATTTTTTGGAAATTGGGTTATCGACGGCATTAAGTAATTCTTCTTCTAACGCTTCTTCGGTCTCGTGAATGAGAATATCAAATTTACTACAGTCGTTTTCGATGAAATGATCTGATTTCATTTTAAGCAAGAAGGCGGCGGCTAAAAGAATTTTTCCGGAGATGCGAAGATTATTTTCTTTCATGGCTTTGATTACTTCAATATAGCGTTGAGTGAGCAGAGTAATATTAATATCCCAGGGGTCCATCTGTTCGGTATTCACTAAATCGAGGAGAATGGTTTTCCAACTGAGTTCTTCTTGATTGAGCAGTAAGTCGAATATTTGTTCTTGCATAATAAGGGGAGAAATAAAGTGTATTCTTAAATCTTTTCTGGAAAAGTTTAAAAAGGAGTGGTTTTGTGAATTAATTTATGGTAAATATTTCAAAAAGTGTGGTTATTATAATAATGGGGCTGCTTTTATTTTCTTTTGTTTCAGCGGAAAATGGGACTATGGAGAGTCCGGTGGTAACACCAACTGTAGATCAGACAAAAGTACAACCGGAAACGCCGGCAGCAGGGGAAACAAAACCAATTTTAATTACAGTGAAGGCAACACCGGCAGTTGGAGAAGTGCCATTAGTTGCATTATTTGATGTGGCAACGACTGCCGTACCGGTAACGTATGCCTGGGATTTGAATGGGGATGGAAAAGTTGATAGTACAGAGGCAAAGCCAGTATATACATATACTACAGAAGGAACATATACACCTAGTGTTACCTTTACTACGCAAGATGGAAAAACGTATGTTAATTCTACAACAGTTATTGTGAAGTCGTTAATGACGGCAACAGTGATTGCGAATCCACTTTCAGGTTCATCGCCATTGCAAGTGCAATTTACGGTGGCAGCAGCAGGAAAAGCGCCATTGAAATATAGCTGGGATTTTAACAGTGATGATTCAATTGATAGTACAAAACAGAATCCGGGGTTTACATATGAAGAAGTTGGAGAATATAATGCGACTTTTGTGGTGACGGATGCAACAGGTAATTCGTTAACAAAAGTAATTCCAATTACGGTGAGTAATTTTGATTCACATTTGAAGTTGGATTCGTATTTCCCTACGGCATTGAATGTAGGAGAGAATCAGGTGACATTCATTGTTGTGAATGAGGGTAAACAAACAGTGAAAGATATTTCTGCGAAAATTGTCGGGAATGGGATTACACATTTGAGTTCTTCATCTATCAGCCAGTTAAAAGCAGGGGAACAGGATTCACTTGTGGTGAAAGTCAGTGTCGCAAATAGTGAAAAAGTTGATGCGAAAGTGAAAGTGTTAGATAAGGTGTTTCCCCTTAATTTTACGTTGACTAAGAGTGCAGTATATAATAAGGAAGAGCTGCAAGCAACGTTAGATGAGTTGAAAGTAAAAGTGGTGGCACAGGAAGATCTTTATTATGCGAAGAAAGCGGAAGGATTTTTAGTGGCGGAGCAGTTTGACAGCATCAAAGATAATAAAGGAAGATTAGAACAGGTACAGCAGCAACTTTTGACGGGAAAATTAGGAGATGCAAAAGTTAGTTTAGAGCTTGTTAAGTCAACGATTGAAGATACAAATACAAGTTTAACCAAAGCGAAGAAAGAAGAAAAGAGTGTTTTGCAGTGGTTAGGTGAGAATATTGGGACGGTGGCGGCGATTATAACTGGACTTGCAGCAATTGGAACAGGACTTAAATTTGCATTTGATCACTTCAAGAAAGCAAGTGATAAAGTAACCGAAAAAGTGAAAGAGAAGATTGCGACGAAGAAAGAAACTGGGAAAGAAAGTGTTTCTGCTACAGAAGAGCATGAGAAGAAAGAACATGCTGCTGAGCATCATCATGCAGAGAAAGAAAAAGTTGAGGATGAGAAGAAAGAGCATCATGATGGGAAGAAGCATAAGTAGATGAGTTCTTTTTTTTACTTTATTTTTTAATTTTTTAAGAGAGAGGGTTATTTTTTAGAAGAATAAAGATTTAAAAAAAATGGACCTGCCCGGACTTTCATTCATACTGTTTTTGCAGTAGATATTTGAACCGGGGACATCCGCCTTGTAAGGGCAGCATCATAACCGCTAGACCACAGGTCCGTTGATTGTTTGAGAAAGCTGTCCCTTTAAAAATGTTTCTTTGGCAAAAGTGGATTAAAAAAAGAAAAGTTTATAAAGGTTGAAAAAATGACTAGAGTATGGAAAAAAGAGGGCAGTTGATACAAATTGAGTTTCATTATTTTATTGTAGGGTTCTTTATTGGATTAGCGTTAGGGATAGTTCTGGTGGCGTTGGGTACGAAAGGGATTATTCCGTTTAAGATACCGTTTGTGTGTTAGAAATTGGAATGAAGAGGGTTTTTATGAGGGATCGAAAAGGTCAGTTGGAGTTTATTGAGGCGAAATATTTTCTTATTGGCTTGCTTTTTGGGGTAATTGCAGGGTTAGTATTGATTAAGTTGGGTAGAGTTAACGTGTTGCCGTTCAAGATACCGTTTGTGTGCGGGTAGAGTTGTTAGTTTTATGGTGTTTGTTCTATAGCTAGCAGAATAGAAAATATTATAAGTGGATTGTTCTTGGAGTTTATAAAAGAGATGGGAGAGGCTGTAGGGGAGCTTTTCGGCGTTTACTTTTATAATAAATAAAAATAGGAAAGAAGGTGTAAAATATGGATGTCGAACAAATTCAGAAAATTAATACATTAGCTGTGGATTTGATGCGTCGAGGATTAGCGAGTGATCGGGAAGATGCAGTGCGCCAAGCAGAGCAAGTATATCATAGCCGCGATCCGGAAGGTTTTAAGTCAATGCGAGAGACAATGTCGGGAGTGCAGTCAGATGCGCGTAAGAGTGATTCATCGTATACATCTGGTTCTTCAGGGAATACAAATTCAGGAGATGGAGATTTGTCGACGGAGAAAGTGAAGGATATTTTAGAGAAGAATACAAAATATATTATCACACAATTAAAAGCGTTTCAAGAGAAAGTGGAAGCGATGGATAAAGAAATTGTGAGTTTGCGATCGCAGATGTCGTCTGTACGAGCTTCAGCGATGAGTTCAGCGAATACACAGGGGACGAGTTCTGTTTCTTTGGGAAGTGGTTCAGGACAACGTGTAGTTGGTATTCAATCAGCATCACCAGAGAAGCCTATTCCTGATCATGTGGTTGCCAATGGGAATGCAAATACGCCGACAGGACCACATCCACGTTCAGGAAATTATAATGTAGGGGATGTGTCCATTGAGAAGTTCTTTTATGCAGGCGGGAAGAGATAGAAAAATTTAGGATTATTCTTTTTTTTGTTTATTTGTTGTTGCTTATTTGTTTTTTTGTTTGTTTATGATTTATTATTTGAATTATATCTTTCAATTTCTTGCAAAGTCCACTGATACAAATCTTTTGTGAGAAAGAGGGAGGAAGTAGTATACAATTGATATACTGCTTTTTCTACTTGGATACGAGTGAGAATCTTTTTACGATAGGCACGCAACAGCAAGGCTAAGGTGCCATGAGGGGAAAAACCAAGCGCATGGGCAACTTCTCGAGCGTCAAGATCATCAGTATAAAATAGGGGAATGTGTTCTTGTTTACATAACGCGATGCCTGTGGATTCACCAAGATGTAAGTCATATTGGTCGATTAGATATTTTGCGAAGTCTTTACTTGCGGCGAGAAGGGGTTTTATTGAGATAGAATGGATTTTTTCTATTTCGTTACGAATATTTTGACATTCTTCGAGAATTTCTATGGTTGTGAGAATTGAAGGATATTGGGAAGTTAGATTGAGCTGTTTAATTTCAGTAAGATGAATAAATGGTCCAGCATCAAATACAGCACTCTTAGTCTTCTCCATATAATCCCCAAGTAACATCTTCTTTGATAGCGGCTTCAAGGCGTTCGGCTTTTAATCGACGTACTTTTTCACGAACTGCATCACGAATTAATTCAGAGCGATTAGCGTACCAGCCGCTTTCAACGATATCGTCCATTTCTTGAATCAGCCGAGGGGTTAATTTTGCAGGGATTGCTTCCATAATAGTTCACCAATCGTTATACTATGGTATAACTTTATAAAGGTTGTGGAAAGTTTTGAAATTTCTGGTTGTTGTGAGATTATATTTTTACAGATAAGAAATTAGTGCTTTAATTTGCGGGTTCAAAACATTTTTTGTTTCTTTAAGAATTCTTTAAATCCCGGTGCTAAAAGAGGTTGGTTGTTGATAAGTACGTAGCGGAAGGGTAAGATAATGGATTCGCCGGGTTGGATGTCGATTTCTAAAGTGTCAAGATATTTGAGGTCGTGAATGGATTTATGATGTTCAAGTATTTCTTTGGCAACGTAGACGGCGTTGTCAGTGGGGAATTGTTGTTTGCCAAGATGTCTTGTTGGGATGGTTTTACAGAATTTGCTGAGTTCTTTTTTTGTGCGAGCCTTCATGGGGTGGTCGCCCAAGATGCCGCCGAAAATGATGTAGTCGAATTGTTTGTTGTCTGATGGTTGAAGAGGGGATGGAGCGAAGGGGTCAAGGATACAGGCGTGTTCTATGGGGAGGGTGCGGATGCTTTGCTTGTGAACTGTGCCGAGAGGTTTGAGTTTGGTTCTTGCGGCGGGTTGTTTGATGTTGGTGAAGATGAGGTTGTCTTTGCCTACGATTTTTGAGATATGGGTATATTCTAAGAGGCACCAAGGATATAACTTTTCTTCTAAATGTTCGATGATGTATTTCATTCAATCTTAAGAATTACTTGTTTATTTAAAAAATGATATTATTCTTTTTGAACGTATTTACCCATATTCTCTTCAAGCCATTGAATGGTTGCTTGTTTGACGGCGTCAACGTTTAAAGCAACGAAACCGCCTATGCGTTCAACTGGTAAGCCGCTGCCTCTTTCGCCTATGGGTAAAGCAAATTCTGGGATGATGGCTTTGAGTGCGTTACACCAATAGATGCCAGGGTTGCCCATGATCTCATTTTTGTAATTTATTTCAAATAGTTGATATTCTGGATCTTTGAGTATCTTAAAATATGGTTCTCCTTTAAGTTCAATATCGGTTGTGCCAAGGACTTTTAGTTTAAGACGATCACGTTCTTGATGATATTTTTGGTCTAACGCGACTTCTTTTTGGAGTTGTTCTTTGATTAAAGGGAGAGCTTGAGGACCTAGGGTGATGATACTACGATAGGCGTCACAGTCAAGATAAAAATGCGGATTAGAATGATAGCTATTATTATAACAGTGGGTTTTCCATTCTTCTGCTTTCTGTGCAAAGAGGTCTTCTAAAGCCATGTAATATTAGGGGAGGAGGGGATTTTAAAGATATCTCTTGTTGAGAATATATTGAAAAATGAAGAAAAGAAGCGTATGGGCTAGATTCATAAAAAAAGACAAAATTGACCTTTCTACCAAAAGATTTAAATATAAAGTAACTACTTTAGAATAAAAACTTTAAGGAGTTGATACTATTACACGAAACATATTACTAGGATTACTTATAGCAGTTGTACTTTTACAAGTGGCATATGCAGATGTGCAGTTAGCAGATAGTTCTAATCTGATTACGTTTAATGTTGATTATGGTGTGCTGCGAAGCAATAATAATGTAGCGCTTGATTTAGCTGCAAAGACGGTGACATTTACGAATTCAATTCCAAATGAGGAAGTAACGTTTGAAGTTATTTCGGTGGATTCACGATATTCTTTAACATTAGATACATCTAAAGTTAATACTAAAAAAATACTTATGGGAGCAATTGGTCAGGATTTAATATTAAATCTTAAAGTACCAGTTGGAGTAAATCAAGGTCAATCAGCAGTGATTGCAAGGATTCATGTGAAATCAGCGTCAATTGATAAGACGTTTGATGTCAACACTAATGTATTGTCAGAATTGGAATTAAATAAGATTGTGGTGTCTTTGAATGGCAATGAAGAGAAGAATGTAGGTAGTGATGGCGGTTCGGTTAAGAATGTTAAGCCAGGAGATAAAGTAGGATTGCGATTTGTGATTGATAACCATTATGATAGTGATTATAATTATGGGGATGTGGAAGGTACGATTAGGGTAACTATGGATGATTCTGATTTTGGTGATACGGTTGATGAACAAACAGATTTTAGTATTAATGCAGGAAATAAAATGGATTCTTCCAAAGATGGCACAGTTGAGTTTACGGTGCCTAAAGACGTGAAAGATGGGGAATATACTCTTGATATTAAAGTAGAAGGAAAAGATCAGAATAAAGCGAAGTTTACTACGAAATGGAAGATGAAGATTAAAATACAGCGTAATAAAGATGATATACGTATTGAGAGTGTTACGGTTACGCCTTTAGAAGTGAGTTGCGGACCACGAAATATTCAAGTGACAACGAAAGTGTCAAATCAGGGGAGTAATAATCAAAAGCATTTAACTTTACGGGTGGAGAGTCTTTCTTTAGGATTGAAAAATAGTGAGGATTTTGCACTTGATAAAGGATCATCGACGAGTAATACTAAAACTTCAGTTGTAGATCTAGAAGTGGATCCCAATTTGAAAGCGGGAACATACAAAATTGATGCGAATTCATTTATTGATTATACGGTGCCTGCGGATAAGAAAACAGCTACAGTAGTTGTGAAGTCCTGTGCGACAAAGAAGGAAGAAGTGAAAGAAGCGGAGAAAGTTGTAAAAGAAGATGCAAATGTGACGAAGCAACAAAGTGAAGGGAAAGTTGCAGTAGGTTCAGAGAAGAAAAATTCAACGCCAGCGAATACGGTGAGTACAGCTGCGGAAAATACAAATGGTTTGAAAGCGGGTACAATTGTGGAAACGCGGGAGCGAGTACCATATACGGCTGATGATTATTTGATGGGAATCATCATTGTGGTTGTCGTCTTTGTGATTTCGCTGATCATTTTATGTTTAGTTTTATTATTTAAATAGATACAACGTTGAAAAAAATACTGTTTAGGAGAAATATACCATGAAAAACAAAAATTACAAATTAATTGGAATGAGTGTAGGAATTGTGTTATTGCTTGTGTTAAGCATGTGGTCGGCGTTGGCG
>JGI1358J11329_10003340_pt1 | contig 12009 bp, 10 predicted proteins | sample Subgroupgradi54m_FD_11329 | JGI IMG/M metagenome (IMG submission 11329)
CGATCCGGCCCCTCCCCCTGGCCGCCATGATCGCGATCTCGATCCCCCTGCTCTTTTTCACCAAGGCGATCTTTGAGTTCTGGCAGACCTTCTTCATGAACGACGCGGCCTTGCGAGTGATCCGCGACCTGCGCCAAGCCCTCTTCGATCGGTTTCTCGCCCTCTCGCTCGACTACCACCACAAGTCCTCGACCGGCAAGACGATGTCGCGCATCCTCTACGATACGAGCATCGTCCAAAACTCCATCACCGAAGGGCTCACCGATCTCGTCTTTCAGAGCTTCCAGGTCCTCATGTTTCTGGCCATTGCGCTGGCGATCAACTGGCAGCTCTCACTCGTGATCGCGGTGATCGTCCCGCTGATCGCGTGGCCGATCCAACAGCTCGGCCGACTCCTGAAGAAATATTCGCAACAGAGCCAGACCGTCATGGGAGAGCTCAACTCGACCATCCTGGAGTCGATCTCAGGCATTCAGGTGATCCAGGCGTTCCTCGTGGAGCCGCGAGCCCGGATCAAATTCGCGACCGCCAACGAGCGATCCTACCGGATCACTCGCAAGCTGCAGAAGCGGATGAACGCCCTCTCGCCCGTCACGGAATTCATCGGCGCATGCGCCGGAGCGTTTGTGTTCTGGTATGGCGTGAAGCGGGTCATCGCCCATGAAGCGACACTCGGGACGTTCCTGGCGTTCCTCTTCGCAATGCTCTCCCTCATCCGGCCCCTCAAGCGGCTCGCGAGACTCCACGGGATCAACCAGCAGGCGCTCGCGGCCGCGGAGCGCGTCTTCGAGGCGCTCGACGAGACCCCCAGCGTCACGGAGCATCTCCGGGCTCGGGTGCTGCCGCCCTTTCACCGGGAGATCGTCTACGAGCACGTCTCGTTCCAGTACGACACCCAGCCGGCGCTGCGAGGCGTGTCGCTGACGATCCCCTGCGGGGAGACGTTCGCGCTCGTCGGGCCAAGCGGTGGCGGCAAGACGACCCTGGTCAACCTCCTGCCGCGGTTCTACGATCCGAGCGCCGGGCGCCTGAAGATCGACGGCCTCGACGTCAAACATGTGACGCTCGCCTCGCTGCGCGGGCAGATCGGCCTGGTCACGCAAGAGACCTTCCTGTTCAACGACACCGTGCGGGCCAACATCGCGCTGGGCAAGCCCACGGCCGAGTTCACCCAGATCGTGGAGGCGGCGAAGCAGGCCAACGCCCACCCGTTCATCAGCAAGCTCCCGAAGGGGTACGACACCCTCATCGGGGAGCGGGGGGATTTGCTCTCCGGCGGGGAGCGGCAGCGCCTGGCCATCGCGCGCGCCCTCCTCAAGAACCCGCCGATTCTCATTTTCGATGAGGCGACCAGCCAGCTCGACGCGCAATCTGAGCACCTCATCACCGAGGCGATCGAGCGGCTGCGGGAGGGACGGACGGTGATTCTGATCGCGCACCGAATCTCGACGGTCCGGCTCGCCCACCGGATCGCGTTGCTTCAGGAAGGGCGAATTGTGGAGAGTGGCAGTCATGACGAGCTCCTGCAGAAGAGCCCCCTCTACCGGCGGTTCTGTGAGCTGCAGCTCATCCATGCAGGAGACGGGAAGGAGTTACTGGAACGATGAGTACGACGCTGGTTCGGCAACTGCTCGACGCGGGGGTCCACTTCGGCCACCAGACGAAGCGCTGGAATCCGAAGATGAAACGGTTCATCTTCGGCAGCCGCGCGGGGATCTACATCATCGATTTGGAGCAGACCGAGCGGCACCTCCACGTGGCCCTCGACTACGTCGAGGAGGTCGCGGCGACGGGCGGGTTCGTCCTCTTCATCGGGACGAAGAAGCAGGCCAGGCCCATCCTGGAGGCCGAAGCGCAGCGCGCCGGGATGCCCTACGTGACGACCCGATGGCTCGGCGGGACGCTGACGAACTTCTCGACGATCAAGGTGAACATCGATCTGATGCGCACGTTGCGCCAACAGAAGGCGGACGGGTTCTTCGAGCGCGTCATCAAGAAAGACGCCAAGCGGCTCTCCCGAAAGCTCGAGCGGCTGGAGGAACACTTCGCGGGATTGGCGGACATGATGCGGCTGCCGGCGTGCCTCTTCATCGTGGATACGAAGCGCGAAGAGATCGCGGTGCGGGAGGCCAACCGCCTCAAGATCCCGATCGTCGCGATCTGTGATACGAACAGCGACCCGGACCTCGTCGCCTACCCGATTCCGGGTAACGACGACGCGATCCGCTCGCTCACGCTCCTGACGTCGCTCATCGCGGAGCGCATCGCGGTCGGCCGAAAGCGCTTCATGGAAGCGCAGGTCGTCCCCATCGAGGAGACCCCCAGTGACACCAACCATGAAAGCGAAGCGAGCGTCGCTTGAGGCGATCAAGGCGCTGCGGGAGAAGACGAGCGCCTCGCTCAACGACGTCCGTGAGGCGCTCGAGTCCGCCGGCGGCGATGAGGCGAAGGCGTTCGAGCTGTTGCGCCAGCGCGGCGCCCTGATTGCCGAGAGGCGCCAAGGGCGTGCGACGGGACAGGGGCGCATCGAGTCGTACATTCACCACAACGGGCGGCTAGGCGCGCTGGTGGAGGTCAACTGCGAGACCGACTTCGTCGCGCGCACCCCGGAGTTTCTCCAGTTCTGCCGCGATGTGGCGATGCAGGTGTCGGCGACGAGCCCGCGTTACGTTCGTGCTGAAGATATTCCCTCGGATATCACGCTCAGCGCCGAGGAGCGGAAGGAGGCCTGCCTGCTGGAGCAGCCGCTCGTGAAGGATTCGAAGACCACCGTCCACGATCTGCTGACATCGCTCATTGCAAAGACCGGCGAGAACGTCGTCATTCGTCGATTCGTGATGTTCACCGTGGGAGACGCGTGAGCGTCGCATGGGGAGCGCGACCGTGAAGACCCGACCGCGACCATCGGCAAGCGCCGCGATCGGCACGCCCATGTACAAGCGCATCGTCTTGAAGCTCAGCGGGGAAGCGCTCCAGGGCTCGCTGGGCTTCGGCATCGACCCGAAGGTGCTGGACGACCTCGCGAAGCAGGTCAAAGAGATCAAGGACCTTGGGGTGCAGGTGACCGTCGTCGTCGGGGGAGGCAACATCTTCCGGGGGCTGGCCGCNTCGTCCACGACCGGGATGGAGCGCGCCACCGCGGACTACATGGGCATGCTCGCCACCGCGATCAACGGCCTCGCCCTCCAAGATGCGCTGGAGCGCCTCGGAGTGCCCTCGCGGGTGCAGACCGCCATTGAGATCGCCAAAGTGGCCGAGCCCTACATCCGCCGGCGGGCCATCCGCCATCTCGAGAAGGGCCGGGTCGTGATCTTCGTTGGCGGGATCGGCAATCCTTTCTTCACGACCGACACGACCGCAGCACTTCGGGCGATGGAGATCGGAGCGGAGGTCGTCCTGAAGGCGACCAACGTCGACGGCGTCTACACGGACGACCCGATGACGAACCACAAGGCCAAGAAGTTCGACACGCTCACGTTCTTCGACGTCCTGAAGAAGGGCCTCAAGGTGATGGATGCCACCGCCGTGAGCCTGTGCATGAGCGGGAATGTCCCCATCATTGTCTTCAACCTGCACCGGGCGGGCAACATCAAACGCGTCGTCTGCGGCGAGCCGGTCGGCACCCGAGTGGTGAATCGCAAGTCGTGACACCACAGAAACACAGAGGGACTGCCACAGAAACACAGAGAAAGAGAGAAACGAGGCTCTGTGCCTCTGTGGAATTCTGTGTCTCTGTGGTGTAGATGATGTCAGGATGATTTCAAGATGATCCTTCTCCAAACTCTGTACAAGGATGCCGAAGACAAGATGAAGCGCGCGGTCGCGACGGTGACGCGCGAGTTCGCGGAGGTCCGTGGCGGGCGAGCGACCCCGGCGCTCGTCGAGCACCTCACGGTCGATTACTACGGCGCCCCGACCCCACTGAAGCAGCTCGCGGCGATCACCTCGCCGGAACCGAGCCTCCTCGTCATCCAGCCGTGGGATGCGAAGGCCACCCAGGAGATCGAGAAGGCGATCCAGAAGGCGTCGCTCGGCCTCACGCCCGTCGTGGACGGCAAGCTCGTGCGTCTGCCCATCCCACCGCTGACGGGCGAGCGGCGCGAGGAGCTCACGAAAGTGATTCACCGGATGGCCGAGGAAGGGCGCGTGAGTATCCGAACGATCCGACGGGACGCCAATGAAACCGCCAAGAAGCTCAAGACTGACAAGCTCATCAGCGAGGACGAGGCGTTCAAGGCCCAGGCGCACATCCAGCAGCTCACCGACAAGCACATCGACGAGATCAACCGCCTCGTGAAAGCGAAAGAGTCCGAGCTCCACAGCGTGTAGAGCCATGCGTCGGCCTAAGACTCGTCAGAAAGCCATCACTAAACGAGTTTCACGTCACCGCCGGGTGCGCCAGCGCGATCCCTTTCTTAAAATTGTCGGCATCGGCAGTAGTGGTATCGTCGATGGCGCTGAACACCACGATCGCGAGATTTATGGATGGGACGATGCAACTTCTCGTCCCACACGCCGCTCGTAGCTCTCGTCGAATCACCTCGCCACCCTCCTTACTCCTGACAACGTTTTCACCGAATTTTCATTGTGTTTCTCGGACCTTCCGACGACGGCTTTTGCTATAATGGCTGCGATGCACGAGCGCGAGCTGTTGAGATTACGGACCTACCAACGAGTTTTGAAGGCCTCCATTGTTCTTTAACAACTTGGGCCGCTAGCTCACCAGGCAGAGCAACAGCCTTCAGAGAAGAGGGCCGCCGCCAGGCAACTGGCGGTCGATCATCCCGTAACTTGCGGGGAACTCTGTGTATCCCACTGTACCTGAAAAGGTAACAATCAGCGGGTGCAGACAATCCGCAGCCAAGCCCTTGACATGTTCTATGTCAAGGGAAGGTTCAACGACTATAATCGGGACCCCCGCACGTTTGGCTTCGTTAGGCGAAGCCAAACGAAGCCGCGGGGGATGGGATAGTCTGATCTGCATGGCGACATGCAGCTAACNCACATGTTTAAGCTGTGGGTACTGGGTTCGAGTCCCAGGCGGCCCACCACTTCGCATCCGCGGTGGCGGATGCGAAGTGATGCCGAGCGAAGCCGGTATCACATAGGCTAAGCGAGGCACCACCCGTTCATTGTCATGCGAAAAACTGACACATGACCTGGCACGTCTACATTGCCCGATGTCGAGATGGGTCCCTCTATACAGGCATCTCGACCGATCCGCCTCGTCGCCTGGAAACGCATAATGCCGGCCACGGCTCAAAATATGTCAGGCGAAAAGGCGGCGCCATGCTTGTGTATGCGGAAACGCAGCACACCAAATCATCTGCTCGACGACGCGAGCTGGAAATCCAATCCTGGTCTCGTCACAAAAAGTTTGCCCTGATCGACCATGGCTCATGCTGAAAAAGGCTATGCCTTCTTCGACCACACCGCAGATATCGGCATCAAGGCTCAGGGGGCGACGCTCACGGAACTGTTCATCCAGATGGTGCAGGGGCTCATCGAGCTCATCGCCGAGGACAGCGTTCTGAAACCGCAGCAGGCGCGGTCCCTGCAGCTCTCAGCCGACGAGGCGGAGTCGCTGCTGCTCACGTGGATGCAGGAGGTCCTCTTCTGGTTCTCAACCGAGCGGTTCCTGCCGGTGACGTTCGAGCTCGACGAGGTGACGCAGACGTCGCTGCGCGGGACGGTGCGCGGGGACATCTTCGATCCGGCGCGCCACGTGCAGGGACGAGAGGTCAAAGCGATTACGCGACACCTCCTGCAGGTGCGTCAAGAACGCGATGGGTGGCACGGCCAGGTGGTTGTGGATATCTAGAGCAATATCAGATATGAAATGGCCCTTTCATATCTGATATTGAAGTTTGCCTGATGGAACGAACGTGGACCGGACCGTTGGAGAAGATCGACGACTACCGCTGGCGCATCCCCCAGTCGTACGAGCGGGGAATGCGCGTTGATGGGCTGATCTTCGCCGATGAGAAGCTCCTGGCCGATGTCCAGGAAGGCCAGGCGCTCCAGCAGGTCGCCAACGTCGCGCATCTGCCCGGCATTCTGAAGGCCTCCATGGCGATGCCCGATATTCACTGGGGGTATGGCTTCCCGATCGGCGGGGTCGCCGCAACGGATGCCGAAAACGGTGTCGTTTCACCAGGCGGAGTAGGTTTTGACATAAATTGTGGCGTCCGCCTGGTGAGCACTGACCTCACCGTCGAGGAGGTACAGCCGAAGCTGCGCACCTTGATCGCCGCACTCTTCAGCGACATCCCCTGCGGGGTCGGGATGAGCGGGGCGATTCGCCTCAGCCGCAAGGACGCGCCGCGCGCCATGACGCAGGGCTCCCGATGGGTGATCGGACAGGGCCACGGCGTGGCCGCGGATCTCGAGCACACCGAGTCGCAGGGCTGCCTCGAGGGAGCGGATCCGGCGGCGGTCTCCGAGCGCGCCCTCGAACGCGGGCATGACCAGTTGGGGACGCTGGGCTCGGGGAACCACTTCGTGGAGGTGCAGGCGGTGGACCAGGTCTTCGCCGAGGACGGCGCGGAAGTGTTGGGCTTGCAGGCCGGGCAGGTGACGGTGATGATCCACTCCGGCTCGCGCGGCTTCGGCTACCAGGTCTGCGATGACTACCTTGACGTGACGGAGCGTGCGATGGCCAAGTATGGCATCACGGTTCCGGACCGACAGCTCGCCTGCGCGCCGATTGATTCCGAGGAGGGGCGGGGGTATCTCGGTGCGATGCGATGTGCGGCGAACTACGCCTGGGCGAACCGGCAGTGCCTCATGCACCTGGTGCGCCGAACCTTTGAGCGCGTCTTCGGCAGGAGCTGGGAGACGATGGGCATGCACTTGGTCTACGATGTCGCGCACAACATCGCGAAGTTTGAGCGCCACCGGGTCAGCGGTGAGGAGCGGATGGTGTGCGTCCACCGCAAGGGGGCGACGCGCTCATTTCCTCCGGGTCACCCGGAAGTCCCCGCGGACTACCAGTCGATCGGCCAGCCCGTCATTATCCCAGGCGACATGGGGCGCAACTCCTACGTCCTCGTCGGCACACAGGCGGCGATGGACGAGACCTTTGGCAGCTGCTGCCACGGGGCCGGGCGTGTCATGTCGCGCGCCGAGGCGGTGCGCAACGCCGCCGGCCGCTCCATTGAGCACGAGTTGGAGCAGCAAGGCATCATCGTGATGGGCCGAGGCCGGAAAGGGGTTGCGGAAGAGCAGCCGAGCGCGTACAAGGATGTCAACGACGTGGTCCGGGTCGTGCACAATGCGGGGCTAGCGAAGCGCGTGGTGCGGATGCGGCCCTTGGGTGTCATCAAAGGATAGTAAGTGAGTGATTGAGGGATTAAGGGATTGAGTGATTGAGGGAGTGAGTGATTGAGGGAGTGAGGGATGGAGTGATGGAGTAGAGAATTACGGGATGCTGGATCTCAAGCTCTTACGAGAACAACCTGAGCTCATCCGCGAGGCGCTCAAGAAGCGCGGGGCGAATATTTCGCTGGATGGATTGCTCCGGCTCGAACAAGAGCGGCGGCAACTCATTACGGCGATCGAGGAGCGCCGGCGGGAGCAGAAGCAAGCCTCGGATGAGTTCGCGCGCCAGAAAGGCGTGCACACAATCGCCGCGCCCGCCACACTGAAGACGCTCTCTGAGGACATTAAGCAGCAGGAGCAGCGGTTGCAAGCGGTGGAGGAGGCGCTCGAGCGGGANCTGGCCTATGTCCCGAACATCCCCCACAGCTCTGTCCCNGTCGGCGATGCNACAGCCAATCAGGTCGTNCGCACCGTCGGGCAGAAACCNTCGCACGCNTNNNCGCCCAAGACGCACCTGGANCTCGCCGATCAGCTCGGCCTGATGGATTTCGAGCGGGCCGCCAAGATCACCGGCTCGCACTTCCCGCTCTTCACGGGCCGCGGGGCTCGTCTGGAGCGCGCGCTCATCAACTGGATGCTCGACGTGCAGACGAAGGAACATGGCTATACGGAGCTGTCGCCACCCTACCTGGTCAACCGCGGGTCCATGTTTAGCACGGGACAGTTGCCCAAGTTTGAGGAAGACATGTACCGGCTGAAGGATGATGATCTGTTTCTCATCCCGACGGCCGAAGTGCCGGTGACGAATTTCCACCGGGATGAAATCCTCGAGGAGGCGAAGCTGCCGCTGGCGTACACCGCGTACACCGCCTGTTTCCGACGGGAGGCGGGCTCGTACGGGAAAGAGACGAAGGGGCTCGTGCGGGNGCACCAGTTTGACAAGGTGGAGCTGGTGAAGTTCACGACCCCCGAGACGTCCTATGACGAGCTGGAGCGGCTGGTGAAGAACGCGGAGACGATTCTGCAACGGTTGGAGCTGCACTACCGCGTCGTGTGCCTCTCGACCGGCGACCTCAGCTTTGCCGCGGCGAAGTGCTATGACCTCGAGGCGTGGGCGCCTGGGCTGAATCAATGGCTCGAAGTCTCCAGCTGCAGCAACTTCGAAGCGTTCCAGGCCAGGCGCGCCAACATCCGCTACCGGCAATCCGGGACGAAGAAGGTCGCCCATGCCCACACGCTCAACGGCTCTGGTGTCGCACTCGCCCGCACGCTCATCTGCCTGCTCGAGACTCACCAGCGCGCGGACGGGCGCGTCGTCATCCCCGGACCCTTGAGACCCTACCTCGATGGGCAAGATCTCCTCTAGCGTCGTCAGCGTCGTCGGCCGGCTCCTCAAGGTGGCGATGGTGGTCATCGTCGTGCCCCTCGCGGTCGCCCTCCTCCTGAGCCTGCTCGACCAGTTGAATGTGCCCAGCGCCTCGGGGGGTGCGACCTTCCGTGAGTGGGTGCTGCGCGGGGCGTGGACGTACATCGGGATTCATCTGCTGCTCTACCGTCCGGTGCGGCTCTTCCGGATCAGCCATCGGCTCTTTTCCACGCTTGCGGTGTGGCTCTTCGGCGGTCAGGTCGCGAGCGTGGAGCAGGGAGCAGGCAAGGGGGGTAAGGGGAAGGAATCAAAGGGTGGCAAAGGCGAAGCGGCGGCCCAGGGCTCGACGCTGGTGGCCTTCAGTCCCTACGTGATTCCGCTCTACACCGTCCTCGTGTGCGCGGCGGGTTGGGCGCTGGGACGTTCGCTGGATCGAGCCCTGGTGGATGGGCCGGTGAGCTTTCTCCTCGGCATGACGCTGGCGTTTCACTGGCTCATGACCGCTGATCAACTGCAGCAGCAACGCGATCAGTGGCACGTGGAGACGTACGGGCTCGCCATCGGGCTGGTCTTCGTGCTCACGTTGATCGTCGGTGGCGCGTGCGTGCCCTGGGCGGTGCCGGAGGTGTCGTTCGTGCGCGCCCTCGCCGATGCGCTCGCCCGCGCCCAGGCGATCTACTCCGCGATCATCCGGCAGCTGTTTTTTTGAACGCGGTCGTCCCTCGGCTCGGTGAGCCTCGGGATCAATTTGCTGTCGCAAATTGGGAGGAGTGTCAGAGCGGTCGAATGAGACGGTCTTGAAAACCGTTGTCCACGCAAGTGGACCGTAGGTTCGAATCCTACCTCCTCCGTGGTTTTGGAGAGGTGTCTGAGTTGGCTGAAAGAGCCGGTCCCGAAAACCGGTAGGGCCGCAAGGTCCTCGTGGGTTCGAATCCCACCCTCTCCGCCATGATTGCCCGTCGTCTAGAAAATCAGTTACAATGGAGAGGTGTCTGAGCGGTTGAAAGAGCACGCTTGGAAAGCGTGTAGCCGCCCACAAGGTGGCTCCCGGGTTCGAATCCCGGCCTCTCCGTGTAAATTTTGCCGCGCAGGAGAGCTCACAGGCAAAATTTACTGATGATTGAGATCCTTGCAGATATTCATGAACGAGATTCAGGCATTGCTGCAGGGCTGCGTTCGCTGGGATGGGTCGTGAAAGAAACAGCGCTTGAGGAAGGGGATTATGTCGTTGGGGCCACCATTGGGATTGAGCGAAAGACGGTTACAGACTTTGTGACTTCGCTGAAGAACGGTAGGCTGTTTCAGCAGCTGGCTGGCCTTCAACGGACAGTCCAGCACCCTCTTCTGATCATCGAGGGGAATCGAGAGGGCCTCGGTCGTTTGCATCCGAACTCGGTTCAAGGCGTTGTAGTTTCGCTGTGTCTCAAATGGTCGATCCCTGTGCTGTGGAGTCAGGACAGTCACGAAACGACCAGCCTCATTGATCTGATTGCAAAACAGAGTTCTCGGATTCGAACACGTTGGCAGCCTACTCACGCGAAAAAGCCGGTCGCTACACATGCGGTCCAATTACAGTTACTTACTCGAATTCATCGAGTTGGTCAGTGCAGCGCAGAGGCCATCCTGAAGCGCTTTGGCAGTCTCGATCAGCTGCTGGCCGCATCCGAGTCTGATCTTCAGCAAGTTGAAGGCATTGGTCGAAAGCGAGCCTCGATGGTCTATCATACTCTGCACGAACAGGCTGTAGTATAAGTGGTACGCTAGCCGATACAAAATTTTGCGTAGCAAAATTTTGCGCCCATAGCTCAATTGGATAGAGCGTCGGCCTGCGGAGCCGAAGGTTAGTGGTTCGATCCCACTTGGGCGCACCAGTTGTTTCCGGCTGACACCGGGATGACACGAAGGAGGAGCACGTGACAGAGCGGACCAAAGAGGGTGTGGCAGCAGTCCCGGACGAACGGTACATGCGCGAGGCGCTCAAGGAAGCGGAGGAGGCGCTGCGCTCCAAGGATCGTCCGGTTGGCGTGGTCATCGTGCACGAGGGGCAGGTCATTGCGCGCGCGCACCATCAAGTGAAGCTGCTGCGCGATCCGACGGCGCACGCGGGCATCATCGCCCTCACGCAAGCCGCGAACACGCTCCAGTCCGACCAGCTCCCCGAGGCGACCGTCTACATCACGCAGGAGCCATGCGCGATGTGCGTGGGAGCGCTCCTCCTCAGCGGGGCCGCACGGCTCGTCTTCGGGACGGCCGACTTGAAGCGCGGCGCGTGCGGATCGGTCATCGATCTGACCAGCAACGAGCAGTTGAACCGCCGGCTCGTCGTGACCCGGGATGTGCTCGCCGGTGAATGTGCCGCCCTCTTGCGCAAGGCTTCCGCCGGCGTCCACACCGAACTGTAACGATCATTCCACGATGTGGAGAGGTAGCCAAGCGGCCGACGGCGGCGGTTTGCTAAACCGTTGTACGGGCGAAATCCCGTACCGAGGGTTCGAATCCCTCCCTCTCCGCCAGTTAGGAAGAGTACGCAATAAACTTGGCTTGACCCAAGACGATTGAGTGAGAAAATCCGGCGTAAAGCATACTACCCTTACTAAGATTGAGAGTGATGTGGTCGTTAAGCCAAGCGTGCAGACGGTTGCCAAGATTGCCAAGGCGTTAAGTGTTTCAATTGAGAAGTTAATACAATGAACAAACTCTTCATCCCACTCGCTACGGTTGCTGTTATTGCTATTGGCATCGGCATATTTTTTGTTTTTCAAAAACCTGCTTTGCCTGATAGTCAATCTGTCCCACAGATTGAGAAAAATAATTCAAGAGAAGTCCCAACGACGACTCAACCATCAGTATCTGTAGGGGCCCTCAAAACGCTCGCTGAGCAGCGCGGTATCCGCTTTGGCGCCTGCTACCACTGCGAATCCGGCCGCGGTGACGACATATATGATCAGATCTTTGAGACGGAGATGAACGTGATGACCGCCGGGACGTTCTGGACAGATGGTTCCTACGCTAGCCGCACCGAATTCAACTTCTCCGAGATGGACGTCAAAGTAAACTGGGGACGCTCACGCGGCATGGATGTACATGGTCACATACTCGTCTGGTATAATGACATTCCGGATTGGTTGAAGGCCACGCCAAAGGCAGACGTCGAGGCCATTATGAATGAGCATATCGATACCGTGGTCGGACGCTACGCGGGCAAGATCAAGCTCTGGGACGTCGTGAACGAGGCCGTGAACGACGACGACGGAACGACGACGGCACACTCCGTCAGGGCCACAAGTGGGCCGAAGCTATGGGGGACGACTACATCCGCAAGG
>JGI1358J11329_10003346_pt1 | contig 11996 bp, 15 predicted proteins | sample Subgroupgradi54m_FD_11329 | JGI IMG/M metagenome (IMG submission 11329)
GGTTTTCAAAATACTTTATAGAGAAAGGTTTTGAGGTAATTGGGTATGATTCTGGAAAAGAGATTGTAAACAAATCAATAACTAAAGCAAAATCGTTGGTGGGTGCCATTCTAAATGCAGATTATGTGATTCTTGCCATTCCGGTAAAACGTACTCCTGAAACAATTAGACTAATTGCAAAAGAAATGAAAAGAGATTCTTATCTTATCGATATTTCTTCTCTGAAATCAAAAACGGTTGCCGCACTATCAAAAATGCCAGACAAGATAAATCCTATTTGTATTCATCCTATGTTTGGACCTGGTACAAAAAAACTCAAAGGTCAAAATATCATTTCAATTCCTATTAAAGATGCAAAAAAAGAGCTTGCCGTAGCCAAATCCCTTTTCCCCGATGCATCTTTTGTCTCAATTGATGCAGCAGAGCATGACAAAAAAATTGCAATAATTCTTGGCATGACTCACCTTGTCAATCTTTCACTTGCTAACATACTAGGAAAGGAAGAAAACTTTCCACTGGTAGAAAAAATGTCAGGTACAACATTCAAAGCTCAAAAGATCCTTACTGCGGCAATAATGACAGAATCCCCTGAACTCCTAGAGACTATTATCTCAAATCCTGAAATTAGAAGATATGCTGAAGAATTATGGAAAGACATTGGCAGAATGCTAATTTTAATTCAGGAAAACAAATCTGAGGAAATTATAAAATACATCAACTCTGCCAAAGAAAGACTCGCAAAAAATGTGGATCTTGAAGATGCTTATAAAAAATTAATAACGATGGTAAACTCCATCGAAAAATAGTTGCATTCCACAAGGATAGTCACATCTTTTCTTTCAGATAGAGATAAATTTCTCATTTTAAAGCGTAGTCAAAACGTAAAAACCATGAAAGGTCTCTGGGCTGGAATAAGTGGAATCATAGAAGGAAACGAAGAACCACTAGAAAGAGCAAAGAAAGAGATATTTGAAGAAGTGGGATTAACAGAAGATTCCGTTGTTCTCCTCAAGGCCGCGCCTCAAATGGAAATAATCTCTCCACAGTATAAAAATCACCAATGGATAGTCTTTCCCTTTTTGTTTGCTGTTAAAGAACCCAAGCTCAAACTGAATTGGGAACATTCTGAATACAAGTGGGTTGATGCTAATGAAATTTCAAAATATCAGACAGTGCCAACCTTAGATAAGGTACTAGCTAGCTTGCTGTAATTTTTCTATCTCTTCGGGGGTGTTGTACCTTTGTTGTGGAAGCATGATATACACACATGCTCCACCACACATAGTACACGGAACTGTATTGCCATTTATTTGACCGACTCTTCCGTGAATGCGAGCTGCTTCTTCAGGATCTATAGAAAGCGCAATTTGTTTTTCCCAGTTTAATGTGCGTCTTGCCTCAGTCATCTCCATATCCCATCTTATTGCTTTCTCACGTAACTTTACCAAATCGCCAGCATGTGCTGCTATTCTATACGCAATCAATCCTGCCTTTACCTCCTCTGGAGTAGGCAACGCCAAATGTTCAGATGGTGTAAGATAACACAGCAAGTCTACTCCTTCACTTGCCGAAATTGCTGCCCCTATTGCACTTGCAATGTGATCATGGCCAGATGCAACGTCAGTCACAAGTGGACCTAATACGTAGTATGGAACTTCGCCTATCAAGGATTTTGCCAGTCGAACATTTGCTGCAACCTCATTTAATGGAACATGTCCAGGACCCTCAACCATAACTTGTACATCTTTTTTGTGAGCTTGCTTTGTCAGTCTAGAAACATTGATCATTTCCTGTACTTGTAATTCATCATGTGAATCCAGAATTGAACCTGGTCTTAGGGCATCTCCCAAGCTAAAGGTCACATCATATTTTCTTGCCAATTCAATGAGGTAATCAAAATGCTCAAAGTATGGGTTTTCTTTGTCATACTTTAACATCCAGGCAGCAGTAATAGTGCCACCCTTACTTACTATTCCACCATGTCTTTTTACTGACAGAATTCTTTTTGCTATCTCTTTTGTAATGCCAGAATGTATTGTGGTATAATCAACACCGTCCTTGATGTTTCTTTCAAATGCCTTAAGGAAATCATCTTCAGTAATATCAAGAGGATTCTTGTTCTTCTCTACACCATAGTTATACGCTTCATACACCGGAACAGTACCAAATGTTATTGGTGCAGCTTCCATCAGGGTTCTTCTAAAGAGTCTTACATCTCCACCATCACTAAGATCCATTATAGTATCTGCATGATACTTTACTGCAACCTTTGCTTTTTTTATCTCCTCTTCTAGATTATTTGTTAGAGTGGAATTACCAATGTTTACGTTTACCTTGGTCTTCATTCCTTTTCCAATACCTACTACTCTAATTTCCTGTGGTCGTTCATTATTATGCGGAATAATTATTGACCCATTTGCTATCTTAGGCATTAACCATTCTATAGAGACATCCTCATCTTTTGCAACTGCTTTCATCTCTTCTGTTGCAACACCCCTACGTGCAGAACTCATTTGTGTAGCCAAACATTATTTCTACCAAATGATTGGATTTAAACGTGAGTTTTATAACTTAGATTTGTGATTATATTATCAATAGCAGGATCCGATCCATCAGCAGGGGCTGGAATCCAAGCAGATTTAAAAACATTTTCTATACTTGGGGTTCACGGACTAACCGTTGTAACAGCAATAACTAGTCAGAATACTACAAAATTTTCCAAAGTAAAAGAAATTTCTGTTGACATGATAAAAAGCCAGCTTGAATCAGTTTTGTCAGATTTTGATATCGATGTGATAAAAATTGGAATGGTCTATAGTTCATCGGTGATAAAGGCAATTTATTCTGAACTCAGAAAAACCAAGACCCCAATAATTCTGGATCCGGTATTTGAATCAACAACAGGAGGAGTCTTACTGCAAAAGCAGGCCTTGCCTCTTTATAAAAAACTGCTTGTGCCACTTTGTTTTGTTATAACTCCCAACATACCAGAGGCAGAAAGACTTGCTGGGATGAAAATAAGGACGCCCAAAGACGTCAGAAAGGCTGCAGGAATCATCCACCGCATGGGTGCAAAAAATATAGTCATAAAAGGCGGTCATCTTGATGGCAAATTTGTGACTGATTTTATTCTAGAGAAAAATAAATTTTATACATTTTCTGGAAAAAGAATAGAAAGAACAACTCATGGTGGTGGGTGTAATTTTTCAGCTTCATTAGCTACGAGTCTTGCAAAAGGAAATAGCATCAAAAACGCAGTAAAGTTTGCAAAAGATTTCTCCGTCAAGTCTATTAGCAATTCACAAAAAATTGGAAGAGGTATATTGATTACAAAAATTGGAAAAGGAGACGAAATAGAAAAAGAACTATCAGACGCAATTTCCAAATTTACCGACTTAAAAAACATGTTCAAATACATACCAGAAGTTCAGACAAACTTTGTTTTTTCAAAACCAAAACCAAAATCGCTAAATGACATTCTGGGGGTTTCAGGAAGAATTGTGAAAGCTGGCAAAAATTTAATTGTTGCAGGCAGCCTAAAGTATGGCGGCTCAAAACATGTAGGGTCTGCAGTTTTGGAGATGACAAAAAAATTTCCATCCATGAGATCTGCCATGAACATAAAATATGATAAAGAGTTGATCAAAAAAGCAATTTCAAAAAATTATTCTGTGTTACATTATAAACGATCCACAGAGCCAGTTACAACAAAGATCAAAGAAGATTACACAATATCATGGGGAATTAAAAATGCAATCAAAGATACAACAAAGCCAGCAGACTTGATATTTCACAAAGGAGATGTTGGAAAAGAACCAATGATCTTGATTTTTGGAACTAATCCAAAGCAAGTTCTCGGTAAGCTTACCAAAATAGTTACATAGAAACAATTCATCCTTCAACATAAATACCAGAATTTTAAACCTAGTTTCGTGAAAGCTGTAATTCTAGCAGGTGGACTTGGCACAAGGCTTCAGCCTTATACAACTTTTCTTCCCAAAGCAATGCTTCCTCTAGGCGAAAAACCTCTGCTTGAACATTTGATGGAATGGATAAAGAAGAACAAGATAGATTCAGTTGTTCTTTGCGTCAGTTATTTGAGAAAGACAATAGAGGATTATTTTGAAGACGGTAGCAGGTTTGGAGTGAAGATAGAGTACGCAGTAGCAAATAGGCCACTTGCCACAGCCGGACAGCTAAAGACTGCTGAGGATTTTATTGATGACACTTTTATTTGTGTATATGGTGACTCTATTTTCGATTTTAATTTAAAAAGTATGATAGAATATCACAAGAGAAAAAAATCATTTGTTACCATGGCATTATTTGAATACAAAACAAAACTTCAATATGGATTCATAGAAACAGACAGAAACAGCAAAGTGACAGCATGGAAAGAAAAACCAGAGATAAGGGGGAACATCAACATTGGGTGTTATGTAATGGAACCCGGAGTCCTCAAACTAATTCCTGCAAACAAACCCTATGGCATGGATGATGTTATAAAAAGTGCAATTGGTCGCAAAAATAAAGTAAGTGGATTTTTAATTAAAAAAGGATTCATCGATATCGGAGACAAAACTTCCTATAGAAGGGCGCACCAGCATTACACAGAACGACTAGGCCAAATCTGATGCTAAATCATGACTGATGTAAAAATTCGTGAATTACAAGAAAAAGATCTCTTCAATGGTTTTTTAGAATCTATGGATTCTCTTAGAAAAGCAAGTGATCTAGACCCAAAAAAAGCAAAGGAGATATTTAAGAAAATAAAATCAAGGCCAGATCATGTAATCTATGTTGCAGTATCTGATTCAAAAGTCATTGGTTCCGCAACCATGTTCATTGAACCAAAATTCATTCATGGTGGAGGCATGGTGGGCCACATTGAGGACGTTGTTGTGAGAAAGAAACATCAGGGAGAGGGGGCAGGACAACAAATAATCAATGCTCTTCTTGCATACGCAGAAAAAAAGGGCTGTTACAAAACCATACTAGATTGTACCGATGAGGTAATGCCATTTTACGAAAAACTTGGTTTTAAACGCCATTCAAATTCTATGCGATTTGATCATCTGTCAAAAAAGTAATCCTTTTTTGGTCTTGGTTTTATTTTGAACAACAGACTGCCAACTATCATTGTAGGGATTGATACTGCCATAAAAAGCGGCGGCGTAATTGTTACTTCAGTGACGAGGTAAGACTGGCTTATTTGAGAAAGTAAAGTACTCGCATAATACATACCACATAACATTACAGCTCCACCTGCAATAATCATTGAACCAATAAGTCTTGAACCATATCTTCGTGATAACATAAATGATGAGCCAGCTAGAATTAATGCTGGTGCTGCCCCAATTGAAATAAATTCAAGTATTTTTGGCCCCGGTTCGATTTCCTGTGAAGGATGGATGATAAAATTAAATACCGATAAAATTTCAGCAACAAACATTATAAACAAACCAAGGCTTGCAGCGCCAACCCATTTTTCAATTGCCATAAAGATTATTTTCTCAACTCAATAAATAAACCCAGTGATTGTCATCACAAATGTTTTTTTAATTCAATCTTAGAAAAAAAAGTTTGTTAAACAATGCCGACAAGGCCAGCAAGTTCCTTTCTACACGATGAACCCAATTCTTCTGCTGCTTTTTCAGGAGTAATCTTGTTTAGAAATACACCATAACCCCGCTCTAATCCAGACCAAGAATCTGCTTGTGGATATACTTCGATATGCCAGTGGATCTGCCTATTGTTTTTCTTTTCTGGAGAAAGGTGAAAGACCATGTTGTATGAAGGATTTTTCATTGTACTTGCCAGTCCACCTAGCGTTGCACGTAAAATTAATGACAGATCGTTTATCTCTTTTTGTGTAATTTTTGAAAAACTTGTTATGTGTTTTTTTGGACAAATCCAAAATTCATAGGGATGAGATGGTGCCCATGGGCAAAAGGCAAGAAATCCGTCAGTCTGGAGTATCTGTCTTGGCCCTGCTGTTTCCGTAGTCACAGCCTGGCACATGGGGCATATGCCCTTTTCATTTAAAATTTTGTGCGAAGCCTCTGCTTCCAGCTCTATTGTTGGAGGAATTGTGGAAAAAGTTACAATGTTTAGGTGAGGATGAGTAATAAATCCGCCTGCTTCTTTACCATTATTAACATAAATGGACACATACGTAACTCCCCTTTGAGTGTAAAGCCAACGAAGTCTATCCTGAATAACTACCAAAACATTTGACCATTGTTCTGTAGGTATTGAGGCAAGAGAATCTCTGTGTTTTTCAGTTGCAACTATGATATAGTGATATCCATAAGCAGGTTCGCTATACAATGGCCTGTCACTGTACGAATTTTCTGATGTTATGGCAACAACTGGATTTTTACTTTCAAAAACTCTGACCGACCAGTTTTCAACATAATAATCTTCGCTGTCTTGAAGTCTTTGTAACATCCCATCTTTTGCAACAAGAGAAAGCGACGATGGGTTTGTCATGGATTCATTTCCAGGACAAAATGGACATTTTTTTGAATCTGTATCCACGTGATTATCTGGAGAAACAATTACAAACTTGTCAATGACATAATCCTTACGTAGATCCCCCATATCACTACCATCGGGATCTGGTAATTTAAAACCTTTTCAAAGATCGGTTGAAAAAATTATTGTAAAGTTTATGTGTAACTCAACAAACCTCGAAAGTGAGTTGATAAAAAATTACTGATAATTCTGATGTACATATGGTATATGTTCTTCTAGATGGAGTTGGGGATCTTCCACATCCAGATCTAAAAGGTGCTACTCCTCTTAGTTATGCAAAAACTCCCAATCTTGACAAGATTGCAAGAAATGGTTCCATAGGACAAGTCATATCAGTAGGAAAAGGAATCGCGCCACAATCAGATATTGCAGTTTTTAATATGTTAGGATACAAATTCCAACATGTGGATTATGTCGGTAGAGGCGTAATAGAGGCAATCGGAGTAGGTATCGATTTCAGAGATGGGGATTTGGCTTTGCGGGGGAATTTTGCGACAGTAAATGATGATTATATCATAGTAGATAGGAGAGCTGGAAGAAAAATAGAGAAAGAAGACACACTTGCTATTTCCCTTGAGATAGAACGGAAGATAAAATTTTCAAACCCAAAAGCCTCAGTGGTTGTAGCACCAACAATAGGACATAGGGTAGTTGTAAGGATAAGATGCGATGGTGAACATCTTTCTTCAGAAATAAGTAACACGGATCCTGCCTATGCAAGAATAGCTGGTATGGGAGTGGCAAGAGCACCTGGAGATTATTTAGAGATTGAAAAGTCCCTCCCTCTTAACGAGTCCCCTAGTGCAAAGCTTTCTGCCACACTTGTCAATGAATTTACTAAACAATCACTAGATATAATGAAAAAAAGCGAGACAAACAAAATCCGTAAGGAAAAAGGCAAGAAACTTTTGAACAGCATTTTATTACGAGATGCTGGAAACAGAGTTCCTGATTGTATCCCTATAAATGAATTACACACAATGAAGTTTTCTTGTATTGTTGACATGCCGGTAGAGATTGGAATTTCAAACGTATTGAAGATGAAGGCATTTAGTGCTGGGGGCATGACTGATTATGAAGAAAAAGCTAGAGTTGCTGCAAAGGCAATGGAAACCCAGAATGCAATATATGTTCACATCAAGGGTCCTGACGAGTTTGGTCATGATGGTGATGCAATAGGAAAAATGAAAAACATAGAAGAGATAGACAGTAGGTTTTTTGGAACACTGCTTGATAATATTGATACTAAAAAAGTTTCAATTGTGATTTCAGGAGATCACTCTACGCCATGCATTAATCGAGGACACAGCGATGATCCAGTTCCTGTTTTAGTATCAGGGGATTCTGTAAAAAAAGACGGAACTACAAGATTTACTGAAGAAGAGGCAAAGAAAGGTAAGATCGGTTTACTTGCTGGTGCAGATGTAATAAAAACTGCCCTGAAATTAATTAAATCGTAAACGTTTGTATGGTACCTGAATGGATTATTTCTGACACCATGTTTCGCAGAACATCAACATCTATGGTATGATATTTTCCTGAAGTGCTACCAATCTTTTCGATTCCACGCTTCAATATTGAAAGGCAGATTTCGTTCTCGTTTTTCTGATAATGAACAAAAGCTGCAGCCACAAGGATTATCCCTTGGATTAGATCCTTTTCTCCTTCGTATGTCTTCTTCCATACTCCTTCTAGGATTTCATGACACTCCCAGAATCTTTCATCATTGAAATAGTCTCTTCCTTTTTCTATTGCTTCTTCTTTTTCCATTTCTTCTTCAATGATGTGTCTAGCGTTATCAAGAGGACCTATTGTTTCCAATTTTTTTACCAATAAATCCAGAAGTTCTTTTGATACAGAAATGTCAAACTCTAGATATCTACTTGAAACTCTAGCATCCCTTACTACAGCATGCATTCCAGCGACAAGCTTGTCAGCTTCTGAGAGGAGCTTCTTTGCATCCTGCGGAACATAACCTGAGTTTTTCAGGTGAATCATAAAACGATCCACATGCAGACAATGGTTTAATTTCTTAAATTTGTTAGCAATCTCCCCGTTAGGATTATATTCACTATTAAAAGGACGTTGAATACATGTCGATGATCGAAGTAACACGTGATGTAAAGAATATCCTACTTGCAAGAAGGGAACTTACATGTACCTTTAAAGGACTTGCTGGAAGGCTGAAAAAGCTTGAAGCAGTAGATATGGTATCAAAACAATTCAATCTTGATGGCAAAGTAGTAGTTCCAATTATTTTAAAAAACGAGACTGGAAGACCGATGGTCTCAGGAACATTTTACATTTATGATGATGAAAAGTTAGCAAGAAAGCATCTCAAACCAGCAATTTTCAGCAGATTAGAGAAGGCAAAAGGCGGTGGTGAAAAAGAAGAGAAAAAAGAAGCACCTGCTGAAAAACCTGCAGAGAAAAAGGAACCAAAGGATACCAAGGAAGTAAAAGAAGCTAAAGAACCCGAGAAGAAAGAAGCCAAGGAACCAAAAGAACCAAAGGAAGCTAAAGAACCGAAAAAGGAAGCAAGGGAATCAAAGGAACCAGAAAAGGAGAGTAAGTAATGGCAGGAGGAAAGAAAGCACCTGGAGGCAAAAAAGGTTCGAGCCCCAGTGTCTACAAGTATTACAAAATCAAAGGTGAAAAGGCAGAAAAAGTAAGAAAAGAATGCAACAGGTGTGGCAAGGGAGTGTTCATGTCAGAACACAAAAACAGACGCACATGCGGCAAATGCGGCCTTACTGAATTTATAAATAATTAGTAGAGTTTTTTCTTTCGAAGCTTGGACATTTTTTGTGTAACTGCTTCAAGCTGTGATTCTAGTTTTGGATCAATTTTTGTCTTGGCTAGAATCTCTGATGGAATCTTGGCAATATTTCTATCCATTGTTATCCTCGTTGTTGGTAGGTTTTTTTCTATCCAGAACTTTACCACCTTGTCTTCTAGCTTGTAATCCCTGAACCCTTCAGGAAATTTCTTTGTGATATGTAATAGTAAAGTTTTGTCATCAAATACAGCCCTTGGATCAAAAAGCCTGGTTGCATCAGAATAAGCACTTTCAAACAAGTTCCCTGAAATTTCATCTGAAAGAATTTCCATTTTTGATATACGGCGCATTAGTTCGAGATAGTGTAAGAACTCGTGAGCCAAAATAGCATGTATTGTACCTTTAAGACCAAAGGCTACAAGTGGCGCAGTGATTTGAATTATAACCTCTAGTCTGTCTGCAGTAACAACTGGAGTTGTCCTGGCAAACAAGATTCCAAGGTCAGTCAAACTATGAGAATGCGATAATACAATTGAGGGTTCTATGTATGCGATTGGAAAATTAATTCCTGAGGCTTTTTCTATTCTAGCTATACCTGCTAGCACTACAGGAAACCTTTCTGTTATAATACGATAGATCTTGTCAGGCAAGAGGCCTTTTTTGTGAGACTCTTGAACTTTTAGTAGTGGATTCAATTGAACAAACTACTCCCAGACTATAAAAAAACGTTGAGACGTTTCAATTACAAATCATGTATCTTGCAATGAGAGTATACAACAACCTTATCTAATTTGATAACAAAAAGATTAACCCTAGAAATCATGATACTATATATCATGAAAATAATTTATTTGGTTGTGGTCATCTCTTTGCTCGCAATTTTTGGCTCCTTGGATGTCAAAGCCCAGCCAGTCAATGAATCATCTTTACAAACACAAGTAATTGCATCAAATCTACATGTTCCATGGGAGATTGTCTTTGCTTCAGATGGCAGGGCATTCTTTACTGAGAGAACAGGAAATCTTAGAGTAATAGAGAACGGCACCCTTGTAGACCAGCCTGTAGCTACCATTCCTGTTGCAAGGGCAGGAGAGGAGGACTCTTGGGTCTTGCATTAGACCCAAATTTTGAAAAGAGCCACTATCTCTATCTGTACTATACCTATTCAGATTTCACAGGACTGTACAATCGAGTAGCAAGATTTACAGAATCAAATGATACCGTTTCGTCTGAAAAAATTTTAATCGACAAGATTCCGGCAAACACCTATCACGATGGAGGGAGAATAAAGTTTGGTCCTGTAGCTGCACTAGTTCTTGCAGTTGCTATATCTTCTATTGTCATTTTCTTTGCAAAGAATGAAAGATTGATTCCAAGATAGTAACGAGCCTTACTGGACTCGAATCAAAACTATGAACGATTCAATGCCCATTTCATTTAATCATTTTGGAAAAGATGGGATTTGATTCCATTTTTATCCTTGTAATTACTAGAGTTACAATTATTCCAATGATCAGAACGACCATTGCAAAGGGAAATTCAGGAATGACCGTGGTTCCAGCAAGTGTTATTGTTGCAGAATCGCCTATGCTGTTTTCTTTAACATAAGAACTTGGAATGATTATGTGTACTGTAGCGCTGCTCTCATTTGGTACTGTAATTGTTTTTATTGATTTGCCGTCAATTGTAGCAGTGAAATTACCGCTCAACAAAACATTTGGAATTGTTACCTCGTAATGAGACAAGTCCTTTGTAGTAAGACCAGAAGCGTCAAAGCTTATAGTTTTTTGATCCTGATTGAACTGTGCGCTCTTTGGCAAATCAAAATTTGACCCAAACATGACCTTGAAGGACTGCCCTCCAACCATGATATCATACGTCATGTGACTCATAATCAAATTTTTCATGTTTGACATACTGGACATCCCCTGAGTCGTATTCATTGCTGATTGGTTCTGCACATTCTGGTTCATCTGATTCATGTTCATTTGTTGACCTAACACGACTGTAGATGAGGAACTAAAAGTTACTACAAGAACTAAAAACATTAACACAGCCATTGGCATGCGTTTCATTTCATAATCATTTTCTTTCTAAATTAATAAACTTGATCAAGAAAGTGTTTTGCTTTGCTTTAATTCATATATTATTTTCGTGAGACTGTATAAACATCTCCAAATTCCTTGCTAATCGGTGAATCATCTATTAATTTGAAGTTATAACTATCTGTTGTTCTTATCATTTCATAGAGGGATGAATCTATGACTATTCCATTTGGCGGAGCAAGATAATTTATCTTGGCACACCTATTAACAGTAGATCCGAAAATATCCTTAACCGAAGAGGTAGCAATTTGAGCTGCTCGTACTGAACCATACGTGGAACTTATTCTATACTTAATAGAAGGAAGATTTTCATGTTCCAATTTTTTGTTAAGTTGATAATTGAAGTCACTAAGTGTCAAACAACATTCAAGCGCATTTTTGAGAGATATTTGATCTTTAGAATGTGTTTTCGGGAAATAACACAATATCGAATCTCCTACGTTTTTTACAACTATGCCATCAAAATCTTTGACAATAATAGAAATAGAACTTAAGAAAATGTTATAAAATTTGCTTACTTCCAAATCTGAAAGGCTTTCAGTAAGTTTTGTTGAACCGATGATATCTACTATACA
>JGI1358J11329_10003349_pt1 | contig 11987 bp, 10 predicted proteins | sample Subgroupgradi54m_FD_11329 | JGI IMG/M metagenome (IMG submission 11329)
CCGGGCGATTTTTTAAGTTCAAAACTTTACGGCTTCGCCCGGAGCCAATACTTGTTTCTCTTTCGTGCTCCGGGTGCTCGGGGACATTTTTTCTTCCGCCGACATTTCGATTTCACCCGGAGATTTTTTCTGCATTGCGTTATCCAGCGCTTGACGCAATTGCGACAAGTCCACCTGTACACGGGGCACAGACGCATGCGCCTGCCCTCCGGCTCCTGCGCGCGGAACAGGGCGCGCACTGTCCGGGCTTCGCATTGCTGGCGCCTCGCGCGGCTTTAATTCCGACAAAGAAATCGGCTTGATACCCGGCGGAGCAGAGCGCAGACGCGGGGCTGTACTGGGAATCGGACGGGGTACCGGTGCCGGATTTGGCGTAAAGCTTGGTCTCATCCCTGCACCCGGTAGAGCCGGACGCCGCAGAGGCGGCGCTCCGCGACCTCGCAGTCCCGTGCGCATCTGCGGCCGGAACACTTCTGGCGCACTCCCAGGCACGGAAAATTCAATCCCCAGTCCCCCGAGAGAATCCGAAAATCGCGCGCGCGCCGCCAGCTGCGGCATACGCTCCGGCAACGGAATCAATTTCCCTTCCTCAATTTGCTTCAGGCACGACAAACAATAAATCGGCCGCTTGCCGTCCGGCTTAAAAGGCACTTTGGTTTGCTTTCCACAATTCCAACATAATGACTCGTATGATATTTTTTCTTCTCCATCACCTCCTCCGATTCCAGTGCCGCCTTCATCCATCCCGCTCCAGCGCGTGATAGCGGCCTCCACCTCGGCGCGGGGCCGCGCGTAGCGCTCGCGCGAGATACGGATAATGCTATCCTGCACTCCGGGATCGGTTTCAAATTTGAGCGGCGGGAGTGTGAGCGCCGAGAATGGCCGAGACGTAGTCCCGTCCACCATGAGCTTCAGATAAATATGATGATTGGGCAGATTGATAAGATCTGGCCCCATGAATTCCGGCTCAAACTCTTTTTCCAGAAATTCGGCGTCGGTCGCACCCACGCGAAAAGAAATCATGGTGCCTACGTTACCGAATACCGCATCGCGCACTTTGGTAGACGTATCGGTCTCCAGCTGACCCACGTACTGGTGCGCGATGATCAGATTCAGCCGATACTTGCGCGCCTCGGACAGAATGCTTGCAAACGAATCCGTGGCAAAATTCTGAAACTCGTCCACATAGAGATAGAAATCTTTGCGTTCGTCCTCGGCGATGCGCACGCGCTCCATGGCCGCCAGCTGCACCTTAGTGATGATCATAGCCCCGAGGAGCGCTGAATTATCTTCTCCGATTTTGCCTTTGGATACGTTCACCAAAAGAATTTTGCCGCTATTCATGATGTCCGGAATGTTCAGGGTGGAAGTCGGCTGACCCACGATATTGCGGATGAATGACGTATTCAAAAACTGTCCGACTTTGTTTTGAATCGGCACGATTGCCTCGCTCCGGAACTGATCACGCCATGTCTCAAACTCGTGCATCCAGAAGGAACGCACCACCGGGTCTTTGACATTGGCCAGGATTCGTTGGCGGAAGTCCTTATCCGTCAGAATCCGCGGGATACCCAGAAGTGTCGTACCCGGCGTATCCAAAAGCGCCAAAATGCAATTTTGCAAAATGTATTCCATACGCGCACTCCAGACATTGGCCCAGATTTTGGTGAATATCCCGAGCAAATCGGACACGACGAGATGCTTGTACTTGGAATCCCCCACTTCCAGCACATTGAACCCTATCGGATATTCCGTATCCACGGGATTCACGTACACCACGTCATTGGCGCGCTCCGGCGGAATCTGTGACAGCACTTCCTCCACAAACTCTCCGTGCGGGTCAATAATCCCGATGCCGCGGCCCGCACGAATGTCCTGCAATGCCATGTTTTTTAATAATACGGTCTTGCCCACGCCGGTTTTCCCGATGACATACATGTGCTGGCGTCGGTCTTTTCCTTTCACGCCGAATATGCGGTCAGAGCCGCGAAAATTGGTCTTCCCGATAAACGTGGTTTCTTTTTCCTTTGCTACCGGCATAATTTTATTATACCATATTTATCTTTTCCAAACAAAAAAAACGAATCCACCCCGTGAGGTGACTGACCTCACCCGAAGTCAGTCAGTTCGGAACGAAATTCATTATCTATAATTTCATACTATTTCTGAATTGTCGACAGCGACGTTTTAAAGCTCTCCGGCTTATGCGCCGTGATACGACGGAGCGGAATCGCGAGGATGACACCCTGCTGCATCGCGCGAGTTAAATCTTTTGCCAATGCATCCTGGTCATACCCGAGACAGATCACATCCGGCTGGTGTTCTTTTACGACGTCGTATGTACCGATTTCCGAATCCCCCAATTCCGCATGGCTGACTTCATTCATCGCGGCCAGCGCCTGCAGGCGCTGGCTTTCATTTTGCACGGGCGTTTTTTGCTTCAACGTCCACACCATGTCATCCCGCGCCACCACCGCAATCAATTCGTCCCCGCACTCCCGCGCCATTGCCAAAAACCGGCGGTGGCCCTCATGCAATCCGTCAAACACCCCAAACACCATCACTCGCTTTTTTTTAGCCTGCATAAACCTCACACACAACCTTTTGACGGCCGTCAAAAGGTTGTGTATCGCTATTTATTATCACTGTTTATTTTTCCTCAAGATTCTGCTTTTGAATCGTTCCTTTCTTGTTTACCGAAAAGACATGCACGTACGACAGCATGCGCTGCGTTTTAAGATCGTAGACCAATTCCGCAGGAATACCCGCATTCCCGGTCCAGACACTCTGCTGAAGTTTTTTGAACCCAAGCGAAATGAGTGCCGCACGAAGCCAGTACCGCTTCCTTCTCTCCCGCTCCGGCACGTCATACGCTATGACTACTAAACCAGCGGAGGGCTGCGGGACATATGCGCGGGTGACGAGTTGTCCTGCCTTTTTCTTTTTTAACGCATATAATTTCTTTTGCCCTGATTTTGTGATACCCCACGATGCACCCTTCTTCTTTTCAATTCTGGTGATAAGCCCGTCACGTTTCAGCTTATTGAGCAACGACTGGAACGCATGCCGCTGTCTGTACCAATCGGCCCAATCGGTCTTAAATTCAGGCGGTCCGTGAAGAAGCGATCGCCGCGCCTTTTTATATGAGGTGGAACGGTCGGAGGCGGCAATGTCAAAAAGGTCTGCGGCATTTTCCGCTTGTGACTGAAGGATTTCCAAAATTTTCTCAATCAACCGGCTCATATCCGCATCATAGTCAACCATTTGACGGCCGTCAAATGGTTGACTATGAGAGATCAAACGACTTCGGCCTGATAGCAACTCTCGCAATAAACGATTTCTTTTCTGCCCGGGGCAAACGATGTCTCAAATTCATTTGGGCACGGACTCGCGCCATGCGCGTGCCCGCCTTGATTCTGATATACACCATTCTCCGATCGCTGCCCGGCACACTGGCATCCTCGCCGGTAGAATTTCGGCTGATTGCGGTATTTAGTCCGCTCAATAAAACGACAGTTATGACATACACGCGGAAGCGGAAGCGTCATACGCCGATAAAACCCCAGTTCCATGGGAATCAGGCGAAATGCCTTGGCGCACGCTGCACATTTGATGACCTCTTTCAGAATCTCATCATCAACGTCTTTGATATGGTCGGGCAAATTTTCAGCATCAATCGTCGTCTGAAATTCGCGCGTCTCGAGATCACGCCATGTATATCCTTTTTGCGCAGCTTCTCCTTTGACCAGCGGAAAAAAGTCGTTGGCAAGCGTTTCGTTGTACGCGAACGGAGAAAATTCGGGAGGAAAGAATTCCCCGTAGCGGTACACCCTCCCCCGTTGATCAGTAAAAGGCAGCTCGTTCATGTGTCGGATGATCTTTTCGCGCAAAACAAAATACTCGTCTTGCATATATTGCTTGTTGAAAATACAATAGGATTTTTTGCGCAAACCAACGCACCCGAAAAGATCATTCGATGACATACATTTGAATGAATACTCTATATTGTGATCGGCAGGCCAGCAGTCCATAGTGAATTTCATATTACTGCACCCTCGCCCAGAAACTAATACCTCGTACATGAGCTCGCTATGATCGCCCCAGATGGTAAAGTCGTACGAGTCATGAACTCCGAGTACCACTCCTTGGGAATATTTTACATTTTCCGCATCAGTGATATTGAAACTTTCATGAACATTTTTACCCGAGATGATGATGTCGCCGGAGACATTGATATTATGCCGACCCAGCATAAACCTATAAGGCAGTGACAGCGAATAGTGCCGTACTTGCTTTTTGATCTCCTCAAGCGACTGATACGAGCCAAGCCCGAACTGCTCAAGTTTCGCAAAATAATCCTCCCGAGAATAGGGTTGGTTAAAAATGTAGTATTGCTTGTTGCGAAGATTTGCGCACCCGAAGCAATCCGAACACGCCATGCAGTCGCGGGAGAACCATACGTCCTGACACTGTTCACACCGATGGGAAAAGCTCGTCCGATACGAATCGCTGGTGCTCGTACATTCATAGCAGAATTCGTCCCGCGAGTCAGTCGTACAATCCAGACAATCCTTCATCAAATTGGCATCATTCACGTACGCGCATTCCTCGCAATTACCGAGATTGAAGCAAAGATAACAGTCTTTGAGATCAGCCGCACCATGAGAGTAATCGGAATTGACCAGGTTGACGACACTGCGGCTCACCCACGGCACATCGTACATGAGCTCACGGAATTGTTCGAAAAACGGCCGGGAAAAGTCATAGTCGCGCCCGTAGTCCATCGGGTCCCATGCATCCGACTGCCAATATTGATCGTCATAAACCTTGGCCTGAACTTGCGGAGGGAATTCCGAAAAAATATCTTTACCCGATATCTCGTCTTTGTGACGAAACAGCAGCCGTTCATTCTCAAAAAGCATGCGCCGGATCATCCGACACTCCGGACACCACGTGGGCGGAGGCACTCTCATTTTTTCGTAAAATGCAAAATCCTCCGGTTCAATCCGGAATTCGGTTTTGCAATTTTGGCAGGTTCGTATTTCCATAAAGGCGCACTACGCAAATAATTCATCCGGCGAATGAATGGTCGCAATCGGATATTCTTTGGGATCAAACTCGTGTTCTTTACGCTCCAGATACACGAAGTCCACACCCGCATTTTTGGCGTAGCGTGCGTCCTCGCTGCTGTTGCCGACATACAGGGTTTCGTGCGCGGCCATGCCGAGTTTTGCAAGCGCGAAATGAAAACTCTCCGGGTCGGGCTTCTGCCCGAATCCGGCGCTGGTTAGCGAAAGATAGAAATCGTGCGGCGCGGAATTCAACTTTTCAATTTCCATTTTGGCGATCCACTCCGGCGCACCCGTAAGGATGGACGCCTTCTTGCCTGCTTCGCTCACTTTTCTCAATGCCCGCTCGGCGTCATCATACGCTCGCGTGTGGCGGCTTCTCTCCTCGGGCGTATCCATGGAACGAAAAGTATCCCAAAACGCGTCGGGCTCTAGGCCGAAACAAACACGGATCGTGGTATCGCGATCTCCTTCAAACCAGAATTGATCTATGTGGCGTTTTTCCTCTATAGAGCCGCCCAGCTGCCCGACTACCACAGGCACGAGTCCGTAGCGATATTCTGGCACCGTATGAACCAATGTGCCATCAAGGTCAAAAGAGATATGCGTGTAGCGATCAATGATCATATCAGCGGCTCTGGAGGAGCAGAGTTTTCATCCGCTTCTGGGGAAACCCGAGGAGATACGGACGGAGACGCCGGTGTGGACGCCGAAACGCCGACAGCAACCCGCGCTCCGGCGCGAGCCCCAAACGTCACCGCTTCCTGCTCATCTTTGAGCATACGTCCGACATCACCAGCAGACATCGCGTACTTGGCACGCGACATATCAATAATCTCTTTTTTATACGACGGATGGGGTGCTGGCATCACTTTCAGTGTCTCTGCCGAGAATGGATCGTACGTCTCGCCGTCTATCGTCTCTTTGATGTAAAACTCCTGGGTCGCAAGATTGATCATGTCTTTTGCCTTGAAAAGCGGCGTCATCTCGGATTCCAGTTTTTCCGCATCGTCCCCGCCCACGCGGAATATAATGATATTGGCAACGTTGCCCAAAACCGTGTCCAACACCGCCGGAATCAATTGCGCCGTATACTGATGCGCCACGGTTAGATTCAATCCGTATTTGCGCGCCTCGGAAAACAGATTCATGAATGACGCGGTTACGACATTGTGGAACTCGTCCACATAGAAATAAAAATCGTTGCGTTTATCTTCGGCTATGGAGGCTCGCGCCATGCCCGCCTGTTTTATTTTCGTAATGAACATGGAGCCGAAAAAACTGGAGTTTTCTTCGCCTATCTTGCCTTTGGAGAGATTGATGAGAAGAATTTTCTTGCTATTCATAATCTCCTCAAAATCAATTTTGTTTTCCTGCTGTGCGAATATATTACGGAGAGCCGGCATGGACAAAAACTGGCCGAGCTTGTTCACGAGGGGGATAATCGCGTCTGTGTCAAACTTCTCACTCCAGTCCGCAAACTCCACGGCGAAAAATCTCTTCACCATGTCGTCGGTGATATATTCAATCACTTTCTGTCGATACGGCCTGTCTGTCAGCATGGAGATCATCCCGCGCATGGTCGCCTCCGGATAATCCAGGAGGGCAAGCGTCGTAAAGCGAAACACATGCTCCAGACGCGGAGTCCAGTTGGCGCCGAATTGTTTTTCCATCACCTCAATCAGTCCCTGCGCCATCTGATGCTTCATCTCCGGCAGAACTTTTTGCAGAGGATTAAACGACACGGGCCAGTCCGCATCCGACGGATCAATAATCACCACGTCATCCATCCGCTCCTCGGGAATGAAATCCAAGATCGCATCAATCACGTCGCCGTGCGGGTCAATAAAGCACATGCCATGGCCGTAGCCAATGTCCTGACGCACTAGAAGCTCCAGAAGTTTTGATTTGCCGGAACCGGACTTGCCCACCATATAAAGATGCCTGCGGCGGTCTTTACGCTTGATACCAAAAATATATTTTTTGCTCTCCAGCGGCGCCTCATAATTGGTGCGGCCGATAAATGAGACCTCGCGCGGATCCACATGCTGATACACGGGCAGCTCCGGCGGCGGAGGCCCGTATTTTGAGATATGTATTCTTCCTTCCCGTGCCATGCAATAATTATAGCACAAAATTTTCTACTCCAAAATGGAAATAAAACAGAGCAGATTCTTGAACTTTCATGCGGAGCGAGCCGTCCTGCTCGCACGCGAACTGTAGAGGCATGACACGAGTAGTCAGCGCGCCAGAGGGCACTGCCGAGAAAAACTTGTGGAGGCCGCCTGAAATGAGGACTTGGAATAAGTGATGACTCTCTTGGTGGCCGGAGCATTGAGCGAGGCGGGACTAATCAAAGATTGAGTAGAGAGTCCTGCCGAGCGCTTTTTCGAGGCAGTGCCCGAGGGTGCGCGTGAAGAATGTTTGTCCGCGCCGCAACCGTGAGCGGAGGGCAGAACGGCGAGCAAAGATTTTGCACAAAGAAAACGCCCGTGGTATTATCGGGGCATGAGTGAAATTATCAGAGGTATTTTTGATGTCGTGATCTGGACCTACGTGCCTACGGTTTTGGGNATGGTCATCGCATTTGCGTATGCGATTGCCGGAAAAATGGAAAACAAGCACTACAAAAAAACTGCCCGCTCCGGATTCTGGGCAGGATTTGTCCTGTTTCTGATTGTGCTTGTGTATCAGGTCGGCGTATTTTTGAGAAACGGGTTTCCGGATGATCCGATATACAAGGGCTTCAGCGTCCTACTTGCTCTGGGCGCGGTGCTCGTCACCTATCCCATTTTCTACACTGGCAAAAAGACATCACCCACACTCGCGGGCTGGATCGTACTCGTCATCACCTCGCTCTCGTTTTACATGCTCTTCCATTATCTCTTTGTCCACACCTACAACGAGTACATTCTCTCCATGGTGCTGGGGGTATCGTTCGGCATATTTGCCCACACCGCCTTCACCCCGGTCTCCTTGGACGACCTCATCAAGTTTTCTTAGTCATCCTCTTTCAATATTAAAAAGCGGCGGGTCCCCCTCGGGTCTGTCTCTCGGAAACACGCAAAAATTCCCCAGCGAGGAATTTTTGCTCCGTGTCCGGCATCGCTCTCCTCGTCCCTCGCATACGCTCGGGACTCGGAACCATGCCCGCGATGCCTCCCAAGGGTTTCCTCAAGACAGCACCCTCGACCCCGACGCCTTCTAGAAAAAAGTGAAATAAAACAAAAATCGTAAGGCATATATCCTTACGACTTTTGCAGTATACATCGACAACACAGTGTCGCAATCACTATTCGGTGATGAACCTTTTAGATCATGCGCTGTTTGTATATGTCAAAATTTTACACTGCCGACTATTCTTAGCGTATACCGGACTTTTCATCGTGAAATGAATTCCCCGATGCGCAAGTCGACTCTTGGGTCAAAACTATTAAGGTTATCATCCTCAAACATTTATGCCAAAAGCGTCATCTGCCAGGGACTCACAAAAATTGGGTTAACATTTCTTGTGGACCCCTGTCCTGAAAGAGAGTCGTTTCCGAACCACTCACAGGATTTAAGAGGTACTCCAATCATAGACGAGAACTTATCAATAAGTCAAGAGTGTAAAGGGAATACATGCATTGAGCGAGCCGATGCGCCCTTGAGCGAACTGTGGAGGCGCGGTATACAAACACACGAAGCGCGGAGGGAGGGAAACCGAGGCCCAAAACTTTCCGCGGAAAGTTTTGGGAACACGGAGGGTACCCTCCGAACGCGCGAGTAGTGTTTGTCCGCGCCGCAACCGTGAGTGAAAGGGCGCATCGGCGAGCGAAAAACTACTCCAAGGGGAGATCTTCTTCCCCTTCTTCGCCGTAGATGGGTAGGCCCGCAGGCGGGCCGCCGCGGCGCGCCTCCACGCGCTTGATAAGAGGCCCGGTGAGCGTGAGAACCGTCGGCATATGATACATCGTTGCCAATTCCTCGGTATTCAAAACCAAATTACTCGCCTGCCACGGCCGAAATCCCCAATGAAATAATTTCATTTTCAAAAGCGCTTCGGTCTTGGAATCCGGATACATGTCCCGCGCGCGGTATCTTTCCCAGAGCCACGTGCGGCGCGCCGCAGCGCGGTGAGAGGGAAATATATATGGCCGGTACCAAATCTTGGAAAGGGTCCACGCTTGGACATTGGGAGAAAATCTATTCAGTGACTCTGAAGCGTATTGCCCCCCGATGGTATATCCGGTCCGTCTGCCGAAACTGCCACTGAAAATCTCTTTGGGCGCCATATACATGTAGCGAAACACGCAGTTAAACGCGGGTTTTGAAATCTTATGATCAATGGCTTTCATGGCTTCAACCTGTCCCGGGCTTGGGATGGAATACATCGGAAATCCGGTCTCGGGATCCAGGACCGGCTTTCCATCCGGACCTCGCACGAACCGCCCGGTTTCCCTAATCTCATTGATCTCGTCCAAACCTGATTTATGAAATGCCGCAATAGTCCGATCGTCCGGCCGCGCCAATAGCTGCACCCAGAGATGCTCCTGCGGCTTGATGCGCGAGAGCGTTTCCACGAGCTGACCAACCGGATCCACTTCTCTTTCTTCAGTCGTTGCTTCAAAATCAAGATACGTGCGTATCGGATATACCGCGGGCCGCTTGGATACTTTGTGCTTCCCGAAAATCAGTTCAGCGCCAAACAGCCGGTACCCTTCTTTATAGAGATCCGTGGCAGTCGGCGGCAGACGGTGGATATAATCATTTTCATGAGGCACTTCGGTAATTTCTAGATCCGGGTAGTTGGCATAAAACGCGGCCTCGATGTGATTGCGCCGTATGACGGGAACATAGAGATAAAAATGAATCTCTCCGCCAAAGCTCACCGCCTCAAGCGAAAACCACATGGGTGTCTCTCCGTCCCAGTATCTCTCCTGCCAGTCCGATGCCGAGTTCTTGATGGAGTGCATCGTCGCAAATATTTGCTCCATGGCGCGGGGAGTATTTTTGATTTCGCGCGGAATCTTCAATTCCAGTAAAACCTTTGGAGTGGTGACACGCTTAAAGTACTCCTGGATGTACGCCATCCAGAGCAAAAATGCGATGCGCGCAAGCACGATAAAAAGCCACAGCCACCACAGGCCGAGGAACCAGAAAAATAACGTCTGAAACGGGGCAAAAACAACGCCCAGAATATCAAAAAACATGCCGCTGTTATTAAAATTTACGAACCCGCAGTGAAGTAAATTTTACTACAACAGCGAGCACCCAGCACTTATTTTACTACTGATTTTTTATGAAAATGTAGGGGCTATTCAGTACAATTATTTTTTCTCAGCAGATGTCATCAGTAAAATAAGTGCTGGGTAAAGGTTTTGTTGCCAAAAATCTTTCGTCTGCGGACTCTGATTTTTGGAAAAAGCCCTTTATACTAAAGTATATTTACCGTCCTGGGTCTTCTTGAAAAGATCCTGATTCTGCAGATTAAGGAGAATGGTCTGGGGCTTTACCATACGCTTCTCGCCTGCCAAGGCGATGATCTCGTCGCGCGTAAGCGGGCGCAAGGACGACTTAAGAAGAGAAGCAATGACGTCGCGCACTGATCCTTCCTCATATCCCCATTCGCGCAGGGCATACATTCCCCTACCTACCAACACGAACCGTTTGTCTTTGATCAATTCGTTATGCACGGTCTGGGGATGCACTTTTTTCTTGCTCCAGCGGCCCGCGTCAATAAGGCGCGCCACATCACGGAAATGCGCAGGCGCACCCTGATGACTTAATGCCGCATATGCTTTATCGCGGATTCCGCGAGGCGATACCGTAGGCCAGAAAGACAGGCCGTATTCTCCATACGGATTCATTTTTATTAATTTTGTGCTTGCGATGTAGGAAAGAAGATGCTCTTCGGGAGCGGCGGCCTCCCCCAGCTCTCCCGCCGCAGCGCGTGCAATATTCAAAAGCTCTTCCTGCGTTACCGGCCGCTTTTTTTCTGCCAAGGCCGCCATGGTCTTGTGAATCGTCGCCTCGGATTTTGCAGCGCTGTTTTTGTCCGCGGCCCAGCGGTCGTGGAATCGCTCGTCTTCCGGAAAAAATACAAATGCCGGATGGAAAGACAGGAGAAAATGCAGATGCGGATGATGACGCTTTTCGGCGAACGCGCCGAAAAGCTGAAGGGAGGAAGCAGCACCGCCCATAGCTAAAAGCCCTTCACCAATGACCCGATACACGGGCTCAATCTCGCGGATTCCGCCCGACACGCCCACGCGTCGGCGCGCATCAGCCTCGATCTGACGAACCCGCTCGCGGGTGATTTTATACGTCTGTCCGATTTCCTCCAACGTGGCTTTGTGGCCGTTTTTCAGACCAAAACGCCTCTCCAAGACATCCCGCATGCGGCGAGTGGGGAGAGCGCCGGACAGGCGCTTTACTGCTTCTTGTGGCGTGATGGGAAGAGATTTGTTATTCATATGATGATCCTATGATACCATATTACCTACTTCTTGTCCAATCGTCCCCTCCAGATGACGAGAATCGGGCTTGCCACGAAAATAGACGAGTAGGTACCGAACGTGATTCCGATAATAAGGGCAAGGGCAAAATATTTTGTTGAGATACCTCCGAGGAAGAAAATCGCCAAGAGCACCAGGAGCACGGTAAGTGACGTCATGAGCGAACGCACCAAGGTTTCATTGACGCTCCGATTCACCACGCGCTCAAACGATTCCAGGGATTTGGTCGTATGCAGATTCTCGCGGATGCGGTCAAACACCACAATAGTATCATGCACAGAAAACCCAAGCACTGTCAAGAGTGCCGTAATAAAAAGCGGGTCTACCTCCACGCCCCTGAAATGTCCGAGTGCAGAAAAAGCGCCGACGGGGATTGCTACGTCATGAACCAGAGCCACCAATGCCGCAATGCCGTATTTCC